>Ga0265295_1007069_pt1 | contig 13143 bp, 10 predicted proteins | sample Munlansysbiofilm_FD_192503 | JGI IMG/M metagenome (GOLD analysis project Ga0265295, IMG submission 192503) | Leachate microbial communities from a municipal landfill in Southern Ontario, Canada - Methane capture system biofilm | ecosystem: Engineered > Solid waste > Landfill > Unclassified ... | reverse complement strand
TTCTTCGTAGGTACGGAAGTAACCAGTAAGGTTAGGGCGGCCAAATTCGTTATTAAAGGCAGCACCACCTAAAGGGCCTTCTAGCATAATGTCTAGCGCAGTAACGATACGCTCAGGCTTGCCGTAATCTTCGGCTTCCCAAGGCTGGGTATAGCCTGGAATACGCAGGTTAGACACAGTAAAACCGGTTAACCCCGCTTTGGGTTTAGAACCAATGCCCGTAGCGCCTTCATCACGAATTTCACCACCGGCACCTGTAGCTGCACCAGCAAAAGGAGAAATAGCTGTGGGGTGGTTATGGGTTTCGACCTTCATTAAAATGTGTACTGCTTCTTCTACTGGCTGCCAGCTATGGCTTTCAGGCTGGGGGAAGAAACGTGGTGCAGTAAAACCTTCTATAACAGAAGCATTATCGCTATAGGCAGATAAGACCCCTTCAGGTGAAAGCTTGTGGGTGTTGCGAATCATACCAAACAATGAATGGGGTGAATCTTCACCATCAATCGTCCAGTCGGCATTAAAAATTTTGTGGCGGCAATGTTCAGAGTTAGCCTGAGCAAACATCATTAGCTCAACATCGTTCGGGTTGCGGCCCAGGTTAGTAAAGCTAGTGACTAGGTAATCAATTTCATCGTCTGCTAAGGCTAAGCCTAAATCTGTATTGGCTTTCACTAAAGCTTCACGGCCCCCAGCTAAGATATCAATGCTTGCCAAAGGGCGCGGGCTTTCATGGCGAAATAGCTGCTTGGCAGCTTCTATGCTAGTCAGCAAGGTTTCGGTCATGCGGTCATGTAATAGGCTTGCTACCGCTTCCTGTTCAGCCGCTGTTAGGTTGGCAGAGCTTTGTAAATAATACGCAAGGCCTCTTTCTAAACGCTCAACCTGAGTTAAACCACAGTTATGGGCTATATCGGTTGCTTTAGAAGACCAAGGCGATTGCGTACCTAAGCGTGGTACTACCAAGAAAAGCGCACCTTCGGGTGGGTGCTTTTCACCTGTTGGACCGTAGTCTAGTAAAGCTTCAAGTACTTGGGTTTGTTCTGAATTTAGCTCAGAACTCAGGTCGGCTAGGTGAATAAACTCAGCATAAATACTTGTAATAGAAGCAGAAATTTCTTGAAGCTGGGTCAAGAGTTTTTGTGAGCGAAAAGCTGAAAGAGCTGGAGCGCCGCGCAGTTGGAGCATTAGCAAGCCTCGTCAGAGCAGAAGTAATAAGGAGTAGACTAGTGGAAGTTTAATTGAGGCGAATGATAGCGCAAACAAGCATTCAGAGCTACGAAAGAACAATAAATGAACAGCGAGTCACAAAAATAAGACTTAAGTAGGGGATTTTTTGATCTGTCTTTGCTAAAATTACAAAATCACAACCATATTTGTACCCCAATTACAATAATAGCCTGATCGGCAACTTTTTGATCTGGCTGCCGCATTACAAGATTTTGGCAGCACTCACTTACAGGCTTGGCAACCCAATCCAAGCGTAAATTAAATGCAAACAGCATTCGATGAGTCTCCGTAAATATGAAATTAAAACTTTTTTTACCCTTGTTGCTATTAGTTTTGCTAGTAACAAGTGGCTGCAACCAAAAAGATCCACTAACTAAGGTGCTTGAAACAGGCACTTTAACTGTGGCTATGCGTAATACACCAGCTGTATTCTACGAGCATCGCGATGGCTATGCTGGGTTTGAATATGAGTTGGTGCGCTCTTTTGCAGACCATCTAGGCGTAGAGCTAAAGGTGGTAAACTTTGCTAATGCAACAGAAATGGAGTTAGCCCTCAATCAAGGTAAGGTTGATATGGCTGCAGGTAGTCTAGGGTTAACCCTAGACCGCAAGCGTCAGTTTTCTGTATCCAAGCCTTTATTGCACAGCTCACAAATGGTTATTTATCGCAGCGGTCATTTCAGACCTAAAAGCTGGGAAGATGTAACCGAAGGTTCTTCACTTGCTGTGCTAGCAGGTTCACGTCAGGCTGAAGTATTGCAAAGTCATCAAGCACTCTACCCACATTTAAGTTGGATGGAAACAGACGACTTAGAAGTGACTGATTTGTTAAAAATGATCCAAGATGGTGACTTAGATTACGCCCTAGTTAGTGCGCAAGATTTTAATATTAATCGCTTTTTCTTCCCGCGTGCTAGTGTTGCTTTTGATACCGATGTTTCATCCTCTTTAGTCTGGCTGTTTCCAAAATTAGCTCGCTCGCATTTAGAGCGTGCTGCTAGTGGCTACATAGAACAGGCGCAAGAGCAAGAAGTCATTAGCGAAGTGCGTGAGCGCTACTATCGCCATGAACAGTACCTAGAATATGTTGGTGCGCCTTTGTTTTTGCGTCATGTGCGTTCACGTTTACCTGAATATGAGCAGCACTTCCGTAACGCAGCAGAGCAGCAAGAATTAGACTGGCGCTTACTTGCCGCAGTTGCTTTTCAAGAATCGCATTGGCGTCGCAATGCCGTATCGCCAACGGGTGTGCGTGGTTTAATGATGTTAACTCAGCGCACAGCTAACGAGTTAAATGTTGATAGACTAGACCCTTTTGAAAGCATTGAAGGTGGCTCGCGTTACCTAAAGCAGTTGTATGATCGTATGCCAGACGGTGTACAGGGTGAAGACCGCCTGTATATGGCCTTAGCTTCCTATAATGTGGGTAAAGGGCATTTAGAAGACGCACGTAAAATAACTCAGCGTCAGGGTTTTAATCCCAATAGCTGGGATGATGTCGCTAAACATTTGCCCTTATTAACTCAGCGTAAGTGGTACCGCCAAACACGCTATGGCTACGCCAGAGGCAATGAGCCAGTTGCCTATGTGCATAACATTCGTCGCTACCTAGAGATTTTAGAATGGCACGAACGAAGCCAAGATAACTTCCTTGAGCAGCTAGAAGAACGAGCTGCAAAAGTGAAGTTTGAAACTGCTTTTCGCAAAATTCCTGCGATGATCTAAAGCCAAACTTTAACCATAAAAAAACCTGCCAAACGGCAGGTTTTTTTTGTTTGGTTGTTTCTTAAACTGAATAATACATATCGAACTCAACTGGGTGAGTGGTCATATTTAAACGCAGTACTTCTTGTTGCTTTATGGCGATGAAGGAATCAAGCATTTCATCAGTAAATACACCGCCTTTAGTTAAGAACTCACGGTCTGCATTTAAAGCAGCAAGAGCTTCTTCTAAGCTACTTGCAACCTGAGGTACTTGAGCCGCTTCCTCAGGAGGTAAGTCATAAAGATTTTTATCCATAGCATCACCAGGATGAATCTTATTTTGAATACCATCCAAGCCAGCCATTAACAAAGCAGCAAAGCAAAGGTAAGGATTAGCACCTGGGTCGGGGAAGCGAGCTTCTACACGGCGAGCCTTAGGGCTAGAAACGTAAGGGATACGGATAGAGGCAGAGCGGTTTTTAGCTGAGTAAGCCAACATAACCGGTGCTTCAAAACCGGGCACTAGGCGCTTATAAGAGTTAGTTAGCGGGTTAGTAATGGCGTTAAGTGCTTTGGCATGTTTAATAATGCCACCTATATAAAACAAAGCCATTTCAGACAAACCGCCGTAACCATCGCCAGCAAAAAGGTTGTTACCCTCTTTAGACAAAGATTGGTGAACGTGCATACCAGAACCGTTATCGCCCACCAAAGGTTTGGGCATAAAGGTGGCAGTTTTACCGTAGGCATGAGCAACATTGTGTACACAATATTTTAAGCGCTGCACTTCATCCGCTTTTTTCACTAGCGTATTAAAGGCAACACCAATTTCGCACTGGTTAGCCGTGGCAACTTCATGGTGATGTACTTCAATTTTTAAGCCCATGGCTGTCATGGCATTGCACATGGCGCCACGAATTTCATGCGAAGAGTCAACCGGAGGGACAGGCATATAACCGCCTTGTACACCTGGGCGGTGCCCCATATTGCCACCTTCAATTTTGGCGTTAGAAGACCAAGCCGCTTCTTCAGAACCAAGAGCGTAAGAAGAACCCGACATGCCAACCTGCCATCTAACATCATCAAAGATAAAAAACTCAGGCTCGGGGCCAAAAAAAGCCGTGTCAGCGATGCCCGTTGACTTAAGGTACTCTTCAGCGCGTAAAGCAATAGAGCGAGGGTCACGCTCATAACCCTGCATGGTGACAGGTTCAATAATATCGCACTGTAAAATTAAGGTAACTTCATCGGTAAAAGGGTCTAGTACAGCAGAAGAATCATCGGGACGCATAATCATGTCTGATTCATTAATACCCTTCCAGCCAGGCATGGAAGAGCCATCAAACATCTGGCCAGTTTCAAAAAACTCTTCGTCAACGTAAGAAGCAGGAATAGTAATGTGGTGCTCTTTGCCCTGGGCATCTGTAAAACGTAAGTCAACCCACTTTACGTCGTGTTCGGTAATAATAGCCAGACTCTTCTGGGACATGCTTGCCTCCACCTATGGCGTTTAACTGGGTGTAATTACTCCATCTATTAATAAGCTGAAAGCCTAATAGATGCAGCGAATTAGATCATAAATAGCCCGAATGCACTATATCTGAAGCCCATTTAAGCAGGGTTTTTTATTATTAAGGCTTAGTTAGAAGCTTCGCTGGACGTTTTTAGATTATTAGTGCTTTTTAGACTAAGATAGGTGCGGTTTGAATTGAACTATCATGTTTTTTAGGCTGTTTGGGAAGAAAAATATATATCCAGAAAGTCAAAGCATGTACAATTTCCTACCTTTTATTTTGGATCCACAGCCCTTGCAGCTGGGAACACATCTAGAAGTGTGTACAAGACAGTGTACAAACCTCTATATTTAAGCAGGCGAAACATAATTTATGTCCTCTAAAATCAATGCCCTACGCAATGTAGCCATTATTGCTCACGTTGACCATGGTAAAACCACTCTGGTTGACAGCCTTCTAAAACAGTCTGGAACACTTGATCGCCGCGAAGCGGAAAACGAACGTGTTATGGACTCTAACGACCAAGAAAAAGAGCGTGGCATTACAATCCTTGCCAAAAACACCGCCATTACTTGGAATGATTACCGCATCAACATTATTGACACCCCCGGCCACGCCGACTTTGGTGGTGAGGTTGAGCGCGTTTTGTCGATGGTAGATTCAGTACTCTTAGTTGTTGATGCAATCGACGGTCCTATGCCACAAACACGCTTTGTAACTCAAAAAGCTTTTGCTCGTGGTTTAAAGCCAATCGTTATTATTAATAAAATTGACCGTCCAGGTTCACGCCCTGACTGGGTAATGGATCAAATTTTTGATTTATTCGATAACCTAGGTGCAACTGAAGACCAACTAGATTTCCAAGTGGTTTATACCTCTGCACTGAATGGTATTGCTGGTTTAGACCCTGCTGAAATGGCAGAAAACATGGACCCGCTTTTCCAATCCATTGTTGATCTAGTACCCCCGCCCGAAGTAGATGCTGAAGGCAGCTTCCAAATGCAAATCTCTGCTTTGGATTATTCCAGCTATGTGGGTGTTATTGGTGTAGGTCGTATTACTCGCGGTCGTGCTTTGCCTAACCAACAGGTTGTGGTGATTGACCGTGAAGGTAAGCAGCGTAAAGCAAAATTAGGTCAAATAATGACTTACCACGGCTTACAGCGTAACGAATCACCAGAAGGTGCCGAAGCCGGTGATATTGTTTGTGTAACAGGTATCGACCCTCTATTTATTTCTGACACCCTGTGTGACCCAAATAACCCTGAGCCTATGCCACAACTAACCATTGATGAACCAACGGTGACTATGACTTTCCAAGTCAACAATTCACCTTTTGCAGGTAAAGATGGTAAGTATGTTACTAGCCGTAATATCAAAGAGCGTTTAGAAAAAGAACTAGTACACAACGTAGCCTTACGCGTTGAAGAAACCGATAGCCCAGACCGTTTCCGTGTTTCTGGTCGTGGTGAGCTTCACCTTTCTGTTCTAATCGAAACCATGCGTCGCGAAGGTTACGAGCTAGGCGTTTCACGTCCTGAAGTAATTATTAAAACTGTAGATGGCGTTAAGCAAGAGCCTTATGAAGAAGTAATCATCGACGTTGAAGACCAGCACCAAGGTTCTATCATGGAAGAGTTAGGCAAGCGTAAAGCGCGTATGACTAACATGAACCCTGATGGTAAAGGTCGCACCCGTTTAGACTTTATTATTCCTTCACGTGGCCTAATTGGTTTCCGTAACCAGTTTATGACTATGACTTCAGGTACCGGTATTCTTACCAGTATTTTTGATCACTATGGTCCTTTATCTGAAGGCGCAGTTGAACACCGTAACAATGGTGTACTCGTTTCTATGTGTGCAGGTAAGGTTCTAGCCTACGCATTAGCAACACTGCAAGATCGTGGTCGTATGATTGTTGGTATTAACTCTCGTGACAATGACATGGTTGTTAACCCAACTAAAGCCAAGAAGCTAGATAATATGCGGGCTTCAGGTAACGATGAAACCGTACAGCTAACGCCACCACTTAACTACAGTCTTGAACAAGCACTGGAGTTTATTGATGACGACGAACTAGTTGAAGTAACGCCTAACTTCTTGCGTATGCGTAAAAAACTCTTAACAGAAAACGAGCGCAAGCGAGCTGGTAAAGTTTAATTTACCAGTAAGTAATAAGAAGGCGGCCAAAGGTCGCCTTTTTTACGACTAAAATTCAATAAGGAGCTAGCAATGGATTTCCGACGTTATTTAATTCCTATGGTTTTGCTAGGAATGATTATCTCGTTACTTTTGCCCCGAGGTGAAGAAACGGCTCCTGAAGCCACAGACGCAAAACAAGTTGAAGAGTCGCAAAGCCAGTCTTTAGCAAGCAAGGTGCGTAGTTATGGTGCTGGCACGGGTCGTGTTTATGGTTTAACCGATAATGACCGACGTGAGTTTAATTTAGGCGCTAACCCTGAAAGGCGTATTTTACAAGAATTAGGCAAGCGCCCAGATTTAATTCCACAAGAGGGCGTATTAGGTGGCACTATGGCTTTTGTATTACATGAATCGGTGGTGCTAAACCGCCATTGGGTATTAGCCGTTTTTGAAGATGGGCATATTCGTGGCCAAGCCTTATATGAATACCAAATAAATAACGGCAATGAATTTAGCTGGAAACTATTAGCTAGCCAGCCAGACTAGCTTTAAATTGCTTTTGAAAAAGTTACTGACGCTTTAAGTCTTTAAGAATAAAACGTGCTGGGTTAAGGCAGTTAACCAGCGCTTGCTCAAAAGGTGCTGGCTCCCCAACTAACAGGCTAGCTAATAATTCTGAAGCTAAGGGAATGCTAGCCAAACCACGTGAACCATGACCAAGATTTAGCCACAAACCTGAGCAGTTCCACTCGCTAGGAAAATCTGCAAGGGCAAGGTTTGACTGAGTAGAAGTATAGTTTTTTTGCCAAGCTCCAACATCAGGCACCTGCCCAACAAGCGGTAAATAATCCGGTGAAGCACAACGAAAACTAACCCGTCCATTAAGCGAGCTTGTCGATAGTTCAGCCAATAAAGTAGGTAATACCGCAGTTAATTCCTGCTGGTTTTGTAATTGATCTGTTTGACTTAGCTCAAGGCTTGAATCTTCAGCATCAAAGGTTGCTCCAAAGCAAAGGGTGTTATCCGCCGGTGGAAGGGCATAGCCTTTGCCACATACTACCGTGCGTGGTATTGCTTCTTGATCTAAATACCCTTTTAAAGGTAGATAGCTCACCTGCCCCCTAACGGCAGTAATCGGCAAGGTTTGACTAGGTGCAAAGTTTTTAGCCGCTGCCGCACAACAAATAACCACCTGTTGATAATTTTTACTGCCCTTAGCGGTTGCTAGCTGCCAAACTTTCTCTTCATTAGCTAGCTTAACCTGAGTTAAGCCTGTCACAGCTAGGTTGTTATAAAGGGTTAGCTTGTTTAGGGTTAAGTTGCTAAGCATTTTAGCTAGGTGTTCACTTAGTGCCTTAGGCTTCACCCAGCCAGCCCTTGAAAAAAACAAACCACCTGAGGTTGTTTTGCTACCTGCTAGTTCACTGGCTTGGGTTTGATTAACTGCTTTTACTAGCGCTTGGGGTAATTGTTGGTTGGCTAAAAAGCGTTGCTGGCGCTTGGCTTCACGCTCATTGGTAGCTAACTGAAGCACGCCAGTAGGCGACCAAAATTGCTGCTTAGGGTCTAAGGCTTCTAACCAGCGGCGTGAAAATTCCAAACCAGCTAAGTAAAAACGGCTAGAAGGGTTAGCATCCACGGCCAACTTAATATAAAGCGCCCCTTGTTTATTGCCCGACCCGCCTGAGGCAGGTGTTTGGGCTTCATAAAGATCGACTTTAAAGCCCCGTTTAATTAAAGCTTCTGCTGTAGCCAAACCTGCTAAGCCAGCACCAATAATAGCAATGGGCTGTGTTTTATTTATTGTTGAACTAGTTAAAGGAAGTGGTTTTTCATCGGTGACGGCTGGGTTGAATACACCACTTAGCATTTCTCTTTTGCGGCCAAAACCAGCCACTTTATTTACGTTAAAGCCTACCGCTTGTAAACCACGCTTCACAACGCCTGCGGAAGTAAACGTAGCAAAGGTGGTATTAGCATGGCTAGCCTTAGCTAGTGACGTAAATAATTGCTCTGTCCACATACTCGGGTTTTTACTGGGTGCAAAACCATCTAAACACCAAGCATCAACCTTGCCAGCTAAGGCACTTAAATTACTAGCAGCATCGCCCAGTAATAAATCTACCGTAATGCGTGGATGAAGATTAAGGCGATGAAACCCCGAAATAGGCAAAGGATAGTTTTCTTCTACTAGCTGTGCCAAGTCGGAAAATTCAGGCCAAAAGGTATGCGCACGTTTTAAATCTTCAAGAGAGAGTGGGTAAAGCTCGGTGCTTATCCAATGCAATCTTGCTGTGGCTGGCGCTGTTTTTAAAAAGCTCGCCATAGCCACCAACAAATTTAAACCCGTACCAAAACCCGTTTCAGCCATTACAAAGGCTCGGTTTTGCGACCAGTTAAGCCAGCGTTCAGGCAGGTTGTTTTGCTGTAAAAAAACATAGTTGCTTTCGGCAATACCTTGGTCGCGTGAAAAATATACATCATCAAAATTTTCAGCAAAAGGTGTTGTTGCCTGCCAATCAAGTAGGGCAGCTTCTAGCTGGCGTGGTTGCAGATAATTAGCAAGTTCAGAGTTTACAGAAGTAGGCATAAATAATGGCTTAAGTGAGTAAAGAAGTAGATTCTAACCCTTTTAAAGTTAGATATTGACTTACTTAACATATTAACTAAAATGGTTTTAAGTCACCCAGCCTGATTAGTTAGGAAGCAGCCTGAGGAACGGCACTGGGATAATAAACTTAATAAATCGCACAACTACATAAGGTGCTCCCGGCATGTTAACAAAAGAGCAGATTCAAAACGCAGCAGACCGTCTTTATGAGGCTGAAGTTAATCGCAAACAAATTCCAGCTTTAACCCTAGATTACCCAGAAATGGGCATGGACGATGCTTATGCCGTTCAAAAGCAATGGGTCGATCGTAAAGTTGCTGATGGTCGCAGTGTTATAGGCTACAAAATCGGTTTAACTTCACGCGCTATGCAAATGTCTTCTAATATTGATGAGCCAGATTATGGCGTATTGCTAGATGATATGCTGTTTGAAGATGGCGCAACCATTAAAGCCTCTGACTTTTTAGACCCACGCATTGAAGCAGAGTTAGCCTTTGTTCTGAAAAAGCCCCTTTTTGGTGAAAACGTCACCATCTTTGATGTATTAAATGCCACCGATTATGTCATTCCCTCTTTAGAGCTAATTGCTGCACGTTGCCTACGCACCGATCCAAAAACAGGTTATACCCGCAAGGTTTACGACACCATCGCCGACAACGCTGCTAATGCGGGCCTAGTGCTAGGTGGCCGCCCGATTAAACCAACTGATATCGACCTACGTTGGGCAGGTTCTATGCTCTATTTGAATGGTCAAATTGAAGAAACCGGTTTAGCGGGTGGTGTATTAGGCAACCCCTTAAAAGGCATTTGCTGGGTTTGTAAGCGTTTTGCACCCCACGGAATTTCTTTAGAGCCGGGTCAAATCATTCTTTCAGGCTCTTTTATTCGCCCTGTGCCTGTTAAAGCCGGTGATACCGTTCATGCTGACTTTGGTTCTTTAGGTGGCGTGACTCTTAACTTTGTCTAGCTTTGTAAACTTTGAATAACCTTCTAACCTAGTTAGCAAAAAATAGGAGGCAAGAAAATGGAATTACCTAAAAATCGTTTTAAACAAGGCCTAGCTACAGGTAAGCCTCAGTATGGTCTTTGGTTAGGTTTGCCCGACAACTCAGCGGCAGAAATTGCTGCTGTGGCTGGTTTTGACTGGTTGTTAATTGATGGTGAGCATGGCCCTTTTGACCTGCGTACAATTATGTCGCATCTACAAGCCATGGCTCCTTATGATGTAGCGCCTATAGTGCGCTGCGTTGAAGGCAATACTGCCTTAATTAAGCAACTGTTAGATATAGGCGCACAAACCCTATTAGTGCCTATGGTAGAAACAGCCGAACAAGCCAAGCAATTAGTTAGTGCAGTTCGTTACCCACCCGAAGGCATTCGTGGTTTAGGTACGTCTTTGGCGCGTGCCGCACGTTGGAACCAAGTGCCTGGCTACCTTAATAAAGCCAATGCAGAAATTTGTTTATTAGTACAAGTAGAAACCGCCAGCGCTTTAGAAAACCTCGATGCCATTTTAGAAGTTGAAGGCGTGGATGGTGTTTTTATTGGCCCTTCAGATTTATCTGCTTCTATGGGTTATATCGGCGATGCTGGCAACCCTGTGGTGGTTGAAGCCATTAATACTGGGCTAAATAAAATTCGTGCCGCGGGTAAATATGCCGGTCTTTTATGTTTAGACCCTAGCCTAACTGCCAGCTACGTTAAGGCAGGCGCTAACTTTGTTGGCGTGGGTGTAGATACCATGATTTTGGCGCAAGAAACTCGCAAGCTGGCACAAAGTTTTAAAGACGGTGTGCCTATGACAGAAACTAAACCTCAAGCAGGTTACTAACAGTAAAGGTTAACTATGACAGCAACTCTTTTAGTCAACAGTAAGCTGGTCTGCGTCGCTCTTAATGATAAGGCGCAGCTTAAGGCTTTGGATGCTACTTTTAACCAAGCCCCCTACAACAAACCACCCACCCAGCCAGTGCTTTATTACAAGCCACGCAACACTTGGAGTGTTGATGCTGCTGAAGTGGAATGGGCAAAAGATTTTGATGGTAAAGATGTTCCAACTATGGTGGTTGGTGCAAGCTTGGGTGTGGTTATAGGTAAAGAAACCTGCCGTGTTAAACCAGAAGAAGCACTAAGCTTTGTTGGTGGTTACACAGTGGTTGCCGACTATTCTTTACCCGAAGAAAACTACTACCGCCCAGACATTAAAGGTAAGTGTTTAGATACCAGTGCACCGGTTGGCCCAAGCCTTGTAGCGGCAGATAAAATTGCTCAGCCCGATGCATTAAGCGTAACCATTAAAGTGAATGGCGAACTAAAAAGCACCTTTGATCTTAGCCAAATGCAGCGCAGTGTTGCCGAGCTTATCAGTATTATTTCTAACATTATGACCTTGCAGGCGGGTGAAGTGATTGCCGTAGGTTTTGCTGGTGAGCGAGTCGCCCTAGCTAAAGGCGACAAGGTAGAAGCAGCCATAGCGGGTATTGGTACCCTGAACAACACTTTGGGAGGAATCTAAGCCATGAGATATGCACGTATTCTTGTTGAAGGCCGTGAGCTAGATATCACTATTGATGCACAAGACAAAATTACTACGCAAGAAGGCGAGTCAATTGATTTGCCCTTAGATTCAGACCAAATTACTTGGCTGCCACCGGTTAAAGAGCCAGGCACAATTTTTGCGCTAGGTCTTAACTATGCTGACCACGCCACTGAACTAAACTTTGCGCCACCCAAAGAGCCGCTAGTATTTATTAAGCATGCTAATACGCTAACCGGCCATAAGCAGACCAGCTACCGCCCAGATAATATTGAATACCAACACTATGAGTGTGAGTTGGTTGCCGTTATTGGCAAACAAGGTAAAAATATCAAGCGTGAAGATGCGCTGGATTATGTTGCTGGCTATACAGTTTGTAATGACTTTGCGATACGTGATTACCTAGAAAACTACTACCGTCCTAACTTGCGTGTTAAAAGCCGTGACTCTTTATTACCTATGGGGCCTTGGATAGTTGATGTGGCGGATGTGCCTAATGCAAATAACCTACGTTTGACAACGACTGTAAACGGCAAGATTACCCAAGATGGCTCCACCAAAGATATGATTTTTGATGTGCCCTTCTTAATTGAATACCTAAGCAAAATTATGACGCTTAACCCAGGCGATATGATAGCTACAGGTACGCCCCACGGTGTTGCCGATATGCAGCCAGGTGACACAGTGGTATGCAGTATTGAAAGCATTTGTGACTTAGAAACACGCATTGTTTCTGAACAAGAATACTATGGTAAAAACTACTAAAAGCTTCAGGAGAAAAGTATGAGCGATACCTTTGCAACCAATATGGAACGCGCCACAAAATACCTGGAGCGTTTTAAAAAGAATACAATTGGTCATTACATTAATGGTGAATTTACGTTAGGTAATGGCGGTCGTGAATACGACAACCTAACACCAACGGATAACAGCGTAATTGGTAAAGTTATGGCGGGTTCAGTGGCAGATATGGATGCTGCCTGTGAAGCTGCTGAAAATGCCTTTGAAGCTTGGACTAACCTACCGGGTGCTGAGCGTAAAAAGTTATTGCACAAGTTTGCCGACCGTTTAGTTGAGCGTGCTGACGAAATTGCTTTAGTAGAATCCATGGATTGTGGCCAACCGATTCGTTTTATGAAGCAGGCGGCGCTACGTGGTGCAGCTAACTTCCGCTTCTTTGCTGACAAAGCACCTGAAGCGCGTGATGGCAAATCATCGCATCAAGAAGAACACACCAACATCACCATTCGTAATGCCATTGGACCAGTGGGTATTATCACCCCTTGGAACACGCCTTTTATGCTGTCGACTTGGAAAATTGCCCCAGCCTTAGCAGCAGGTTGTACAGTAGTGCACAAGCCAGCCGAACTAACGCCACTTAGCGCTTATATCTTGGCTGAAATTGCTGA
>Ga0265295_1007068_pt1 | contig 13146 bp, 16 predicted proteins | sample Munlansysbiofilm_FD_192503 | JGI IMG/M metagenome (GOLD analysis project Ga0265295, IMG submission 192503) | Leachate microbial communities from a municipal landfill in Southern Ontario, Canada - Methane capture system biofilm | ecosystem: Engineered > Solid waste > Landfill > Unclassified ... | reverse complement strand
ACGTCCGTACAGCCGGGTTTTTACTGCCGAAGAAACCATTGCCGAAATCAAAAACAACTCCGGTTTTCAATTTGATAAAAAACTGGCCCAGATCTTTGTTGAAAAAGTACTACAAAAAGAATGGCCCAAAGCCTAAAAAAAGCCAATTGTTCAGCCCCAACACGTTTTAAAAATCCGGCTGACAATTGGCTTTACTTCTCTTTATTTGCATCCCGAGGTCAGTTGAAAACCATGATCCAGGGGCCCGTTGCCCTTTCCCAGATCCAGATTGGCTGCCAATGCCCCGGACACATAATCCTTGGCTTTTTTTACCGCCAATTCCATCTTGTACCCGGTGGCAAGATTACAGGCAATGGCCGAGGAAAGAGTACAACCGGTACCATGGGTATTGGGATTATCGATTTTTACTCCCGGAAACCAAACTTCTTCATGACCCTTTTTATCTTGAATCAGCAAAAAATCATCGGCACTTTCAAAAAGATGCCCGCCCTTAATCAGAATACTCCCGGCATAGCTTGTGGCGATTTTTTTAGCTGCTCTGACCATGTCCGCTTTGGCAGAAATGCCAAAGCCACACAGACATTCGGCCTCGGGGATATTGGGGGTGATCAAATCGGCCAGTGGCATCAATTCTGTTTTTAAAGCTTCAATGCTATCGTCGCTTAACAGTCTGCCGCCACTGGTGGCCACCATCACCGGATCCAAGACAATGTTTTTCGCCTGGTAATGTTTAAGTTTGTTAGCAATACTTCTAATGATCTCTGCACTATAGACCATTCCGATCTTAACCGCATCAGGAAAAATATCGCTAAAAATACAATCGATCTGATTTTCTACAAAGGTGCTTTCAACCGCCGCAATGCCGTATACCCCGGTGGTGTTTTGCGCCGTTAAGACGGTGATCACGGTCATGCCGTAGCTGCCATGGGCGATCATGGTTTTGATATCGGCCTGGATGCCTGCGCCACCGCTGGAATCTGACCCGGCTATCGATAAGACTTTTTTCATCGTAGCAACTCCTTAAAACTCATAATGGTACAATCCGAGCTGTTTTTGATCTCATCCCAGTCATTTTTCGAGGATTCATCATAAACCCCGACAAGATAACAACCAGACGCTCTGGCGGCCTGGATGCAGTATAAGGCATCTTCAAAAATCGCGATTTGCTGTTTTGGCAACGCCAGTTGTTTCGCCGCCTGGTGATAAATCTCCGGCTGACTTTTGGGCAAACCAACCATCCCGGAAGTAAGGATAAATTCAAAATGACTAAGCAAACCATATCGACTCAACACCAATTCGGTCAGGGACTTGTGGGTAGCGGTTAGGATTGCCATTTTTATACCCTGGTTTAAATACTGATCCAAAGTTTCCTTAACAAAGGGTTTTAAACGGATATGTTTTTGGTAATTCTCCCGGATCATGCCATTGATTTCATCCCCCACCTGTTCTTCGGTCATTTTCACCCCGTAAACCGCGATAAAATAGCGGGCCGATTCGGCAAAGCTCATGGTTTTTATGACCTTATTTAAATCTTCGCGAGGATCAATCCCATGCTTTTTTAAAAAACTGCTGCCGATATTTTCCCAAGCCGACATCGAATCAATTAGCGTCCCATCCAGATCAAAGATTATCCCCGAAAAATTCATCTGTGCATTTTTCATGGTTTTGTCATGGTTTCAGATAAGCTTCGCAGCGCTTTTGTTGCACTGATGATATCTTTTTTAGAAAAGATTGCCGAGACCAGGGCGACCCCGTCCACTCCGGTTCCTGTTAAGCTAAGAATATTGGTTTCGTTCAGACCACCAATGGCAACCACCGGAATGGTCACCGCCTTGCAGATTGCGGCGATAGTTTCAAAAGCCACCACTTCGGCATCGGTTTTTGTGGCTGTGGAATAGATCGCTCCCACCCCGATATAATCGGCACCGTCGGCTTCAGCTTTTCGTGCCAGTTCCACCGTATCTGCCGAAACTCCGATGATTTTATCGCCAAGCTGCTCTCTTAGCGCCCCGGCATCGCTATCATCCTGACCCACATGAACCCCGTCAGCATCCACTGCCAGAGCAACATCGACAGCATCATTAATGACAAAAGGAATGTTGTAGGCATCGGTTAATTTTTTAATCGCCCGGGCCTCTTTTACAAACGCATCAAAATCCAGCTCTTTTTCCCGTAGCTGGATAAAGGTAGCGCCACCTTTTAAGGTTTCTTCAACCTGATCGGCCAGGGTTTTGTCACCCAGCCAACTGCGGTCAGTCACCGCATAAAGTAGCATTGACTGCTTATCGAGTTTCAAGCTTCATCCCTCCTTTTAATGTTTCGATATTCATCAAACTCATCGCATCGATCAGGAAGGTTCGAAAGGATGCCGTTCCGGCTTCCTGGGCCTGAACCTTTTCAAAGGCCAGCTCCCCACACAAACCCATACAACTAACAGCAGCAGCGGTGGCCAGTAGCAACTGCTCGGGATTGGCCCCGCAATAACTGCCAATAACCGTTGTGAGCATACAGCCTGTGCCGGTAATCCGGGACATCATCGGGTGTCCATTGCGGATTACCAGGGCCTTCTGATGATCCGCGACAATGTCGATGGCGCCAGTAATGGCAATGATGGCACCCGTTTTCTCGCTCAGGGCTTTGGCAAAAGCGATCATCTGATCCAAATTGTCTTTATTCACCGCATCGCTGATATCAGCATCGACCCCTTTGGTCGTGCCACTGCCCTGGTCGATGGTCTTAATTTCTGAAACATTACCCCGGATGACGCTAAACTGCACCTCATTTAACAGCTTAAAAACCGTGTTCGTCCGTAGCGAAGAGGCACCAGCACCGACCGGATCCAGAATCACCGGCCGACCGAGACGATTGGCTTTTTTACCGGCCATAATCATGGCCGCGACGGTTCGCTCATTAAGGGTTCCGATATTGATGACCAGAGCATTACAAATGGAGATAATTTCTTCCACCTCATTAATATCATCAGCCATAATCGGTGCCCCGCCACAAGCCAGTACACTATTGGCACAGTCGTTGACCGTTACATAATTGGTGATACAATGAACCAACGGCGGACAATTGCTAACATTTTCTAAGATTTTTTTAAACATCTCTTCCTTCTTTCTACTACAATATATTTTACGGTTTTATCGTTTAGATGGTTAAACCATCGCTTGATTGGTATCTGAAACGCACACAAAAAAAACTGTACACGAATGCACAGTCGATTTCGATGGTCTCCCTACGCCGGCATTATCCGTATCAGGTGCATGGGTCGAAGTAGCGATTTACTTCCTCTCAGCCTAAATGCATAAGCTCCCCAATTTCTAAATTAGCTACAGATTATCATATCGCCTGATTCTTGTCAACTGTGATTCGCCTCCGCCCTAACCTGCTAAAATCTTAATTTAACTTAAACTTAACCTCTTTCAAAGTTTGGCTAAAGGTTCACCGCCTAAGATATACCCAAGAGATAAATATCTCCTCTTTTTCTTTTCATTCCTAATATAAAAAAACAGTACGGTCATCCGGACCTACTGTTTTTTTATTTAGCGTTTTTTATTTTTAACCGTTTAAGTTCCTTTTTAAGCAAATAATTATTCATTTGTGATTAAATCACAGATATGAACACACCTTTTTGATAGAATGATAAAATCTTGATGATTTACTTGTTCAAGATGTAATTATATCTGGAGGAAATAAAATGATAACAACACCTGATCAATCAAGTAATACGTTCAAATCAGCACCACCTAAAGCTGATTTAATTGTTAAGATGGAACGCTGTCCCCAAAACCACCCCTGCCCATCGGTTCGTGTCTGTCCTGTTGATGCCCTATCTCAAGAAGGCTTTGCTGCCCCAAAAGTCGATATGGAAAAATGCATTCGTTGCGGTAAGTGTGTTGACTATTGTCCGATGAATGCCCTGGTACTAAAATAAGTGTCATTGTGAAAAGGAGGCTGTATGGACTATTTTATCACATTCCTTGAAGGGATCGTCACCTTTATATCCCCTTGTCTTTTGCCCATGCTGCCGATTTATGTGTCCTATTTTGCCGGCCAAAGCCAGTCCGATAATAAACGTACCGCAATTTTTAATGCTTTAGGCTTTGTCCTCGGCTTTACGGTAGTTTTTGTTTTGCTTGGTGCCTTTGCCGGTCGTATTGGCAGTGTGCTAATTGAGCATCAAACTGTTGTCAATGTGGGGGGCGGTATCATCATCATCCTTTTTGGATTGAATTTTATGGAGGTGCTGAATATCCCTTTTCTGAACACCACCCGTCAGATGAACATGAATCATTCGCGGACAAGTTTCTTTTCAGCGCTGCTTTTTGGCATCGTCTTTTCGATCGGTTGGACACCCTGCGTGGGTGCCTTTTTAGGCTCAGCCCTAATGATGGCGGCTTCCAGTGGTGATACCTTAAAGGGAATTCTGATGCTTTTATCCTTTTCCCTCGGCCTTGGTATTCCCTTTATGGTTTCTGCCATTTTAATTGAGCAGTTGAAATCGACCTTTGATTTTGTTAAACGCCATTATCGGATCATCAATCGTCTTTCCGGCGGACTGCTGGTTCTCATCGGTCTACTGATGGCTACTGGTTTACTGGGCTATTTTCTGTCGCTTTTAACTTTTTAAGGAGTACATTATGACTAAACAAACAAAAACAATAATCGGTATTGCCGTCTTTGCCGCTTTTTTAATCATCGTTTATTGGGGGTACACGATCTTGTCAAAAACCTTCAATCCGCAAGATCCGGCATCAAATAACACCGGTTCCTCTCAGGCCGATGAGCTCCAGGCAGCCCCGGATTTCACGGTGTTTGATCAGGATGGCAACCCGGTTAAACTGTCTGATTTTGCCGGAAAACCGGTGGTCCTCAATTTTTGGGCATCCTGGTGTCCACCCTGTAAAAGCGAGATGCCCCACTTTAATACGGTCTATCAAAATCAAAAAGATGCAGTGGTCTTTCTGATGATCAATCAGGTGGACGGGCAGCGGGAAACAAAAGAAAAGGGCCTTATGTACATCACCGATCAGGGCTTTGACTTCCCCATTTATTTTGATACCGAATTAGAAGCCAGCATTGCCTATGGCGTCTCAACGCTCCCCACCACCTTATTTATTAGCCCCGACGGTAAAATTGTCAGCGGCTATCGTGGCGCCATTGATGAAGCCACCTTACTTTCCGGCATTGAATCAATAAAAAATTAGGAGCATGCGATGTATATTAAAATGATAATCGGAACCCTTGTGGGCGGCGCTTTGGGACTCCTCTACTACAAACTGGTAGGCTGTCAAAGCGGCACTTGTCCCATTACTGCCAAGCCCCATCGAACTGCCATTTATGGAGCCATTCTTGGTTTTATGATCAGTTCCTCATTATAGGAAAAAAAGAAAAACGATTGCTAATCAACCGTTTTTCTTTTTGCCTTAAATATAGTCCGAGAAATATACCTTTTCATTGGCGATAATGGTCTCCAGAAGAGAAACTGTTTTTTTGCTGGCTTCAATCCGTTCAATCTGCTGAAGATAGGTGGGTCGTTTATAACCAAGTAACATACACGTTAAAATGCCGATTTCTAATTTGATCCGATTCTCTGACGGTAAATCAACCAGAACCGGGTCATTTCCCTTTGTAAACGAGATGGTAAAGCTGCGATTGTTCCACTCCAGCACCGGATCAACAATATCAAAGGTAATGGCCTCATTCAGGTCCGTGTTGGCAAAATGGTATTGACTGATAAACCCCTCAAAATCAACGATTCGAGCCATAATATAGGGACGAATCGTTTCTTTCATGTCACTATCTCCAAATAGAAACGATATCGTGTGATTGTTATAATTACTGCCAATCACCTCGTTAATCATCGATTCGTGGGCGGCAATATAGCCCCATAGCCCTTTTCTGGCTTCCTGATTGAGATAAACCATCTCTTTGACGCGAAACACATCATTTTCAATCAGATAAACCAGATAACCCAGCGGCCGATCATCGACGCCGTAATAAATGGCCACCGTAACATCTTCGACATCCCAGCGCCAGTATTCCTCCCAGACCAGTTCATTACGAATCAGACAGCCATGGGTTTTTCTGGCAAAGGCGTCGTGAAGGGCAATAAGATCCGGACTGTTCTCCTTCACCCGTTTCACCCGTCCCGGTACATCAATATCGCGGGGTAACTGATGATCGCGGATATGAAAGGTCATCTTATCGGATACGACCTCCCAACCCTTGTGACGATAGAGCGGATGCGAATAAGGGAATAAAAAAGAAATGCACTGATTGCGTTCATACATGGTTTCCAGGCTCTTTTTCATGAGCCCGGACATCAGTCCCAGCCCCATATATTCCGGATAGGTCGCGACTCCGGTAATATACCCCATCTCATAAATACTGCCACTAATATTGACTTGAAGTGGATAAACGGCGATCTGTGCCGCCAACCGTCCATCCTCAAACCAGCCGATCACCTCCGCTTTTTCCAGAATCGGAAATTTTGACCGCTTAATTTCATCGTGCTTCCAACCCACTTTTAACAATTGTTCATCCGTCACCTGAAAAGCATACCTCAGAATATTATTAAACTGAGTAAAGTCTTTGGCTTCCAGCCGTTTTAGTTCCAGATTTTTTCTTATCTCTTTGTTCATAAAAATCTCCTTATATCGATGCTTTATCATACCACTTTATACCCTATTTTTTAAAGTAGAATAAAAATAACTGTGCTATACTAGAATTTAAATTGTGAGACGAGGTATTAAAATGCTAAAAGAATCCGATATTACATTTCTTAAGACGATCCTGACCTTTTGGGATCATTTAAATCCAAATCAGAAAACCATGTTTTTGGAAAATGCCATGCCGGTAAGCTATAAACGGGGTGATAATATTCATCGTGGCGAAAATGACTGCGTCGGAATACTGCTGATCAAAAGCGGCGAATTACGTACCTATATTCTATCAGAAGACGGCCGGGATATCACCCTTTATCGACTGGGCACTGATGAGGTCTGTATCTTATCTGCTTCTTGTATCCTGGATAATATTACCTTTGATGTTCATATTGATGTCGAAGCAGATTGTGACGTGCTCTTGCTAAAGTCCTCTGTCTTTTCTCAGATTTGCAACGAAAATATTTATGCCGAAAATTTTTCATATAAATCGATGATCGATCGCTTTTCGGATGTGATGTGGGCGATGCAGCAAATTCTTTTTATGAGTTTTGATAAACGTCTGACCATCTTCCTACTCGATGAGGTGACCCGAACCGGTTCGAACACGGTTAATATGACCCATGAGCAAATTGCCAAGTATGTGGGTTCCGCCCGGGAAGTGGTTTCCCGAATGCTTAAATACTTTGAGAACGAAGGCTATGTAAACCTGTCCCGGGGTAAAATTGAAGTGATTGATAAGGTTCAATTGAAGCGAATTATTTAGCAGCTCAAAAATGCCACCCCAAACGCCATCCAAAAAATTAAAAGAGCAACCGATTTTTCGGTTGCTCTTTTTGTAGCTACTCTGCTACTAAATCTAAAATATCGGCTTTGGATTTTGCGCCCACGGATTTTTTCACCACCACACCGCCTTTGATAACTGCCAAGGTGGGGATGCTCATGACCTTAAATTCAGCGGCCAGTTCCTGTTGTTCATCGACATTTATTTTTCCGACCTTTAAAGTGAACACCTCATCAGCAATTTCATCAATAATGGGAGTCACCATTTTACAGGGACCACACCAGGGTGCCCAAAAGTCGAGTAATACCGGTTTATCTGAATTAATTACCTCTTGCTGAAAATTGTCTTTTGTAATTGTTACTGCACTCATATCTTTATCTCCTTAATCGTTAATGTGTATATCTTTATTATAACCATTTTCGATTAATAATCCGTAACTTAATCACAAATTTACATATATTTTCTATTATTTGCTATGCGAGGGCCTATTCAATGTTCCCGGAGCTTCTTTTTCCTACCATAGTTTAAATTGCCGTTTTATTTCTACTTCCGTTCTAAAAATTTTTAAGCACTGTTTTTTTTATACCTTCTCTTCTAAACTTTAGCGACGCATTAATTTCAGCTCCCAGCAAAAATATGATACTACTTATATAGATCCAGGTAAGTAAGGCAATTACGCCACCAAGGCTACCATAAACCGCTGTGTAGTTGCCCAGGTTATCGGCATAAAACGAGAAGGCCATGGATACGATGATCCAACTGAAGGTGGCAACAACGGCACCAGGAAGCACCTCTTTAAACGTTAAGCGACAGCTTGGGGCACTAAAGTAAATCGATACAAAAGCAATCATAACGGCAAATATGGCAATAACAAATCTCAGATAATTCCAAATCATTGAAAATGTCTTGGAAAAGCCTAAAAAGCCAAAAACCTCTGAACCCAGAATACCACCAAAAATAATCAGGATCATCGTAACGATGATAACCATGCTCAGCTCAAGTGTAATCGCGAGTGAAACCAAGCTTTTTTTCCAGAAAGGCCTCGTTTCTTCCTGATCATAGGCTCTGTTGACACCACTTATTAGATATTTAACCCCAGTGCTGGCAGACCATAAGGCGAATAATACCCCAAAGGTCAGCAAGGCACCGCTTCTGTTTTTCATGGTCTGCTCAATGATGGCATTGAGAATTTCAGACGCAGCTGTTGGCATTAGGGCATAAAGCGGCTCAATCTGGCTCTGAAAATCCACTAGCGGAATAAAACTAATAAGGGTAATTAAAAAAATAAGAAACGGTGCAATCGACAGGAGCAAAAAATAAGTGATCTGTGCCCCAACCGAGGGTAAATCATCATTTGAAAATCGGACGTACAAATCTTTAAGCAGTTTTATAAGATTATCTTTCTTCATCGTATGTCCTCTTAAAATAATCCCCCGTTTCAAACGTTGATTATTATCTTTCTATCTTGACGATACTTATTTTATACCCATAAAACTCATCATCATTCTTTACTTAAGAGACATTTTGATTATACCTAACTATATAAGATATCATCTATTTTAATACAAAGAAAGGAAAAGTATGATTAAGATCTCTACAAGTTGAGTTAACTAGTAGGGGCGATTATTAATCGCCCGCACACAGCACGATTGCCAGTTCAATTTGCAAAATTCTTTAATTCAACGTATATTGTTCTTGATTATACTAAAAGTGCAATGAGTAAAAAAAGTAGTACGAACGAACCCAAAAAAGCAGCCCCATCAAAACAAGCGGCCCCGGCTGCTGGCGGCGAACTTCACCAGAGCGCCGGAGGCATGCACCCTGAGCTGACCACAAATCAGGGCGTTACCATTTCTGATAATCAGAACTCCGTTCATTGCGGATGATTGAAGGCTTTGGAATCCATAGCTTCCAACTGAGTAACCAGGCCGGAGAGTCAACCTTTGTTAAATTTCACTAGCGTCAAAAACTCGGATTACAATCCACCATTTGGGATGAAACCGTTAAAATTTCCCGAGCCGATCAGGACTATCATCGTAGAGATATGTTTGAAGCGGTTGAAGCCAGCAATTTCCCCGAGTGGGGATTTGCCGTTCAACTTTTCACCGCCGAGGAAGCTTAAAAATTCCCCTTTGACCATTTGGATCCAACCAAACTGATTCCCGAAGAACTGGTGCCACTCAAAGTCATCGGAAGGTTAAGTCAAGTGGGGGAATGACATACGCGATGACTGGTGCCTACCCACTATTTAATTATATCGGTGAAGGTGGCGTAGTGACAGGATTTGACATCGATATCGCAAAAAATGGGCGTTGTTACCAAACCCATTATGACCGATTAGGGAATTGCTTATGCTGAAGAACTAGCTATAACTGTTAGTAAAGATGATCCAAAATTGCTGGAAGAATTAAAATCAATTATTGAGGATGGAACCTATGAAAAAATCAGCAATAAATGGTTTGGAATGAATATTCTGTAAAAGTAAGTTTCTTTATTCATACTAAAAAATCTTTACGATCAAAGCTGTTTCTAAGCAACTTTGATCGTTCCTTATCTTCTCTAAAAAATTTTAGACACTGTTTTTTCAGTGCCTTCTTTTCTGAACTTTAGCGACGCATTGATTTCAGCACCCAGCAAAAATATAATACTGCTCAAATAGATCCAGGTAAGTAAGGCAATTACGCTACCAAGGCTACCATAAATCGCTGAGTAGTTGCCCAGATTATCAGCATAAAATGAAAATGCCATCGATACGATAATCCAGCAGGCAGAGGCCGTAATCGTACCAGGAAGCACCTCTTTAAGCGTTAATCGACAGCTTGGGGCATTATAGTAAAGGGATACAAAAACAATCATAATTGCAAATATGGCGATAACGAATCTCAGATAACCCCAAATCATTACAAATGTCTCCGTAACGCCAAAAAAGCCAAAAACCTTTGAACCGAGAATGCCGCCTAATACAATCAGGATCATCGAAGCGATGATAACAGTGCTCAGTTCAAGCGTAATCACTAACGAAACCACACTTTTTTTCCAGAAAGGCCTTGTTTCTTCCTGGTCATAGGCTTTGTTGACACCACGCATGAGATAGCTGACGCCAGTGCTGGCTGACCATAATCCGAATAAAATCCCAAAGGCCAGTAAACCACTGCTTCTGTTTTTAACGGTCTGATCAAAGATCGAACTGAGAATCTCGTACACCTCTGCGGGCATGATCGCATAAAGAGGCTCAAACTGGCTTTGAAAATCCCCCAGTGGAATAAACGTAATCAGGGTAATTAAAAAGATTAAAAACGGAGCAATCGATAAGAGCAAGAAATAAGTTATTTGTGCGCCCACCGAGATTAAATCATCGTTTAAAAATCTGACATACAGATCTTTAAACAACTTAATGAGGTTATCTTTCTTCATGGCACCACCTCCTGATTAATGTCCCCGATGTTTCTTCTTTTTCTTTTCCTGCCGTAGTTCAAATTGTTGTTTTCGTTCTGCTTCTGTTTTCTGCCGATTAAACGCTTTCCGGGCCATCTTTTTGTTTTCCTGTTCTTCTTTTAAAGCCTGTTGAGCCTTGGTACCAATGCTTTTTGTTGCCATTTGCCGATTGATATTCCGCCTCATCCGTTTGGGATTGATCCGTTTTTCCAGCGTCTTTTCATCCGTAATCGGCTGGCTAAATTGAAGCTGGTCGTAATTTTTAAGCAGAAAATCATAGATTTCCCCATCTTTGGGTTCTGAGCCGAAGGTTACCTTGGCAACTTTTAGCCTATCACCATCTGTGCTTTCAAAGACGCCAACCCAAAAGGGGTCGTCAAAAAAAACCGTCAATTTAACTGTTACTTTGTCCATATCGAGTTCCTCCTAGAATGTGTGACAAAGAACGGACAACCTTAGGAGGCAGGTTACTGACGGTATCAACCGCGTCTGGACTACCAACCAGAACTGTGTTTTTATCTTTGGTGTTATTATAACACGATGGCCGGAATGATCAAGTGCATAACTTGATCATTCCGGCCATTTTTGACAATCATTTACTTTGGCAATTTTCCATAAGCACCATAATCTTTAACCATCTGGTCATAAACCTTGGCACCTAATAATTCCATTGACACTTCATCCATAATATCACCAGGCTCGACATCCTTGAACTGATCTGGATAGAGCACCTTTCCAATTGAATAAGCATCAGCAATGGCGACTTCAACATTTGTTCCATATAAAATATAAGGTAGAATCATCTCAACATCATTGTTTTTAAAAGCGCTGAGACTTTGATAATATTCCGGATTTGTCGACATATCCGCTTTCACTTTTTCAATCCCGTCAAAATCGATGAATATCTTGTTGGGATTCCATTGCAGCAATTGTTCTTTATCAATCATCATACTGCCGGTTTTTCCCGTCTGATCCACAACGTTTACTGCACCAACAGCCACAAAAGGCGGATACAAAGCTCGGGTACTTTCAATTCCCTGGGCGCCTTTAGATCCCAATGCCCCAACATAGGAGGTTACCTTTGCACCATCATCGATCCCTTCTGTTCGCTTTTTTAAATCAGCTTCATAACCTTTTACAAAATCAACCACTTCTGTTGCTCTTTCGTCGGTCCCCATAACCTGGCCAATAACTGCCAACGACTGATAAAGAGTATCATCAAACAATCCCGAAGAACCACTGCTCAAAGCAATTACCGGAATACCCGTTTTGTTTTGAAGTTCATCTGCTGCCGCAGTATCGGTGGCCAGGGTTGTAAAGATAACATCCGGCTCAACCTTAAGAATCTGTTCCGGATCGAGAGTACTATTCGGACCACCAGCCCCAATTGTGGTCAGGCTGGTAAAACTGGGGTTGGCAATAACATAAGGTTTGCCCACTGACGACTTTTGATCAATTCCTTCAATTCCGACAATTTTTTTTACATCACCAACATAGGTATATAAACGTAAGGCCCCAACTCCGGTTGCCACAATTTTTTCCGCTGGTCCTGCTAATTCGACAGTCCGACCCAAGGTATCGGTAACCGTGATCATTTCATCTGCCGTTGTCCCCCCTTCGGTAGAACAGCCCGCCATCATTAAAATCAACACCGCCGACAACACCAGAGCTAATATTCGTTTTCTTTTCATCGCTTCTCCTCGCTTCTTTTATATTGGAACCACAACCGAACGATTGTTGACTTGCTCAACCGTTACGTCTACCCCATATACTTCTTTTATATTTGCTTCGGTAATAACCTCCTTCCCACCGGCAGCATGGATAACACCGTCTTTTAGTAAAATATACTGATCGGCAAAGCGTAATGCCAGATTCAGATCATGAATAGTTACCACCGCCGTGATATTTTTAAGGTAGGCAATTTCTTTGATCAATTGAAGCACCTCCAATTGATTTTTTAGATCCAGGCTGCTCGTTGGCTCATCCAGCATTAGCACATCAGTTTCCTGGGCTAATGCCCGACCAATTAACACCTTCTGATATTCGCCGCCGCTTAACTCATCGACATTTTTTAATGCAAATTTTTCCAAATTTAACATCTTGATGGTCTCATTGACAATATTTAAATCATTCTTCCCCACATCCCATTTGATATAAGGTTTTCTACCAATCAGAATCGAATCAAAAACTGTCGTGGTTGTACTTTGATTACTCTGAGAAACATAAGCCACTCTCTGGGCCAGCTCACTCTGCTTAAAC
>Ga0265295_1007067_pt1 | contig 13148 bp, 14 predicted proteins | sample Munlansysbiofilm_FD_192503 | JGI IMG/M metagenome (GOLD analysis project Ga0265295, IMG submission 192503) | Leachate microbial communities from a municipal landfill in Southern Ontario, Canada - Methane capture system biofilm | ecosystem: Engineered > Solid waste > Landfill > Unclassified ... | reverse complement strand
TACCGCTATATCCATTATTACAATCGACGACGAATTTACAGTACAAATAATGGCTATCCACCGCTGGTTTATCGGGGGCTTTTTATCGACAATCACCAGCTCGCTGCATAGCATTTAAAGTTTTGATGATTGTTACCGGCGATGATGGCTGGCTATTCTATAGGGGCTTGGAAAATTCCTTGCGCGTTTTGACTGAACTATTATTGACAATTCCACAAAGCGTCTTTAGTTCCTTGGACACTGGTGAAGTATCCGATTTCAGTGACATACTCCGCATTCTCATCACTTCCAGATCGCTCAAAGATTGGAATAAAATGAAGTCCGGCTGCCAAGATACTGTCAAGCTCTGTCAATGTCACTGGCCAGTAGCCGCTCAGATAACGTCCCACATAGTTGATACCCGTATCTTTTAAATAACTGGCTCTTGCCGGTGAAATCCGATCGGTTGTATCAACAGCATTTGCGCTCCGATTCACATTTCCTTTACTAACCAGCAATGCTGCCCATGTTGACAGACCCACGATTCCGTCGGTATCCAGGGCCATCATTTCCTGGAACGCCATCACTTTGTTTTCTACCCCATAGCCAAAACCGCCATCAAAATCTTACAGTGCCTTCTACATGAATATAGGAACGAATTACCCATATCAGAAAAACATAGGTAAAAAAGCGAAATAATTAACTATGTTTATTGCAATGGGGAAGAGCTACTCTTATAATAGGAATAATGAAGGGTCTAGGCGTTGAAGAAAAGAAAACTGGGAAGAATGGATTTTATTTATCCTCAAGGGCATTGAAGAAATCGCGATTGAAACGTTGATATTTGTAAATGAAATCAATAAACTGATGGAAAATACAGCAACAGTGACGAAGGAGAGACTGCCAAAAGTTTATTCTAAAGAGCTGGTAAATTTGATTTTTAAGGAGAAATTTGAGATGAACAAGACAAACCCGGAGAACGCAATTAAAGAATTGACGATGGTGTTGATGTATTTAACACGATTTAATGAAAGTGATCGCTTTGGCTCGAAATTGGATATCAGTTGGAAAGGATATGATTTTGATGTTATTGATAAACTGGATGAGGAAGATTATATAAGACAGGGTAATCATCGTTCCAAGTCGGTAGCAATTACTGAAGCGGGGATTAAATTATCGCAAAGCTTATTGAATAAATATAATATATTAGATTGGAAATAGCATGATAAACGAAACGGCCCCTAGTCATACCCTGGACGTTTCGTTTGTCATGTCCGGACGAAAAAGACCTTGTCAGAATAAAATAGACAATTCTGGCAAGGTCTTTTTGTTAACATCAATATTTTTTATTGTTTCGATTTAAACGGGCGATCTGATAAAATTTTTCCTTTTTCTTTTTTAAATAGATTGCTTTATTCTCGAAATAGTCGTTTTCGTGGGTCAGGTTCAGATAGGCTTGCCAGCGCTGCTCAGATAATTGACCAGCTTTAATGGCAGCATAGATTCCGCAACCGGGCTCGTTAGTGTGCGTGCAATTGCGAAAATAGCATTTCCCGAGGTAAGTTTCCACATCGTGGAAGGTCCGGTCAAACCCTTCTTTAACATCAAGCATTCCAATTTCACGCATTCCCGGTGTATCGATTAACATGCCGCCGCCGGGTAAACGGATCAGTTCTCGTCTTGTGGTGGTGTGGCGGCCCTTGTCGTCATTTCTAATTGTCTGGGTATCGAAGTGCTTGTAACCGCACAGCCAATTAATCAGGGTCGATTTTCCTACCCCGGAAGAACCGAGCAGTGCGACCGTCTGACCAACCGAAAAATAAGTCATCAGATCCTGATAGCCTTCATTTTTTAGCGTCGAAATACCAAGGATGTCGACACCGATGGCACTCGCCGCCACGGCTCTGAATTTGGTCAGCAGATCGTCAGTCAAATCGATTTTTGTCAGGACAACCACTGGGGTCGCTTCGCTTTCCCAGACCAGGCTCAAATAGCGTTCGAGCCGTCGGAGATTATAATCGTTGTTGACGGACATGCAGATAAAGACGGTGTCAATATTGGCCGTGATCACCTGTGCTTCACTGGATGAACCGACAGCTTTGCGGATAAAGGCACTTTTGCGAGTGAGCAGATGATGGATAATGCCATTACCCTTAGCACCAGATAGACGATCGAGCATCACAAAATCACCAACGGCGGGATAATCTGTGGCTTGAATAATCGCGTAACGCAGCCGACCTGACAGTTCGGCAAAAAAATCGCCTTGCTCTGAAATAACCCGGTAGATTCCCTTTGATTGAGAAAGGATGCGGCCGACAAAAAGTTCCGGATATTGAGTGGCCTCCAAACGTAATGCTTCGCTCAAACCGTAATCTTTCAGATCAATCCGACTCATTTTTGCCACCTTCGGTGTCGGTTAGGATCTGCGTCATTCTTTCCAGTGGGAATGGCGGAGTGGCCAAAGGGGCCACGGCGATGGACATCAGTTTAATGGGGTTGTCATCAGCGGCAATCCGGTTGGAGCTGAGGCGGCCACAGCGTCGACAGCGATGAATAATCGCCCATTCCTGATTCTTACGAATCCAGATACCGATGGGTTCCATCAGGCCACCGCAATTGGCCGATCGATCGCCCGGTAAATCATCAACATGGAGACTGAATAGACAATGGGGACAATGATTACGATGCTTGGTTCCGGCACCGCTAAATGAAACGACACCACCACAATTTCGGCAAAAAAAACTTTCCTGACAGGGCTGATTCTGATAAATGTTTTTCTCTCTATTTGAATATTTCATTACTTTTTCCTCCTGAAAGTATCGGATACAATACGGGAGGTTTTGCAGAGATTAGATTTTGCAAACCTCCCGGTTTACCACACGCTCTGCTTTATTTTGTTTTAACATAAAAACTCCTTTCAATCTGACAATTAAATGCAAAAAAGCCAACTTTTATACATGGACTGTTTATCAAACCGATGTTTAAATGATGGTCTGATTAAATCCTTGTAAGATAACCTGATTACACACGATTATTTTAACTGTTTTCGCCACAATTTACAAGATTTTTCTGGTATCCTGGGCCTGTTGACCACATAACTTAAAGTTGCATTTGTATGACGCGGGGATGCTTCATTTGTCAGCGTAAGAAAACCAGGATGAATGTCTAAAAATTGACTTACAAAAAGCTGGACTGATGAACCGTTTGCTGTTATGCTGAAACAAAGTGAAAAATAATGGGATTTGGATGAATTGTCGGTTGAAAAATGAAATCACTTGGTTCGACAGAGGCAACAGTAAACTTGTGGCAGTATCTGCTGGTTGAGTCCAGTGACTTGGCAAGATGATGGTGGCTGACTATGAAAAGACGAGTATAAAAAGCGAAACGTCTCTGGGACATGGTCATGAGAAATGAAGTAAAAATGATATAAAGAAAGAGGTACTATTTGTGAATGTTCTTTATTTTCTGATCATGGTTTTTTTATTAGGTGTATTTTTATATCTCTTTTTCCCGGTATCCACGGATCCAATAAAAATATTTAATATAAGTGAGGAAAAAGAGAATAGAAACATTAAAATTCGGATAATTTTAGGTATTATTCTCTTTATTTTTGTCATGATTGTTTTTGTAAAGTTTTATCTCAATGGATGATATGACAAAGCGAAGATTCGTTTGTCATACCCCTTGATTTATTCTAGTGTCCAAAAATCCTCCGTTTCCCTTAAAATTTCAGTGGATGGTAGAATAGTAGCCTCATAAATACTTTTCCCGGTCTTTTTTAGATAGTGCTGAATTAAAGCATAACCACAGGCATATCCGGCACAGTAAGGCATACCAACCGACACACCACCACGCATTGCCATAATTTCATCTCCGTATAGGAAGGCGGATAGTGTATTGAAATCACATTCCTGTAAATTTGCTTTTATGGCTGGCTTGATGGTGTTTTTTAGTGTTTCTGGAGAAGTATTCTTTATCCACATGCCAATTTTGTCTGCTCCAAACAGCATCGCGGCAAAACTTTCGGCAAGGCCTTCAGAAATGATCATATCGGCTAAGGTTATGTTTGGATTCCACTGCATAAACTGCCACCTGACATTATGATTTGTTTCGTGAGCAAGTGCGACCGGCAGCATCTTGAGTGAGTTTTCATTAGGAATTATGGTGCCGATAATATACCCTGGAATACCGCCATCCCCGCAGTAATCGCCGGTCATTTTGGACATCGGATTACTTGGATCATTTAGCATAATGGTGAAGATATAATTTTGCGTAGGCAGCGTGATATTGTTATGTTCAAATCCTTCGAGCGTATCACGAATACTCTGTTCGCAAGATTGCCAGAACGGATCGTTCTTCAAGAGTCTAATTTCATTTAAATGCATAGCAGTAATTTGTGACGGATGATATCCACCACCCATTGTGCTGGCAGATACAACATCGTATCCTCCTTCGATTTCCGATTCAAGCGACATTCCGATACATTGCCACTTAAACTCAAATGGTTTCATTAGTTCATATCGATAGATTGCGATTTTTTCTTGTTCTGATGCAAAAGCCATTTTTTCATAGATCTCATCAGAGCGTAAAGCGATAATATTCATACTTAAAACCTCTTTTCTTGATTGTTTAGGTTAATCATACTTATTATCTTACACTATTACGCAACGTCAGAGTCAAGCGAAAATCAAAGAATGTTTTTTGTCCTTTTAGATTTGTAGAGCAAAATTGCACCCCAAATGCCACCCAGAAGCAAAACCTCAAAAACGCCCATAATGTGAATAATATGGGTAAGTGAAAAATTTTGTAATAATGAAATAAGATGGTTTAGTCCCAAAAGCCAACAGAGAACAGTTGATTGAAAAGTCAGTATTTTCATATAGTCAATGTTTTCTTTTATAAGCGCAACAATAATTGCTGCAATGATGCCTATGTTCCATAAGGCTATTTCACGTTGCCAGTTGATACTGTTTTCCCAACTTGAAAATTGTCCACTTAAATTTGGCAAAAAAAATTGCCAGATGAATGCTCCGCCACAAGCAATAAGCATAAACATAAGATAAAATTTGTAGTGCTTAATGGTAATATTCGTTTTGGTCTGTTTCATAGTATCTCTCCTTAAAATGTGAAATATATTTCATGTTACAAGCATACACATCCTTGGCAGAGTTGTCAATCGAATATGAAAGAAGTTTCACAATTGTTGATTGCACCCAATTTTTATTATATAATATGCCTATTCTATTATGATTGGTGGGAGCAAAATGGCAAAGCAAGAAATCAGGGAACCAAAACAGAGGAGATCAATAGAAAAGAAACAAAGTATCATAAGAGCGAGTTATAAACTTTTTAGCGACAAAGGTTACTATAAAACGAATACAGTAGAAATTGCGCAAGAGGCTGGTGTTTCGACAGGGATTGTATACAGTTATTTTCAAGATAAAAAAGACATCCTCTTTGAAGTGATTAAGTTTTATATTTCTTCACTATCAGAGCAGTTTCAGCCCTTGTTAAATACTCCAATAAAAAAGGATCATATGCCCATCGTGATTGAAAAATTTATTGACATTTCCATTGCATCACACACGATGAATGCTGATGCTCATAATGAGTTTTTTGCCCTTTCCCTGCTTGAGAAAGATATTTTTACTTTATTTAATGATTTTGAAAATTCCCTGTTATCAGAGCTTATTGAATTATTGGTGTCTGCGGGATTTTCTAAAATTAATCTGCTTGAAAAAGTGAGAATTAGCTATGGTATCGTGGAACAGGTGTGCCACGATTATATTTTGCAAAAACAGACGAGAGAAGAATTTGATATCGCAAAATTGCTTGCCATTGACATAATAGTAGCGTTATTAAATAATAAGATCTGAAATTTTAAAACCAGCGAGTTATTTTTTATTGCTTCGGGTTAAAAAAGATAAAGAAAAGTGCAATGCGGGTGGTAGGGGTAAGAGGTATGACCGATGAATGTCGATATGATAAATAATTCCAGAAAACGAATAAATGGCACAGAATGTATTCTTTGCTTTAATTGCATTGACGAATGTCCTTAAAAGGCTCTGCACAGATCGGGCATATTCAAGCCATAGTAATCAATTTGTCATAGGGAGCGATAAAAACAGGTTGCTTTTTATGAGAGCTTAAATTAATTTGTATAATAGTGGGAGGCTTTAAAATAAATGCAGCAAAGAAGAAGCATAAACTCAGAAATAGGATACTAATCGGTTTATTGATTATACTATTGCTAGCTGTTGTCGCAATTGGGTTCGTGTTAAACAGGAATCTAAATAAAAACGCCTTGATTGCTTCCTTTGAAACACCACAGAATCAAACGGTATATCTATTAGGAACCGTTCATAAAACACACTTTAATAAGTTCCTGGGATATTCAATGGAAGATATTACGAGTGCGATTGCGAATATAAAACCGGATTGTGTTCTAATTGAAGCCAGAGAAGCGATATATAATGAATACGGCGTCGTTGATGGACCGGTTGATATGACAGTTGTATATAGTTATTGCCTTGATAATGACATCAAAGTGGGAATGGTGGATTGGTGGGTGGTTGACAATGATTTTAAATCAAATTCAACCAATGATAAACGTGATGATAAGATATTCGAAAATATTAATCTCAAATTGAATGCTTTGCCACCTCAAACAACAATTCTGGTGGTCTGTGGTTCTGGACATTTTTATGAACAGTCGGAACGGTTTATTGCGAATGGCTTTGCAAGAAAGACGATAACGAGTAAGTCTGATATTTTTGTTAGTGATAAAGACGGATTTACCTATCCGGAAAGTTTAGAAGATGAGTGGGAAAAACGGGCTTTTTTCTACGCGTATACACTTCCACAGATCATCGCAAGTGATCCTAATCTAAGTGATGAAATAAAGGGGCAGTTTACCGACGGAAATCACGACAATTTTTATAACAGCCAAATGGTTTTCTGCGAGTTGTTTAGAGATAACAAGCTTTATGAATAGAGTCCGTTTCAAATATAAAAATAAGGAAAATGAAAATAGATAACCGACCGTTGCCTTGACAAAAAGTCAAAAATGGATAATAATGAATATATTCATTCACTTGTAAAATGATTTTATACGGAGGCGAAAATATGGCATCATCAAAAAATAAATTTTTAGAGGACGAGAATGATCGTTCCCGTAAAATACGTATATCGAAAGAACCGGATGAACGCCGTCAGGAAATTGTTGAAACAGCATTAGCACTGTTTTCTGAAAAAGGTTATGAAAATACAACCATTCAAAATATCGCTGAAAGAATGAATGTATCCCCTGGTTTATGCTACCGATATTTTAAATCGAAAACGGAAATCTTTGCGGCAACTTCAGAATTTTATGCAATACAAGCAGTAGAACAAATGAAAATACCAACATCGCAGGATATATCTGCAATTGAAAAGTTAAATCTTGTCATAAACCGCATGTTTGATTTTTCAGTTAATCACCAGGAATTTGAGTCGAGATATAATGAGGGGTCAAGCATCAGAGCGATACTCTTGGATGATGTCGCAAATCAATGGATGTCGGTCATGATTCCGATAATCGAACAAGGATTGAAAGAAAATACTTTTCATTGCAGTAATGTTCCCAGAACTGCTAGGTTTTTGATTTCAGGCCTTATCCACACTTTTCACGAAGAAATGCCGACGGAAAATGCTAAGGAATATATGCAATCTTTTTTTGATTTCACTCAAGATATGCTAGTACGTGTTTTAGGATTGAAGGAAGATTAGAATAAAGAATAAAATATAGATTGAAAGAAAAAGCACATGAAAAGTCTTTTGACGATCAGGTGCTTTTTTTATTTATAGGTCAATGAATAAATTTATTCATTGACAATGTGTGTGTGAAGGTTTATTATATGAGTGAATAAAGTTATTCACTCATAGGAGGTTTTTATTATGAACAAGGAAGAACGTATCACAATGCTAAGGGAAGCACCAATCCCACAGCTTTTACTGAAAATGGGTTTGCCGACAATGATTGGTATGCTGGTAACAGGGCTATACAATCTCGTTGATGCTTATTTTGTCGGTGGACTAGGGACAAGCCAAATGGGGGCTATATCCATTGCATTTCCTCTGGGGCAAGCAATTGTCGGAATCGCAGTCATGTTCGGCGGCGGTGCAGCGGCATATATATCCAGACTATTGGGTGAAAGAAAAAATAAAGAAGCAAGTTATGTGGCATCAACAGCCCTTTATTCAAGTGTTTTTATCGGATCTATCGTAATTATTCTGTTACTGTGCTTCTTAGATAAAGTAATATGGGGACTAGGCGCAACGGAAACAATTTTTTCTTATGCAAAACAATATGCCATTATTTATATAGCAAGTTCAATTTTTAACATATTTAATGTTACCATGAACAATATTTCTTCAAGTGAAGGGGCGGTAAAGGTCTCGATGTCAGCCATGCTGCTTGGTGCCGGTCTTAATGTTATTCTTGACCCTATTTTCATTTATGGCCTACATATGGGAATTACAGGTGCTGCTTTAGCAACGGCAGTTGCTCAAATTGTTACCGCTATTATGTACTTGTTTTATATTGTAAAGAAAAAAAGTATCTTTAGCTTCTCGCCCAAAGAGATTCGTTTTGAAAGTAAAATTTTCAAAGAAATTTTTAAAATTGGAATAGCAATCCTCGTATTTCAACTTTCGACCAGCGTCGCAATAAGTTTAACAAATATGGCGTCGCAACCATATGGTGATTCCGCGATAGCGGCGATGGGTATCGTGACTCGTGTGATTTCTATGGGCATCTATGCGGTGTTCGGTTTCGCGAAGGGGTTTCAACCTGTTGCTGGATATAATTATGGTGCCGGACAATATGTGCGGTTACAAAGCGCAACAAAGATAGCAGTGAGATGGACTACCGTATTTTGCTTTTTAATGGCTTTACTTATGATTTTGTTTCCGCATCCAGTCATTTCTTTATTCACAACGAACGATGAAGCAGTTATAAAAATCGGTTCGCTGGCTCTTCGAGTCAATATAATAACATTCGTTTTCTATGGTATGGAAGCAATTTACTCAATGCTCTCATTTGCCCTTGGAAAAGCGTTGGGCGGATGGGTACTAAGTGCAGGACGTCAGGCAGTGTTCTTTATCCCTGTCATTTTGCTCCTGCCCCAATTTATGGGATTAAACGGAGTGATAGCGGCTCAGCCGATTGCCGACATAATAACGATTGTCATCATGGGAATTTTAGCAGTAAAGCTGAATGGAGAAATTGAGCGTTGTGCAAATGCCCAAGTTGTTTTTGTTTAAGCTCACCCATACCTATCTGGAAGGTAGTGGCAAGGATAATGAGCTGGGCTATCTAAAGAAAAACGCCGGGACTGTTCCCTGATTTCCCTGGCTCTGATGGTCGATGGGAAAGGCTTCCCGGTTTACAGCCGGATTCTCAAAGGCAACCACTACGGAACCGGAAACCCTGATCAGCGTGCAACCATTATTATGATCGCTCAGGATGGCACCATTTGCAACCTCCGGATCACCGACAACCCGGAGAAGCGTCACCACGAAATTTATCAGATATTTGGGATTGTCGATCGGATCAAACGCCGGAAAACCTCAGTGAATGAGAGCAGATAGTGACAGAAAAAAACAGGGAATGCTGGATTTTTGCGGCCGGCAGACCCCGTTAACTCGAAATTCACTATAACAAACACCTCTGTTTTTAATTATAACGGATTGTTCCACACCAGACAACTACTGGTGTTGCTACATACCAAATTATTTGCCAGAAAATGCGTGGATAAGAATGGTGAATAAAAGCACCTCATATAGTATAATGTTGATAAACAGGAATTTTAATGGAGTTGGATATGGAAGCTAAGAAACATCTACCATTATATGGAGTAGGACCGATTTACGGAGTTACAATTATTATTATGACAGTGATAGGTATTGTTTTGTCTTTAAAAGGACTTTTAAGCAGTGGGCAGTACGATTTTTTAAAGATACCATTTTTTGTAATTGGTGTTATTTTTATTACTTACGGCGTTATCCTTTGGGTAGCAGCAGTTGTGTTTGCTAAAATTGATGCAAACATCTCAGACAATCGTTTGGTTACAACCAGAATATACGCTTATGTTCGAAATCCACTATACTCAACATTTATGATTGCGTGTACAGGAGTAATCCTGTGTTTCAATAATCTATGGTTGTTGATTTTGCCAATTATATACTGGAGATTTATGACCGTCCTGATGAAGAATACTGAAGAAAAGTGGCTGAAGGACTTATATGGGCAGGAGTATATTGACTATTGCAGCCGTGTAAATCGTTGTATACCGTGGTTTCACAGATAAATTCTAATTTGTTGGCGAAATAATTAGTATTTCTGTCGTTTGGATTTTTGCCCTCACCAAAAACCCGCAACTATTGCAGAGCCGCTACATAGTTGTAACAGCTCTGCTTTTTCTCAGGGATTGCGCTGACACTGCCTGTCAAACGCCGTTAAGTCAGGGACGGTTGACCTTGTATCCGTTGCGTCATTATGATAAAATAAAAAAAAGCAGGTACCTGGAGCGAAAAAAGAATACCGGTATTCGATTGCTGTAATCAGTTAGAAATCCGGGCAGCCGTGACGGGATTATCTTGGGGCGGCTGGCATAATTAGTTGATAAAAAGGTGAGCGGCCGGCCCGAAAAGCCGGCTTATTTTGTTGGCCACCGGCTAGTAGTTTAACACTCATTCCGATCATGAAAGATGTAATGATGAAAGATAATCTTTTAAAACGCCCGCGCCTTGATGCGCGACTCGATACCTATAGTAAGTAAGTCCTTTGACGGCAGCACTACCTACACTGCGACGATAAGCTTAACTGCGGCCCCGGGTTATCAGTTTGCGGCGGGAACGTTTAGCGTTGCCGGTGCCGATGCAGTGGCTCGGAGCTGGTGTCAGTGGCTGAACACGGCCATGGCGAAAGCAAAGCAAAATGACCCTTTCCGGTGGAAAAAGCGTTGAGTAGACAGGGCTTTCCGTTGTATAATGACATTAATTAGAATTAACCAATCGGGAGGTTACCACAATGAGCAAACACTATTCTAATTCAAAGGATGAATCAATCAATGAAACGGGCAGGAGTGAAGGACCCGTTTATATTGGTAGTGAATATGGTCGCTTAAAAGAAGTGATTGTTGGTGAAGCAAGTGGTTTTAATCCATCGCTTCAGGCGGCATGGCTTCAGGAAGCCTTAAAGGTCTTGCCGGCGGCGGAACAGAAAATTGCCATCGAGAATGCCGGAAAAAGTTGGGATGCGTGCATTGTTGATGCCGGAAGCGGCGTGACAGAATCTGAGCTGATCAGGGCTGAAAATGATGAATTTGTCAGAATATTAGAAAGTCTTGAAGTCAAGGTCTACCGCCCGAGGCTGCTTAGCGAAGAGGATGTAAAAATACGCTTTGGCGGCGAGGCCCTGATTAACGGTTATTCACAGGATTTCCCCCGCGATAACCTGATTATCATCGATAATCAGGTTATCGAAGCCAATTTGCGAACCCCGCTGCGGCGTGTCGATATTGAAGGGATTCGACCACTGCTGATGGAAAAATGCAATGTGCCAGCGGTTAAGTGGGCCGCAATGCCGCATCTACCGCTACTGGGTGACTATGCCAATGAGGCACCGCTGCTTGAAGGCGGCGACGTGATTGTCCTGGGTAAAACGATCCTGGTTGGCAATTCCAAAAATACTGCAGTCGGCTCCAATGAGGTGGGTTACAGATGGTTAAAAAACTATCTGGGGCCTGACTATGAGGTAATCAGGGTTCCGCTTTGTGAGACGGTTTTGCATCTTGACTGTGCCTTGTCGGTGCCGCGAAAGGGGCTGGCAATCATTTGTCCCGAGGCTTTCATTGAGGGGATTCCGGAAGCATTAAAAGAGTGGGATCTGATCGAAGTCGATATTGAAAAGCTGAAGTATCTGGTTGTAAACGGACTGCCAGTTGATGAGAATACGTATATCATGGGTTATAATGAAAACGAAGGGAACGCGGAGATAAAAGCAGCACTACAAAAACGGGGCATCACGGTCTATCCGATCTTTTTTGGTGCCCATAATGCCCAGGGCGGCTCCTTGCGCTGTGCGACGCAAGCTTTAGTGCGCCAGGATTGAGGGGGGCGAACCGGACGATAAAGCTCCTTTTGATCTGGTTATGGTTTTATAGTGTTTTTGTTTGGGCTTTGCTATCAACGCAGCATTGATTCATAGCTTATCTTTTGAAACGAGCCATTCATCAAAATCCATGCAATCGCTGCCAACAGGACACCTAAGCCCAATAGAATCCAAATGTTTATAAGGATAATCCCAACAAATTGTCCAGCCACCAGAAAGATTACCGGCAAAACCAGAAGTGCGCTACGCTGCTGGGATTCTTCCATGGTTTGCGCCTTGGCAGAGCCACGCACAATCAACGTGATTGAGATTAGGGACACAGCAGGTGAAAGAAGTAATAAGACTACCAGCCAACTGATATTCGGTAACAGTAGGCTGCCTGTTGTCAGAAATATTTCAATCTGCGTTACAAGTGTCATAATGATAAAAGACAGGACGGAAACCAGTTCACTCATGATAAACGAAGAAAGTATTTTTGCTCTAAATATTTGTTTTAGAGAAAGCGGGCAATAAAGAAGCGTTTCCAGTGTTCGCTTTTCTTTCTCACCTACGAAAGAACTTGCCGCCATAATCGATGCCGCCATAATGGGGATGATAATAAAAAAAACGGGCATAATGTTGTTTAAGAGAAGCGATATAATCGCAGTATTCATATTATCCGACTGAATGTTTGTCGGCAACATACGCAGCATGATGTCAAAGTCCGTCAAATCATTCGGCATAAAATGGAGCAGCATAATGAAAATTGAGGGTATAACAACCGTCAGCGCGATGGGAACACTTATCATTGCTACGAGCAACTGCTTGTTGGCAGTAATGCCTCGGATATCCTTCCTAATTAAAGCGGATTGCATTGTATTCATACTATTTAACCTCCTTTTTCTCTTTTCGTTTCTCAATCAGAGAGAAGTATATTTCTTCCAACGACAATTTGTTTGCCGTCACTGAATAGACATTACCGCCAGCATTCACAATGCGCTTCACAATCGGTGGAATTTCTTCCTCCGTCTGCACA
>Ga0265295_1007064_pt1 | contig 13157 bp, 11 predicted proteins | sample Munlansysbiofilm_FD_192503 | JGI IMG/M metagenome (GOLD analysis project Ga0265295, IMG submission 192503) | Leachate microbial communities from a municipal landfill in Southern Ontario, Canada - Methane capture system biofilm | ecosystem: Engineered > Solid waste > Landfill > Unclassified ... | reverse complement strand
ATTAAACTAAATATTTCAAGAGTTAATTCTATTAATAAAGACTATGTAACTCCTATTTCCACAGGTTCATATCAGGGGACAATAGGTTATGAGTCTAGTTTACTATCTCTTGGTGATGATATATATTTTCAAGAAATTAACCTTGAATTAGGTAAGAAAGTGAATAAAGATTTGAAAATAAATCTTATGTATTCTCATCAAATATTCAACCCTATTGCTTTTGGTCATGATGGAGATGAATTTGTTTATGCTAATATATTTGCATTAGATGCTACTCAAAAACTTGGAAAGAATTCCCTTAGAGGAGAATTGCAATGGTTATTGACCGAACAAAACTATGGAGATTGGGCTAAGGGAGATTGGCTTCAAGCGACATTGGAGTATAATATTAGAGGAAATTGGTTTGTAGCTTTGACAGACCAATGGAACTATGGAAATAAGTATGAGGAAAAGGTACACTACTATAATCTTGCTTGCGGTTATAATAAGGGGACTAATAGAGTATCCCTTAGCTATGGTAAACAAAGAGCAGGTATTATCTGTATTGGAGGAGTTTGTCGTCCGGTACCTGCTTCAAATGGATTATTTATGACAATTACAAGCAGCTTTTAGTTAAGTAAAAAGTAAAAGGTAAAAAGTAAACGGTGAAAATTTTATGATTAAGATAATGAAGAATTTATTTTATATTTTAGTGGGATTATTATTCTTCTCATGTGAGAATTACACAGAGAGTGAGAGAATTGAAAAGGTTCCGTATATTACTAATCTCACAACTCCAATTACCAATAGGGAAAGCAAGCAAAGAGTATTATTAGAGGATTATACTGGTTGGAAATGTGTTAATTGTCCACGAGCTGCAGCTAAGGCAAAGGAACTAATTTCTAAATATAATACAAGCCTTGTGGTTATGGCTGTTCATTCAACAAGCTTTGCCACTCCAAATTCAATGAATAATAACGTTGACTTTAGAACAGAGTATGGAGAGAAATGGGCTAAGGATTTTGGTTGCAATGCATTGCCCACTGGATTAATCAATAGGATTAAGTTTGGCTCTATCTATACAGTAGGAGATGGTTCATGGGACAGCGAAATTCAAAATCAACTTAGTAGCCTCGAACACGTAATGGATATCCACCTTGGAAAGCAATATAGAGAGGAAGAAAATAATATTATCCTAAGTGTTGAAGCAGAATTTCTTCAGGGGATTACTTACCCAACAAATATTAGTGTTGTTATGGTTGAGAGTGGTGTTATTGGGGTTCAACTTAATAGCCTTTCAGAATATGGTCCAACACCAAAGATTGATGATTTTGAGTTTGAGCATGTTTTAAGAAAGAAAGGAATTATTGATTACCCATTGAACTCTGAGTCAATAAGCTCTGGCACGAAAATTGCTAAGAATTATTTACTTGAGATAGACAACGATATTCAAGATATTTCAAAATGTTCGATAATTGTATTTGTAAGCAATGCATTGACTAATCAGATTATTAACGTGAACGAAATTCATCTATAATTGTTGTATATCAAAGAAATTTATTATCTTTGCAACATTAAAACATAAACAACAATGAAAAAAATATATATTCTTTTTGCCCTTATCCTTGTAGTAGCCTTAGGACTAAGAGCTCAAAACGTGCAATTTAAATACGATGGCAACGTAATTGGAGACACAATAAACTTTGAATTAGAGGATAGCGAAGGTCTTCGTACTGACTTTATCCACTTCACTAATATTACCATGACTCCAAGAACAGTTTTAGTACAATTGCATCGCAAAATCATGGCTACAGATGCTGATTTATTAATGTGTTTCAACGGCAATTGCCTCATTGACACCATTAGCACAACTCCACTTGCCTTAGAACCAGGAGTAGAATTTACAGAATTTGACCTTCAATACTTGTATTTCAATAAAGAAACCTCTATTGGAACATTAAATATCTTAGATGCAAGCACAATGGACGTAATTGGTAGCTTTACTGCTCGATATATCGACAAAACAGTATCATTACCAAAGCCATTAAAAGAAAATACAATACTAAGTGCTGAGGTTTATCCAAACCCAGTAGCAAATAATGCAAGCATTAAATACAATCTTCCTTCTAATTACAATAACGCAAAAATTGTAGTAAGAAATATGGTAGGAGCAGTAGTGAAAACATTTGATATCAATACTCCCGGACAAGGTAAAGTTCAATTCTCTACCTCTGACCTGCAAAATGGAGTATATTTCTATTCAATAATATCAAATGGAAAGAACCTAACCACAAAGAAAATGATAGTTAAGAAATAAATTTATCCTTAGTCTAAGAAACTAAACCCAATAAATCCATGTTCCAAAAAAGAACATGGATTTTTTTACGCCGAAACTTTCAAAAGATACGCCGAAACTTTTTATTTTTTCGGCGTATCTTTTTATTTTTTCGCAGTATAATTTCAACCATCTTATAAAAAACACTTCCTAGCCCAATTTCCCCAAAAAAACACTAAAAATACCACACCAAATTTTCAGTATGCTTTGCTTTAGCATAATGATATAGTATTTTTGTTGGGAATTTAATATCAAAAGAGGATATAAATTAGTTTCTTGTCTCTAAAGATGAAAATAAAAAAATAAATCCATCGATTTTAGCAATGAAAATAAGCTTATTAGCAAAAAGGGAAGAGAAAAATTAAGGCTCAGATGAAATATTTGGGGACTAGTGTTATTTCTGCATAAAAAAGAGAATTGCGAAAAGCACTAATCGGTTATTTTTTGACTAGAGGGATTACTTGGGCATTTTAATATAACAAATGTTGAGGAATTAGGAGAAATATCCACACAAACAATGGTCATTCAATTAGAATTAGAAGAGATAAATATTATACCCAATGGTTATGCTCTAAAGAGCATGTGTTGAAGGCATGAAGACACGCTCCTCATGGTCTGGAGAGCGTGTCTTCATGGTATAGAGAGCGTGTCTTCATGGTCTGGAGAGCGTGTCTTTAGGGCATGGAGAGCGTGTCTTCAGGGTCTGAAGAGCGTGTCTTTATAGTATAAGGAGGATGAGTTTGCACCTGTGGAGCTAATCCTCAGGCATAAGCATCATGTGTTTAGAGCATAAACACTAACTCCTTAGTCATAAACACTAACTCATAAAAACAGGAAAGGCAAGAAAGCATCTAATTGGACATAAACACAAATGCAAATGCAGAGTCATTCAATCCTAAAATCAAACTTTAGAGCTAATCTATTAGGTGTTACTAATACTGACTTCCTCCTATTCAGAATTTATAAACTTTTTGCTTAGTCCCCAAAGAATTAATGTGAGCCAAATAAAAGCCATTAAAAATGTCTATTAATCTTAATTTTTATTCCTTAAATCAATGATATTTTCTTCTTCAAAAAAGGACTTAGTCCTTGGGGGTAAAGGACTAAGTCCTTTTTGAGGGTGTGTATATGGTTGTATTTCAGAGGGTCTAATCTATGGTTTTGCCATATGGTTAGTATTTTTGCAGCAAATGAAAGATTATAAAAAAAAGTGCATTTACTGCGGAAAAGGAAGTTTATTGATGGGTTTTTAAATGCATAAGAGGATTATAAAAATATAAAAAGGGCGTTGAAAAATAATCCGCAAAATGAACAAAATAAAATCTAATGAATAAAAAAATGGAAAAATAAAAACCATTAAAAATGTCCATTACTCCTTTTTCTCCGTATAATTTCACCCATCTTATAAAAGGTACTCCCTAACCCAATTTTCCCAATAAATACACTATAATCCCATGGCAAAGTTTCAGTATGCTTTAGTTTAGCATAATGATATAGTATTTTTGTTGGGAATTTAATATCAAAAGAGAATTGATTAACAAAAAACCATATCTTTGTAAATTAAACAAATAAAAACTATAAAAAACAAACAATTATTATGACAGAGATTAAATCACAATTGGAAGAAATTCAAGAAGCATTCAAACAAGAAGAACACAGAACAGAGAAAGAATTCAACATCTTTAATGCATTGTATAGAAAAGATAATGAAAGGTTTCACTCTCGATTTATTTCGTATTTGCTATCTTCTGAGTCTAAACATGGAATGAAAAGCAAATTCTTAGAAGCATTTATTCAAGTACTTTCCGAACAAGGGAATGGAGATATATTAACCAAATTTGATTTTTCTAATTGCATAGTTAGGCCAAATGAAGAAAAAAAAGAAGAACATGAAAAGATAGATATTCTTATATCAAATGAAAAGCAAGCTATTGTTATTGAAAATAAAATTTTTGCGATAGATTCATATCATCCTACAACAGAAGAAAAACCACAACATCAACTTGATACATATTGCAAAAAAATGAAAGATGGAACGAATAAAGAAAAAAGTAGAGAATATATTATTGCAATTTACTTGGCTCTAAATACTCGAGATCCTAAAGGGATAAAAATAGAGCATAAACCTCTTATTAAAATTGATTATCAAAAACACATTTTAACATGGATCAGGAAATGTATAGAAATAACAGATAATTCCTTTATATTAAAAAACATCCTTTTACAATATGAATCAATTATTATTGGTCTTACGAGTAATTTAGGACGAGCAACAGTTCTTAAAAAGCTAATTGGAAAAAATATTGATATTGCTTGGAATTGGAAAAAATATATTTGCGAAGAAATGGGAGATTTTAGACATGTAAAATGGCTAACTATTAATGATTTCTGGGTAGAATTAGCTGAGACATTAAGAAATGAATTAAAAGTTGAGATTTGTAAGGAAAATGATATTGAAGAAATAACTAAAGTTGCTCATAAAGAAAATGGTTCAACAGGGATTAATTTTAAATTAGAGAATGGAGAAGAATGGTATATTGTAAATGATAATATAAATGGTCTTACCTTTGGGAAAATACTACCTGAAAAAGAAGAAAAGCAATGGTATGATATTTCAAGGAATATTAAATTTACTGACTTTAGTAATGAAGATACTTTTATGCTTATAAATGGAGAAAAGAGAAAGGAAACAATAAAATTACTTATTGAAGAAATAGCAAAAAAAATCTAAATAGCATTATAATATGAAGAGGTGGGTACCTAATCCTGAAGCAAAAGGCTTAAAGGGGAAGATAAAGTTTCTAGAAGAGAAGACCTATTATGCAATTGAAAACTCTGAAAAAGGAGAAAAAGGAGGATTCAAATCTGGCAGATTTTTATCCTTTAATGAAAATGGTAATATTTTACTTGAAGTTTGTGATTCAAAAGATTACTCATCTAAGGAGACTTATATCTATGATTCAAATGGGAATTTAATTGAAGAAAGCACAAGTATCATTAATCAAATAACTACCTACAAATATAATTCTAATAATCACATAATAGAAGAAAATTGTTATGAGAGAATTGAAAGCCTAGGAGAGAATATTTCCTTCAACACGAAAATAAAAGGAAATCTTATATGTAGTACAGTTTATGATTTTGATTCGAACGGGGCACTAATAAAGGAAAAAAAATATAATTCTGATAAATGCCTTACAGAGTATACTATTTATAAATATGATTCTGATGGAAAAATAAAAGAGGAAAATGTCTATGATTCATATAGACGTTTAGAAGAACGAACTATTTATAAATATGATTCTAATGGGAATATGATAGAAGCAAATTCTTATGATTCTGATGGACATTTATTTTGGCAAAATATATATAATTCTAACGGGATTCTAATAGAGGAGAATTCTTACGAGGATGATGGAATATTGTCTGGGCAAAATATTTATGACTCTGAAGGGCATCTAATAGAAAATATTACTTACGATTCAGATGGGGAGATTTATGAAAAATATGTGTATAAACATAAATACAATTCGAATAGACAATTAATTTATGGTTTTAACGAGAAAGATGAAGAGTTGTATTTAATGACTATTCACAAATATGATTCAGAAGGGAAAGAATATAGATGTATTACTTATGAATCTAAAGAAGAGCTATTGAGCGACCAAAAATATATAGAATTTGACTATAAAAATAATTGGATTAAAAGCACTGTAAAGCACAACGATAGATTAGAAATAATTATAAGACACATTGAATATTATGGAGAAGATAATAATTAATAGACTTTACAACAAGGATTCTCTATTTTTAAAAGAAAAATACTATATTTGCAATCAATAAAAGTATAAAACATTCTAATTAAGAGACATATTAGGGGAAGCCGAAAACCTTCTAGAGTAGGCACAATACAATTAAAAATTATTTATTATGATTTCAGATGTTATTAAAAAAGGGTCATACTATCAAGTGCTTGACCAGAACAACAAAAAGATTAAAGAAGCCCATGAATCTAGTGTTGGAGAAGTAGTAGGATTTAATTCAAGTTACATAATTTGCCGTAAAAGTAGCTATTATGCAACCTATGATGAAAATTTCAAAAAAATCAAAGATACTCATGAATCATCAATTGGAGAATTTAGAAATACAGCTGGCAACACTATGAATTTTCTGAAAAGCAATTATATAAGAACATATGATGTAAACTTCAAAAAAATAAGTGAAAGACACATTTAATTACACATATATTATTGTAGTGAAGATTATTATTTATTTCTTCACCACAATATTTCTCAAAAGAAATTAATTCATATGAAAATCAACAAAAATAATTATGAATGATGAAAGATTCTTTGAAGAGTTTATAGAAATTTACAAAGAAGAAAAAGATAAGTTCCTTTCATACAATATTAATGTCATAGACGAACTTCATGCAAATGAAAATGCGAATAGCAGAATCTTAGCAAGATTATTTAAGTATAAAAAAAATAACTGCTTTGAAATTTTGGATAGTTTTTTGAATACATTTTTTAAAAACCCTCATGATTTAATCGTTGATTTAAAGCAGCCGGAGATAACTGTTGAAAAAGAACGTATTGATATTTGTATTATAGGTAAATCTTATGCAATAATTATTGAAAATAAATTTAATGATGCTTTTGATAGACCAAATCAATTAGCAAGATATATTGAAGTTGTTATAAATAAAAAAATTAAAGAAGAGAATATATTTGTAGTTTATATGCCTGGAGATAAGCATAAAGAACCATCATATAATTCTTGGGAATCTGAAAAAGAAAAAGATGAAAAGGGTAGTATTGTTAATTACAGAGAATCATTCAAAAACAGATACCTAAAACTGCCTTTTCCAACTCATATAATACAATGGTTAGAAAATGATGTTCTCCCTATTACAAGAGTAACAGAAGATTTACTTTATTCTGCATTAATTCAGTATATAGATTTTTTAAAAGGGAACTTTGGTTTAAGAAAAAATAAAATGACAATGAAATTAGAAGACAAAATAAAAAAACACTTTAACGGAGATGTTGAAGCTATTAGAGAATTAATTATTCGATCATTAGAGTGTGAGAAAAAAATTCATGAAGATGAACGCAATTCTTGGAAAGAAAGAATAAACAAGGATTTTAATGAGTATTATTCTAAAGTTAATGGGAGTGAATTTGAAGATGGAAATTATACAATTGGATTTCCATTCTTATATGAAGGGAATGTTTTCCTCATATATATTAAGTGTTATAATTATAAAATATTCGCATGCAAATTGATAAGTAAAGAAGAAACAATCCCAATCCCAAATGATTTATTAGAAAGACTAAAGCCAATAGAAGGAATTGATTATTCTGAAGAAAAAGTAGGTGAAGATGTTTTCACAATAAGAATAAATACTTCTATTAATAAAGCATATGATACTTTCAAAGGTTTGTTTGAAACGATTAAAAACGAAGTTTCTCCAATTGATTCAAATATCAAAATAACGAAAGAAGACTTTATATAAGTATTACTAGTTATTTAGAAGTATTCAACTATGAATCTGCATAGAGCTTTTAATCATTCTTTATGCAGATTTTTCTTTTTCTCTGCTCTTATTTGGCAGAAATAGAAACTTATATTTGCAAAACGTAAAAGGATATAAAAATTAGAAATCAAAATATATAATGAAGATGAAAGATTTAATTTCTGTATTGATAATTTGTTTATCAATTAGTTTTAATGCTTGTTCTAAAAACAATTCAGATACTGGCAGTTTATTGGAAGATAACTATAAAGAAAAAACTGATTGGGAACGAGATGGACTTAAGGGGAAGGTTAAGAAAATCACTAATGGAAGAGAGATTATTGAATACAACCATTATGGTTTTCGCACTAAAGTTGCTAACCAATTATTATGGGAAGGTTTTGGACGAGGAGAATATGGAGAACTTATTTATAAATACGATTCCTTAGGCAGATTAATTCAAAGTATATGCTATAATGTTACTATTGACGGAGGTGCAGGTATATTATTAGATGAAGTTAGAGACGGTAAAAAGGAAGGTTGGGAATTAGCAATAGATGAAAATGGTTATGAATACGCCTATTCTTATGAAGACACTCTAATATGTAATTATTACTACAATCAGCAAGGAGATTCATTGTGTGGTATTTATGGGGATAATGATAATTCAGATAAATCTTGTCTTTACAAAAATCAATGGTATATATTAAAATATTATATGTTCTATCCTTCTTCAGGTGGTATAAGTGGATTAGTGTTTGATATTAAGGGAAAGGTTTTAATTGCAAAAGCAATTCCTCATTCTACTATATGGGATCTTCATTATTATTACAACGATAAAGACCAATTAATAAAGGATTGCTGGATTCATAGTAAAACTGAAGAAATAGACTTTGTTAATTTATATGAATATGACTTTGAAGGGAATATTATAAAAGAAAAAATAGGCGAAGATTTAATTAAGTCCTACAAATATAAATATGATAATAATGGGAATTGGGTTGAGAGGACTATATATTATACGTATGATGATAAAACGCAAAATCGTTCAGAAACCTCGACAAGAAAGATTGAATATTACCCCGAATAAAATAAATACTTATGAGAATATTACATCTTTCTGATACTCATAATTTACATAGGGAATTAAAGAATTTACCTAAGGCGGATTTGATAATTCATTCTGGTGATATTTCTTTGTCTGGAGAAGGAAATGAGGTTATGGATTTTATTGATTGGTTTACTCATTTAGATTATATGTATAAGATTTTTATTGCTGGTAATCATGACTTTTGCTTAGATGGAAAAGATAGAGGTATTTTACAGAAATTTCTGCCTGAAAACTGTTATTATCTTGACAAAAGTGGAGTAGATATTGAGAATATTCATTTTTGGGGACTTCCTTTTTTCTTTTCTGATGATATTTCAGGAATGTATGATAAATCAATTGAACAAATCCCATCTAATACAGATATTCTTATAACTCATAGACCAGCTTTTCAAATACTTGATAGAGCAGGAAAGATAAATTATGGTTGTTCTAACCTTCTTAAGAGGGTTAGTGAAATAAAACCTAATTATCATCTTTTTGGTCATATTCACGATTCCTATGGAGTATTTGAAAACAGAACAACTGTCTTTGCAAATTCTGCAATAGTAAATGAGAATTATAAAATATCCAATCAACCATTTGTTTTTGATTATCTTTAAACTTTTTCTTCTTATGTTATACTTTGGCATAGGTATATTTTATCTTTGCAAAGAATATTAAATTAAATGTTATTTTGTAATGAATAAAACAAAAAATACTCTTGAACAAAGTGGGATTAAAGGTAATGTAAAGTTGATTGAAACTAAGACCTATTATATTTCTCGAAAGTCTGGGGAGATTAAGAAAGGGAAATTAAAGCACTTTGATTTGGAGGTATTTGATGAAGATGGGTATAGATTAAGTCATAATTTTAGAACTTCTAAATATGATATGAAAGTCCTTTCTGAATATGATTCTAATATGAACATTCTTAAAGAAAGTGTATTTGAAAAAGAAGCTTTGGATTATGAAATGATTTATAAATATGACTTAAATGGAAATCTTATTGAGGAATTAGTTATTTCTCCTAATGATACTTATATAATAGGAACGAAGTATGAATATGACTCAAAGGGAAATATAATTAAGGAACATATAAGCAATTCAGAGGATTTGGATAGGGTGCAAATTCGTAAATATGACACAGAAGGAAAAGAAATTGAGTTTTATTCTTTTTGTGGTGGAGAGCCTGACTCAAAAAGCATTTATAAATATGATTCAAATGGCAATACTATTGAAATTAATTATTACGATGAAAAGGAAAAACTAATTGGAATACATAAATATGAATATGATTCAAATGGCAATAAAACTGAATTTGTTTATCTTGCAAATGGAAAATTAATAAAGAAGAATATCTTTAATTCAAATGGGAATGTCGTTGAAATGTATTATTCCAATAAAGAAGGGAATTTATATCTAAGACTTAAATATAACTACAACTCATTAGGAAACTTAAGAGAAAAGTATTCGTATGATTCTAAAAATAATATCACATATCAAGAAACACATCAATACGAATTAGATCAAAATAATAACTGGATAAAAGATATTATTTTAAAAAGCAAACGAGGAAGCGAGATAATTATTAGAAAGATTGAACATTATGCAGAAACGCAAGACAAGTAAGGATAAGACGGCTTATCTTTTTAAAAGGTATATTTGGCTTTTGGATATTATATTTAATGCCAAGAAAATTAGTTTTGAGGATATTAATAATAGATGGCAAAATGCTTCATTGAACTATTCTTGCGAAGAATTGCCTTTAAGAACTTTCCATAATCATCGAGAGGCTATTAGTCAGATGTTTGATATAGATATTCTTTGCGACAGGAAGGATGGGAATAAGTATTTTATTGAATATGAAGAAGACTTAAACAAAGGCAAGATTAGAACATGGCTTTTGAATAGTCTTTCTGTAAATAATATTGTTAATGAAAGCCACAGGCTTAAGGATAGGATTCTTTTTGAAAATGTTCCTTCTGGTCAAATGTTTCTCACCTATATTATTGAGGCAATGAGAGAAAGTTATGCAATTAATATTACTTACCAAAAGTTTGAACATAATAAAGCATATAGCTTTGAGATTCATCCTTACTGCGTTAAGATTTTTAAACAAAGATGGTATGTTGTTGCTTTCAACCCTTATAAGAATGATATTTTAATTTATTCTTTGGATAGGATTAAAGACGTTGAAATCACTTCCAAAAAGTTTGATTTGCCAGAGGATTTTAATGGAGAAGAGTATTTTAAGAACTCCTTTGGGATAATTGTAAATAGCAATCAAAAAGCTGAAAAAGTTATATTAAAGGTATATGATGAAGATGTCAAGTATATTGAAACTCTTCCTTTACATCACTCTCAACAAGAAGTAGAAAAAGGAAGTAATTACACAATCTTCAGCTATAAGATAAAACCCACTTATGATTTTATAAAGGAAATCCTTTCACATGGACGCTATATTGAAGTCCTTGCTCCGGAGAGTTTAAGAAATGAAATTAAAAGTATATTAAAAGAAGAGTATGAGAGATATATTACCTTACTCTAAGCTTTTGTCCTGCTTTGATTTTTGAGCCTTTAATATTATTTAGACGAGCTAATTGTTTAACAGAGGTATTATTTCTTCTTGCTATAGAGCTTAAGGTTTCGCCTCTTCGTACTGTTACGTATTTACCTCCATTCTTGCCTGTGGTTGTCTTGTTGTTTGCAAGTCTTGCGTTTGAATTTCTTGTACTTTGATGACGGAAATTATCTCTTGTAAGTTCTAATCTCTCTGCAATTAATGTGCTTTTAGTAAAGTCTAATACGTCTGTAGGGTTGATTGCAGCTCCTTCGTAACGAATTTCAAGATGAAGATGAGGTCCGGTTGAACGCCCTGTATTTCCTCCTAATCCTAAGACTTCACCTGCTTTTATCATTTGATTTTCTTCAACATCTATCTTTGAAAGGTGAGCGTAATAGGTTTCTAATTGGTTGTAATGTTCAATTACTACTAAATTGCCGTATGCTCCTGCTCTTCTTGCCACTCGAACTCTACCGTCAAACATTGCCTTAATTGGTTCCCCTGTTCTTAATCCAAGGTCAATACCATAATGATAACGGCGACGTCTTGGTCCGAAGTTAGAAGTAACTCTATAGTTTTCTAATGGGAATGAGAAATATCTTTTACCTTTTTCATCTATAAGGTCTAAGGCTATTGGTTCTGTTAGGTTTGAAAAGTCTTTCTTTACTCTATGTATTGAGTTGCTGGAGGTTTGTAATAGGATATCATCCTCGCTTTCTGCTGCAGCATCATCATCAGTAGGGCTGTTAGATATAAATCTAATCAAAGAATTTCTAAGTCTTGTTGTGTCTTTGACTATACCGATTGTATAATCACTTCCTTCTGTTTGTACGTTTGTACGATTTCTCATCATTCCTCTTTCGTGGATTCCATCTCTTGTTTGAGCGAAACTCATTAGGGGAGTGATTAATAGTAATAATGTATTGACTAAGATTATTCTTTTAATATTTAACATCAGTTGTATTTTCGTTATTTAATCAAGCTGCAAAGATAATAAAAAAATCTGTTTTGAAATACTTATTGACACTTTTTTGTCTATAAGTGTTGATAACGTAATAAATCATTAATTTCTTTTACTGGAGAAAAAGTTTCTGAAGGGACTTCTACAAATATGCTAATCCATCCTGCCATTGCTCCATTCCAAAGTCCAGGTACTTCCAAAACCTTTACTTCTTTTCCTAAAAGTGTTTTTGTGGTGATAAATCCTTGTTCTTTATCTATAAAATGGTGAAGTGAGAATTTCTCTCCTCTATAATCCTTTATCCCGCAAACTATATCAACAGGATTGAAGTGAGTAGATTTTTGGAATATCTCTTTTTGTTTAATACTTCGAGGGTTTATTTGTGCTTTCTCTACAATTTGAAGGCTTATTGAATTGTTTTTCTCAACCCAAAATGGTCCTCCTCCAGGTTCTCCTTCATTCTTTACCATCCCGCATACTCTAAGTGGACGATTTAACTTATCTCTAAGAATTGTTGTGATTTCACTACTTTGAGATTCTGTTTTATTGAGTCTTATCCCTAAATTATTGCAGAGTTCAATGATTCCAGATATATCATTCGCATTCAAGCTTGGTTTTTCAAGTGTATTTATTGCATTAAATATTTTTTCTTGAAAAGATAAAAGAATACCTCCTAATAGTTTCTTATAAATATAGGTCTTGTCTTTAATT
>Ga0265295_1007062_pt1 | contig 13159 bp, 10 predicted proteins | sample Munlansysbiofilm_FD_192503 | JGI IMG/M metagenome (GOLD analysis project Ga0265295, IMG submission 192503) | Leachate microbial communities from a municipal landfill in Southern Ontario, Canada - Methane capture system biofilm | ecosystem: Engineered > Solid waste > Landfill > Unclassified ... | reverse complement strand
CCGCACTTCTTGCACCAGTTATAATAGATCAGCACTGGGGAATCTTTTTCTGCCGGAGCTTTGACTTCGGTGGCTTCCACTTCCATCTTTTCCCGGGCATCTTCCTCTTTGATGATCATGCCCATACGGTCTTTTATGACTTTATTGGACATTATACCTCCAGTATGTATATATGTGTATGTATTTATTACTTAGTGAGTTTGCTCTTGAAAAAGTCGCCGAGACGCTTCACGCCTTCTTCGTTCTTTTCCAGAGTCTCATAAGAGAAATTCAAGCGCAGGGTATTCTTTCCACCGCCGTCGCAGAAGAAGGAAGTACCAGCCACATAGGCTACCTTTTGTTCCTTGATGCAATCCATCAGGAGGACATTGGTATCCATATATTGAGGGGCATTGGCCATCATGAAGAGTCCACCTTCAGGCTTCGTCCAGGTAAATTCTTCCGGCATATATTGGTCCAGGGCTTTCAAGAAGCCTTTTTGCTTCTTGGAATAGAGCTGGCGAATATCTTCGATCTTGGGGTCCAACAGTCCTTTTTCGATATAACGGGCGGCAATCCTCTGAGTAAAAGGAGGAGTGCAAAGGTCTGTAGCCTGTTTGGCGATCACGATCTTATCCAGAATATCAGGATGTGCCACTACCCAACCGATTCTAAAACCGGGGCAGAAGATCTTGGAGAAAGTGCCCAGCATGATCACGTGGCCTGTGCCATCGAGCTCATACATGGTCTTTTGGGTCTTGCCTTCATAGCGCAATTCGCGATAAGGGCTGTCTTCCAGGATCAGCACGTCGTATTTATGAGCCAGGGCCAGGATCTCTTTTCTGCGTTTTTCGGTCATGGTTACGCCGGCAGGATTCTGGAAATCCGGGATCAGATAGATGAATTTGGGCTTTTTGCCAATCGCGGCCAGCTTTTTCAGCTCGTTTTCCATGAATTCAGGGTCTTCGCCTTCATCATCCATGGGAATACCGATCATTTGGGCACCGTAGGAATTAAAGGCGGAAAGTCCACCCAGATAGGAGGGCAGGCCCACAAAGACATAGTCATCACGGTCGATGAAAATCTTGGCAATGAGATCCAAAGCCTGTTGAGAGGCGGTGGTGATAATCAGGTTTTCCAGGCCCATCTCGATGCCCTGGGATTTGTAACGCTCTACCAGAAGCGTGCGCAGAAGGTTATCTCCCTCTGTGGCACCATATTGCAGAGCGAAGGCTGCTTCGGTGTCCATCACTTTAGCGATTATGTCCTTGAGCTCCTCGACGGGAAAGGTCGCCGGAGCAGGAAAGCCGCCACTAAAAGAAATCAATCCGGGTGTACCCAAAAACTTGAGCAACTCGCGGATAGCTGAACGTTTCATCCCCTTTACATTGGTGGATAATGCAGTTTGCAAGTCGGTGATCATAATGATCCTCCATTTATTTTATTTTTAATTATTTTCATAAACCAATACTTTTTTATTGGTCAGGCGCCACACCCGGTAAGCTTCTTTGACTTCAAGCTCCCAGATTATGCGTTTGTCCATATCCTCAAAGGTGACGATATCAATGTAAAAAGTTCGTTGGTTTTTTCCTACAAAACTCTTCTTGGGGAATTCTACTACGATCTCACCATCTATATTCAAGATGGTTACTTCATTGAGAAACACCCCTTCTGCTATTTCTACAATAGCTCTGGCTTCGACGCTGCCAGTTTGTACATCGCGAAAGTGTATGTTCATACAATCTCCAGTTTTATCATGTAAACCCATATAAAACTCTTGCTATATAGGTCAAGTGATTTCTTCTGAAACCGTAGGGGCGTTGGGCTGAACGCCCAAAAACACGTGATGAACATAATGCGCAGGATTAGGATATGATGCCGAAACACAACCGTAGGGGCGTTGGGCCGAACGCCAAAAAACATTCCGATGAACATAATACGCAGGATCTGGGTTTTCGCCCAAAACCCCTACAACCCATACCCAAAACCCATACACCGAGAGCCTTCCTGCATAGCTTACCGTGTAGATGACGTGGAGATAAGAGGATTTTTCCCTGCTATCTCCACGTCATCTCCACGATATCGGATGGGCAAGATACAGGCATCCCCTTGCACATTCTGGACTATCGCACTTACGGGCTGCCAAAGAGCCCGTAACGCTGGCTTTAGCCGGCCGTAGCACTGTCTTTAGACGGTGCGTGTCCCGGGTGTATAAAGCGTTCTTGCAAAAGTAGATATTGCTGTCTGACGCACCGTCTGAAGACAGTGCTACGGTGCCGGTGTGTGTCCCGGGCGTGTAAAGCGTTCTTGCAAAAGTAGATATTGCTGTCTGACGCACCGTCTGAAGACAGTGCTACGGTGTCGGTGCGTGTCCCGGGCGTGTAAAGCGTTCTTGCAAATGCAGATATTGCAATTTCACGCACCAGTTGAAGCTGATTGGGCGGCCGGCTAAAGCCAGCGTTACGGTGCGGCTTCCGGACTGCATCTTTTCGCCACGTACCCGAAAGTCCTTGACAGAATATCTGCCTGAAGCCATCCTGAAAAAAACGATAAGGAGCATAAGATGAAAATTGATTCAATCATTAGTCAAATTCGCGATGCCGTGCAAAAGGGTGGCGGAGTGAAATTTTCCTTTGGCAACCCCATGGACGTGGGCGATATCTCCATAGTCCCCGTAGCCCGTGTCTCGTTTGGCTTTGGCGCAGGCGGAGGGGGAGGCAAACTTCCTAATTTCAAGAAGAAAAAACAAAGTAAGAATTTGGCAGACACAGCGGAAACAGAGAACGATGACAATACTGAGTTTGGCGGAGGCGGCGGTGGTGGCGTAAAGACAGAACCCGTAGGCATCTACGCCATCAAAGATGGCCGGATAAGATTCTACCCGATCGTCACCATACGTGAAGTAGTAGGCATAGTTAGTTTTGTGGTGTTCTTGCTCATCAGAATCAGCAAGCTCAGACGAAAAAAGAAATAAGGACCGCCGATGATCAGCATCTTCAGCCCCTCAAACTATGCACCGTTCAACATAGCATTGGAAGAGTATATCTTCACGAATTTTAAACAGAATTGCTTCCTGCTGTACATCAATGAACCTTGCATCATTGTAGGCAGATTTCAGAATACCCTCGCCGAGATTAATTACCAGTGGGTACAGGATAATAAGATTCCCGTGGTCAGACGCCTCACCGGTGGCGGCACGGTGTTTCACGATTTGGGCAATCTTAATTTCAGTTTCTTGATGCAAAACGAAAAAGATGAGGCTGGCGGCTTTGCCAAATACACCGCCCCCATTTTGGAAGTCCTGAATGAGCTGGGCGTGCCTGCAATCCTGCAGGGGCGCAACGATCTCACCATCAAGGGTCTCAAGTTTTCCGGAAATGCCAAAATGGTGCAGAACGGCAAGACCCTGCAGCATGGCACTATTTTGTTTGATTCCAATGTGGATTCGCTGGCTCAAGCGCTGAAGGCGAATCCGCTCAAATTCACCGATAAAGCCGTGAAATCCGTGCGAGCCCGGGTGACAAATGTGAGCGACTATCTGTCTGAAACTATGAAGATAAACGAGTTTGTAGGCTTGGTGCGAGACAAAATCCACCTACTCTATCCGGATGCCCAGGACTATGCCCTCACTATCGACGATCGTGAACATGTGCAAGCCTTGGTGAGCAGCAAATACGATACCTGGGATTGGAACTTTGGCAAAAGCCCGCAGTACAACCTGGCAAATGTGATCCGCAGCGCTTCCGGCACCATCGAATTTTATCTGGATGTAGCCAATGGCATCATCACCAGCCTGCGCATCTTTGGAGATTTCTTTTCTTCACGGGATATTAGTGTGCTGGAAGAGGCTTTTAGCGGTGTGCCTCACACCCGGGAAAGTGTGCGCAAGATCTGGCAAGAGAGCGATTACCGCGCGTTTTTCGGCGAGGTGGATTTGCAGGATCTGGTAAATGGGATGTTGTAAGGGCTTTATCCTATTTTATTAACAGAATTTTCTGCGGACCGGTGTAAGTCCCTGATGACAAGCTAAAAAAGTAAACTCCGCTACTGCAAGCTCTACCATGTTTGTCCCGGCCATCCCAGGCTATAGAATGAGAACTTGTAACTGTTATATTTATTACTTCCTGCTCCAGAATGTTGGTTATTACCAAGTTCACTTCATCCCCTATACCCTTCGTGTGATATTCAAAAGTGGTACTGCCTCCTACCGGCATAGGGTTCGGGCTGGCTTCTACCAGCCAATATTCGCTGTCCCCGGAACTATTCTGCAGATCTGGGGAATCTGGTTTGGTGAAAAGTGTGCAGCTTGTTGCCAGCAGCAAAAAAGCAAGCACAAGCACTTTTAACGAAGTTTCCAGTGAGGTTTTCATCTTATCTCCAAGAATATACTACTCACTAACGTGAGCTATTAATTGTGTTTATTATGCCCAATAAATCTACCGAAAAGCTAAAGCTGTTCGCTATCTTGTTTTTATTTATGTTGCCTCCGGGAAAATGGGAGTAGTTATACACTGCTGAGATCAAATCCCGGTAATGCAGATTTATCCCCAATCCATAGCTTAAGCCACTGATCTTACCGGCACTATCATCGTAATAGCCCATGCGCATAAAAACAGTGTCACCCAGGCCAAGTTCGCCACCAAAGCCCAGAATCAGCGGATCATCGGCAAATTCATCTATCACTCCCGCCAAGAGCCTGGCTGTTCCAAGGTTTTCCACAATGGAGGCAATACCCTCATCCGCCGGATAGGCACTATTCTCAAGGGCACAGGAAAGAGACATGCCCAGGTTGAGACGCTGATATATGGTAGATGATTGTCTGCCCTTAATATAATTTACTGTGCTGCCAAAAGCATTGAAATATGAAACCCCATAAGCAGATTCCAAGTGTAAGCCGCCGTCCTGGATGTGATCCATTCTGGCTAACAAACCCAGATTAGCGCTTTTGGCTTTCACCCTGCCCACATCAGGCTCAGGAAAGATATAGCTGCTATTATGGATCAGGTTTACACCCAAGGCCAGATCGGCATTATAGGGTAAAAGACTCGCATCTGCTTTGAAAAGTTTGTAAATCCGAGGCAGATTCATCGATAAACCATAGGTTTTAGCCCGATCATGGGCTTGAATTGTGATACCCTCAAATGCTGTTTCATCGGTAAATGAAAGAGTGCCATAATCTACGTATGAGCCTGTTTCATGGGTTTCATGATTGATATAAGGAAACAGTAAGCCAAAACCGTAGTAAGAAACGCTGCTGAGAGCCGCAGAGTATTCTAAATCATCAAAATTGGAATCAGCGCCTGGCTTCATGTAAATATAGCGATTATTGGAGAGGCTTAACCCTCTCTTCAAAGCCGGAAAAGCGGGGTTATCATAAGCATTAAGCGGGTCATTGTGCCAGAAATTCACCACCCCAACGGGGCTTCCGCCCAAGGCCATATTGATAGCTGAAGGCTCAAAACCGTTTGCGGTCAAACCATAGTGAGAAGCCGCCGGTAGACTGCTAAGTGAAACTAAAACTAAGACAAAACCAAGTATTGCTTTCTTCATAATCAAATCCTTAAAACATCTTTGATGATATACTTCTTACAGGCCATATTTTGTCAAGGTGGAAACTGTTAGGGCGGAACGGAGTCCGCCCCAACGCTAAAACGCTAAAACCCTAAAACGTTAAAACCCCATCTATTTCACCAGCAGCATTTTCCGCTGAGTGAGCTGCTTGCCCGCTTGCAGGCGAAGATAGTAAACTCCGCTGGCACAGGCTTTGCCGCCATCGTCCCTGCCATCCCAAGTGAGATTATGAATGCCGGGACTATGGGCAGCTTCATTGAAACTGCGCACTTTCTGGCCACGGATATTGTAGATCTCCAGGCTCGCTGCGGCGGACTCTTTGAGTTCATATTCGATCTTGGTCTTGCCGCTGAAGGGGTTGGGGTAGTTTCTGATCTGAGACAGAGGCACTATCTGCTCGTCTCCGATGCTAACATGGGAGAGGTTTATCAGTTTGGTCTCGCTTTCCAGATAGACTTCTGCGGGGCTATAGTACACGCTTCCGATCTTGATCTGATACCAGGTCTCAGCAGCCATCCCGCTCAGGCTATAAGCTCTGGCGCTGCCCGGAAGGATAATCATATTCCACTCTGTATCAGGGGCGTCCTGAGCTTTGTACCTCACTTCAAAACGATCTGGATCGGTATAGGAGTGCCAGATAAGATTGAAGGTATCCGGTTCTTGATATTCGATCGGCATCAGATAGGGAATGCAGGTAAGAGCTGGATCGGGGTCTATCTGCATGCCACCAGCCATAAAAGCCTCTATTTGCAGCGATCTGGACTTGAGCTCTGCCAGAGATTCTCCCACAAAGAGCACTGTGTAATAGCTGATTGATTCTTGAGGCTCCAGATCGAGCCGGTAAACATAGTTGCCCTGATCATCGGTTTGATCGTAGGCCGGAGTACCGGGAAGGGCACCATGCAAGGTGTTCAAGAACCTGGTGTCATTGGGAACGGGCTGTTCGTAATCCATGATACCCGGGTCTTCCAGACGCATGAGCAAAAACTTGTTGCTATTCGGGTTCCTGCCTGTAGCCAGCCAGTATTTCTCATTAGGGGTGCGCGGATTGTAGGTTTGAAAATTCCTGGCATCACGATCGTCCGGGCCATCACCCACCTTCCAGAACCAGGCATGACGAAGGCCATAATCGGTGAAATCAGGAATAATCAATTTGCTGCCGATATAGGTGGGAGACAAGCCATTATCACCATCAAAATCCCGGCTATAGGCAAATTCATAGCCCGGGCCCTTTACATAGCCGGAGACATCGTCTGGGGCTATTTCTGTTCCGCCAGAAGAGGGGCCAAGATCCGCATCCACAAAATGCGAGATCGCCAGATCCCGGATGGCATCAAGTTCATTGGTATTATATACAGTATGCTTCATGATCAGCATCTTGTCATGATTTTGCAGATTCCAGGAATAGCTCTCCTGGTGCACGGCCAGACCCAGCGGGTAATGTGTACTGCGGCTGCTCGAGCTGCCAAAGTCCCTGTCGCCCAGAGTTCCAAAAGGACAGTAATCGTAGTAATAAGCGCTGTCCGTGATAAAACCGGGAGTATCAAAACTGCCCGCTTGAGGGATGGAAAAGCAGAAATTCGTGCTGCCCAAGGGATCAAAGGGCAAGGGAGCAGGACTTCCCATGATGCTTTTCAAGACCCGGTCCTGAGTATTATAGACCCCATAAAGGTCTTGAGTATCAGGATTTGCATAAAGCAGTCCGTTGTAGGCAGGCAATAACTCATACAGTTCAATATCTCCCTCGAATCCTACCGTGGTAAGGGTGTCCTGCACCATTACCAAGTCATCGGTCCAGAGCGGATCATCCCCAGTAATCATCTGATTGTTTATGCTGGAAGGAGGGTAGGTCACCCAATATAAAAGGCGTCCCAGGGGATCCCGGCGATATCTTTTGCCGGAGATCCAGCTTGTAGACATGTACAGCAATTTTTGGGAGTGCAGATAGTGCATGTCTTCTTCGTTACCAAAGTTTGTGCTGGTGAGTGAGAAGACACCGTTATTATGGTTCTCAGGGTGCATCATCCGGCTGGGCTGAGCCCCTTCTATGGGCAGAGCAAAGGCAGATATGGCGTAAAGACAGATCAAACAGACGATCAGGCGTTTCATTGTTTTCTCCTTTGGGCAAGCGTATTGCCCAAGCTAAGTTTGATGTTTCGGGACATGACACATTCCCATCGCTTTAGTCTTTGACTAAGAATATTATCGCAGGTTTTGGTGTCAAGGACTATTTCATCAGGCATTTTGTTTAGATTCATGAAGCAGGTAGCTTTCATCTATCTAATGAATGTTACTTTTCTGCTACGGACAGTTCTGCCATTTACCAGTAAATTTATGAAGTAGATTCCACTGGAACATTGGACACTATCTGCATCTCTGCCATCCCAATAAGTGATTTGCTCGCCAGACTTGCCGGCATCAAGCTTGATGGTCTTCACTTTCTGCCCCTTGAGGTTGTAGATAGTGATGCGTGCTTGGTTGATGGCAGCCAATCCGCTATCTTGACCTGAGGGCAGATTTACCTTGAGATTGGTGAAGGCACGGAAGGGATTGGGATAGGCAGTCAGGCTGATGGCAGGAATAGAAGGTACCACAGGATCATCGTTGCTCACCCAGGGCTCGGAGCCATACTCGTAGCAGCCTATGTCTATTACATTGTTCCAGATCCGCCAGTTTCCAGCAAGATCATAAGGGGGAAGGGCGAGTCCTGTGATATCGGGTGTTCCGGCATTGATACAAGGAGATGATGCACTTAAGCGTAGATACATCGGGTTGTATGGATGAATGCTTTCAAAGCCAGGATCAGCATTGATATTGTTTTGCCCATATACCAGAGTATTACCCATCAAGGGGGGCGAGATTCCAGAGAGACCGCCATGGATCAAATTGTAATCCAAGTCCGTATGAGACGTGAAACCCAAGGGAAAGGTAGCCCAAACGTATAGTTCTTTTGGTGCCTCCGGGTTAAACATGATGTTGTTGCGAAATGTAGTTCTCCCACAAGTACCCATTGCGGCACGGGCACCATAATTGTTGACGAATGTGCAGTTGCTTACAGTATAGTTGTTTACATCACGGTTTCCAAAAGCTATGGGCCAGATTCCGTTGCAGCTAAGATTATCGAAGACAGTGTTATTGATCACAATATTGACGGGCTTATTATCCTGTCTATGATTTGATACATGCAGCACAAACTGTTGATCCTGAACACTTATATTACGGAAAACACAATTTTCTATTTTGATCTCTTCAGATACCCAAAAATCGATGACAGTTAGTATCCAATCCCCATCTTGAGCATTGAGTGATTCAATATTTTCGAAAACGCAGTTTTTTAAAGTGCCTGAAACCCAGCCGCTACCAGTCGAAAAAGCTCTTTCAGGGGTTTTGCAATTTCTCAATACAAAATCTGATAACGTACAGTTACGAGGTCTAAATACTATACCATGAATATATAATAGAAAATCTTCGACTACCACATCGTGAATCAAAGAATTTCTTAAATCCAATGAGATAGAAATGGGGCGTACCTGTAAAGAATACTCACCTGTTCCTCTAATTGTTATTCCAGATAGTAATAGGTTTTGTTGCTTGCCCGAACCAACTACTACTGATGCCGATATCCCATTATTTGCTTCGTAAAAAATAACAACATCTTCTGATCCTGACCCCTGCAGATTTACGTGGGATTTCAGAGGTATGGGAAAGATTTGATTTGAAGATGTATATGTACCAGGTAGAAGTCTAACAGTATTCCTATTCAGACTATCGGCTGCAACTTTGTGCATTGCCAGGGTAATGGTGCGTAGAGCTTGGCTGGGGTCAAAACCGCTGTTTGAGTCATTGCCGTCCGGACTCACGTATAGATCATGATTAACTTCGGTTCTGTAGCTCCTTTGATAAGTAACTGTATCTTGATAGTCTGAGGTAACTATGAAATTACTGTTTCTTTGGATATAGAAATCGGAAGGGTTTTCTACCGACACCATGTCTAAGTTTATCTGCAGGTTCATATGTATATCAATGACCTCAATATCAGTGGAATGACCTCCATAATTTTCATAAATTGAGCACAGGTTGTTGGGATCAAATACAATATTCGGATAATGATTTTGGTGTCCCCAAAGCATCATACCCCCACAATAGGCAGCGGCAAAGTTATGATGTACGCTAAGTCCGCTAAACACGGCAGAGCTTCTGTACAAGTGTACGCCCGCACCCAGCAGGGCATAATTCCCCCAAACATCGCAATTGCTTATTGTGACATTGTAACTTTTATAAATTAGAATTCCTCCTCCCACGGACATCTGGCTTGTAAATTGGGGTGCTCCCAGTCCATTGGTGAGCGTAAATCCTCTCAAAGATGCGTTCTGCACACCGTTTTTGAAGCTAACACAGGGAGCTTGCCGGCCCCCGTCCACTATGGTGCTGCTTATATAAGTGCTATCTCCCGTGCTGGCTTCCAGGCTGTTGATGGAAATAGACTTACCCTGAGTATCCAAGTTCTCATAATACCTGCCTGGATAGACCAACACGATATCCCCAGTGTTTGCAGCCTCTATTGCGGATTGAATAGACGTAAATTGTGCACTACCATCCAGGCTCACCGTCAAGCTAAGTCCTGACAATGCTAAGGTGCTGAGCAGCATTACACTGCAGATGAAAAGATATTTCTTCATAATTAAACCTCGGCGCAAGGAGACTTTACTCCTTGCGCCAATTTGTTCTTTACTTTACCATCAGCATTTTGTGAGTTTGGGTACTTCTGCGACAGCATGGCAGTGCTGGAAACAGGTATCGCATTGTCCAAATCATATATCTTGATCGCATAATACTCTGAACCTTCTGTGTTATGTTGCAGTGATTTCCCCTTTATATGGTATATACTTCTCTGGTCTCCAGCAGATTTTACCGGATAGTAGAAGACAAGCTGTGAGTTTTCCTCTGTGATGGTCTCGTTCGTATCCAGGTAAGCGCATATATTGATTTCTGGACTATCGACTACCACTGCCCCCTTACACACACCATTTACATACAAGCCGATTTCGGTAGGCAGGTTCGGATTTTTGGCTTGATCAAGGTCAATATACACTGGGGTATAATCCGGTTTCTCAGTATAGGTAAATTCCTTCGGCAGTTCTTTGCTTTTGGGTGGAACCGGCTTATTGTTGTTCCAACTGAAGGAGCAGTCTTCAGTGCATTTCACGATTACCATGTCTTTATCATTCAGCACCCGTTCACCGCCATTGCCCAGCCAAACTCCTGGGAAAATTTGGGTTATGCTCCAATACTGGGTTGTTATAGACGTGATCTTAGTCAGGATCGGTGAAAATGCATCCAGGACATTCGAGCTTTCTTTGCAGAAATACCCGATCCAATTCTCTTCCCCGCTGCCTTTCAACGAAATAATCGTGTATGGAGCCTGCCTGTATCCCGATACTACGATTTCATGCTCATCAAACATATCATCTTGAACCTTGAGCTTATATCCCTGGACACTGGTCACCACATGATCTCCATTTTGCAAAAAAGCATCAATGAAACACATAGATGTGACTTGAGTATCCGGGGCTTTCCATTGCACCCAGTCCAGGATATCAGGATCGACGATCGGCTCAAAGAAGTTCTGACTCACGTTGTAACCAGCTGTTATCTTGTTTATAACTGGAAAGCTCATCCATTTGATGCCGCTGCTAACAAGTCCGGTGGGCATTTCATAGATTTCATGCTGATGATCTCCCATTCTCACAGCTCCGATATCGCTGGGGGTTTCGTCCGGATTGCTCAGATCTGGGTCTCCGGCATCAGAAGAGTTCAATCCATAATGCGCTTCAATGCTGCACAGAGCTGAAGCCGCAAATAGTAAGCATATTGAAATCGAGATTACGAGCAGTCTTTTTCCCGTAATATACTGGGAGACGGGTTTGGTAAATAGCTTGAACATTGCTAAGTCCTTAATGACTTTTTTCATACTGACACTCCTATTAAAGTAGCTTATACTATATGAGTGTCAGTTCATCCGGTTTAGGGATTCTAAAACGCCAATTATTTTATCTGTTGAGCAAATTCATTATCTCATCGAAGGTCAAGACAGCTTTTCCCTTCTCCATGAGGAGTGGCATATTAGCGGGTAGCTTGAATACTCCGGCCATTCTGTTCTTTCGCCCCTCAATGATCTCTATGCTGTTTCGAGCTGTAAGCCTGATCGTGATTGTAGCAAAGTGTGGTTCCTTAGCCTCAGTTCGATGGAAGATCGTGAGTCTATATCTTCTTTGCCCCAGCATGACAATGCCCCAATCATCGATTTTGGGGAAGGACTGCATCAGTTCTACTAATACTTCGTATTTATGGCTACCGGCTTTGGCATCGGGGCTGCCATCGTCCGTAGGTGCGATAGTAAGAATCTCGCGCATAAACTTTTGTATGGCTGTGTATTGATTGAAATCCAGGATCCCGGGGCCATCTTCCCAGCCCAGGGCTAAGAGGGTCTTTGCTCCCAAATCCCTCAGCAATTTCTTGCTTCTGCGTTTTGCCACATCGTAGCTGATGTTTTGAGCGCGCGCATAATCTTCAAGGCTGCTGTATTGCTTCAAGATCAGGTATTCCTGGTAATCTGGGCTGGATTTTAGCTCTTCAGGCAGCAGATCGGCAAGCAGCTCGGGAGCGGGAAGCTCTTCATTATCAAGAATTTGATGGGCTATATCGCATTCAATACCCAACTTTTTGTATAAAACCCTGTCTTGATGGTTTTCTTGATAGTATGCACAGAGCAGATTGTGAGCTACCTGCCTGATCCACTGCCTTACATTCCTGATCGGTAGGCGTGAAGCAAGCAATTGAGCTAAAGTTTCTTGAGCAATGTCACCCGCTATTTCCGGGTCCTTGGTTTTACCGAGGCAATAGCCAAAGCAAAGCTTACGATATTCGGCAAAAACCTTCTCAACTATCTGAGGGAATAACTCTGTAAGCTGCTGCTGATCCATATCTTGAGCTTCGCCTTTCTTCAAAAAGAACAGGTAAGCCTGATTGACAAGATCTTCAGCGATTTCAAGATACTGAAACAGCTCGGCACTGGTTTCCCTAAAGAAATCCATTACTTCATCATAGCTATCTCGATCGATCAGACTGGTGTTTGTTTGCTGCATCGCATGCTCCTTTAAGACAGAATATTTGAGCACAATTCGATGTCAAGGAATATTGCTAACTCTGTAATGGCTTCTTTCGAGACTGTTCAATTCCTCTCCCCAAGGCTGAGCTGCTTAGTTTGAAAGAGAGTCTTTTTCATTCCACTTCTTCATTCTGCGACAAACCAGCATGCTTGGATCCTCCTTTCTCATTTGAAGCACTTGATCACATGTCTATCTACCCTTAATCAAGCGTTAAGAGTTAACGCTTGATTAAGGGTAGATTAAGATATGATTGATGCCTTGGGGAGAGGAAGAAAGGATCAAATACATATAGGATTTGCTATCTAACTATCTATGGCGTGTCACCCTTATAAGTATCCACCCTAAGGAGCTGGTTATAATGCCACAAAAAGATGTAAATAAGATGACGAGTTTGATTCAGAGCCTATTGCCAACATATGGGATAGCGGCAATTGAGCTTA
>Ga0265295_1007061_pt1 | contig 13160 bp, 10 predicted proteins | sample Munlansysbiofilm_FD_192503 | JGI IMG/M metagenome (GOLD analysis project Ga0265295, IMG submission 192503) | Leachate microbial communities from a municipal landfill in Southern Ontario, Canada - Methane capture system biofilm | ecosystem: Engineered > Solid waste > Landfill > Unclassified ... | reverse complement strand
AAAGAGGGGCAACAGTGATGAAAGAAAATCGAAAATACTACTTTACCGTTGAGGGTGAAACTGAAAAGTGGTATTTACAGTGGTTGCAGGACACTGTAAATGCTGAACCAACTTCAAAGTATAGAAAGATTTCGATTGACTGTCCCGTTCAAAAAAATCCATTGAAACGAGCAAAATCACTGGTGAACTTAGGAAAAACTGAGATAACCCATATATTTGACTATGAGAGTAATGAGGAAATTCACACAACCCAGTTTCAAACGACATTGGATCAAATGAAGCAATCACAATTAGTCGGCAAATCCATTAAGTACTTGCTGGGATACAGCAATTTTACATTTGAACTATGGATCATATTGCACAAAATAGACTGCCAGGGTTGTCTAACTCATCGTAAGCAGTACATCAAATCCATCAATCGAGCGTATGGAGAATGCTTTGAAAATCTTGATCAGTATAAACATGAAGATAATTTCAAGCGAGTTCTCCGTAAGTTGACTTTAGATGATGTAAAAAATGCAATTAAGCGATCAAAGTCGATCATGCAAAATAATGAAGATAACGGGTTTGTTCTACAGCAATATAAGGGTTTTCGGTTCTACAAAGAAAATCCGTCCCTTTCTATTTGGATGGCAATCGAAAAGATATTGCAGGATTGTGGATTATTAGAGTGAGTGGTTGGGAGAGATAAAGCGACAGATTGATGACTTATAAAATGTGAAGTCAGTTTTAGAGAGAAGTCTTAAAAAAGGATAAATTTTTGTGCTTTTGCATTTTTTCTAACTATTCCGCTGGGTTTTATGTTATATTCAAATCATTCTAAATAAACTGACAAAATCGATGCATGGCATTGACAGAAAGGAAAACGAATGAGATTAACACAGGAATTACTAAAACAGGGAATCAGCGAAAAGCTGCTTGACGATATAAAATATTTCAAACACTTTTATAAACTGGAGGAGCGTCTTCAGGATCGGGTTCCCAGTACCGAAACTGTTTTTTATGGCAAGGACATCTGGTCGATGTGTATTACTGCCATTCTAGAGGGCGAGAACATTTTACTCTCCGGTCCCAAGGCCACCGGGAAAAATGTCCTGGCCGATAATATTTGCGAGCTTTTTAACCGTCCTCAATGGAACACCTCCTTCCATGTCAACACCGACAGCTCCAGCCTGATTGGCACCGATACTTTTATTGATAATGAGGTACGACTGCGACGAGGATCGGTTTATGAGTGTGCCATAAACGGCGGCTTTGGCGTTTTTGACGAAATCAATATGGCCAAAAACGATGCCCTGGTGGTACTCCACTCGGCTCTGGATTATCGAAAGGTGATCGATGTGCCGGGCTATGAGAAAATCAAGCTCCACGACGCCACCCGGTTTATCGGCACCATGAATTATGAATATGCCGGGACTAAGGAGTTAAATGAAGCCCTGGTATCTCGTTTTATGACCATTGACATTCCCCAAATTGAGGAAGAAACCCTGATGCTGATTTTAAAGGATTATTTTCCGGATGCCAACCCGGAAATTCTGGCCCAGTTTGCCGGTGTTTTTTTGGATCTTCAAGCCAAGGCCAGAAATTCGGAAATCTCCACCAAGTCTGTCGATCTGCGGGGGATTATCGGGAGTCTGCGCACCATCCGTCGGGGTTTAAAACCGATGCTGGCGGTCGATATGGGGGTGGTCGGAAAAACCTTCGATCAGTTTGAAAAAGAAATCGTTCTGGATGTCATCAAAACCCGGATCCGGGAAAGCTGGGATTGTGCCGATGTTTTTTCCGGCTAAGGCCAGAACCGGCCCAACACCTGAAGAAGGGAGGAACAGGCCATGAAGGATGCAAAATGGATCTATCAGGACTATGAATTTGACAACCGGGTATCCAATCTGATGTGGACGGTTTCCGGTGATTACGATGAAAACATGGACGTCGGAGAAAAGAGCTTTATTTCAAAAAATGTGGCCCTTTACCATGCCGTGACTGCCGGGGGAAGGCGAAAGTTCATTAACTGGCCCAGTGTCAAGAAATACGTCATCAGTCGTCATCGGGCCGGTTTTAATAAGGATATTCTCCTGAGTCTTATTGCTATGGGGAGTGATGTGGTAGTGGAAGAAAAAATTATTGCCGAACGCCCCGGAGTTTATGATATCCGCAAAGATGCCTACGATGATATTCTTCGCAATTATTATAAGCTTCACACCGACGATCTGATGGAAAAGGTACGTCACGCGATGATCCTAAAAAAGATTGGTAAAGCGCCGATGATGGACACCGAAACCCGAAACATCGCCAGCGATCTGGAAAACCTACAGGATCGGGAGGATACCATTGAGCTATTAAAAGGCATTGAAGAAATCTATGTGAAATATTTTCCGATGTTTGTGGAGGGCGATAGCGGTGATTCCAGTGAATCGGGCCACAATAAAAATCAGCTCCGCGGCGATTTTTCTGATTTTATGTTAGAAGAGATGTTTGACGAGCCCGAAGACCTGGACATTGAAGCCTCCATTGAAGACATTGCCGAGGCTCTGCTGGGAGAATCCCAAGGAGATCAGTCCAACGTATCCAATGATGCTGACAACCGGATTTTGCGGGTGCAGGAAGAGGATATCGAAAAAATCTATGAAAAAGTGGCTTACTATTACGGAAAATCGTTTTTGGATATCAGTGAAGTCAAAAAGCTTCAGAACCGGGTATGCAAAGACGCTCATGGCAGCTGTCGGATTCATATGACCGATGGCGTCGTCCGGAGTGACAGTGATAATGAATTTCAACAGAAATATGTGCAACGGCACCAGATTAAAAATACCGATGTGTTTCGCGCTAATTACAAGGTGTTCAAGCGCAACATTAATAAGCTTCGGGAAAGCATGTCCCGAACCCTGGTTCAGGAAGAAATTATCGACGCCATCCCTTCTGATGCCGGGAGGCTGATTCCCAGCAAACTCTGGCGGATTGGTCGTAGCAGCAATAACAAGGTTTTTGTAAAAAATATTGATAATAACAAGGGGAGCTTTGTGGTGGATATCCTTATCGATTCCAGTGGCTCCCAGCGACGTAACCAGTCCAATGTTGCGATTCAGGCCTATATTCTGGCGATGGCATTAACCCAACTGGGGATTCCTAATCGGGTGCTGGGTTTTTCCAGTTTTCTTGACTATACAGTCATCAAACGCTTCCGTGATTACGAATCGCCCCTTTCAGCCAATGACAACATCTTTGAATATTATTGCTCCGGCAACAACCGCGACGGTTTGGCAATTAAGACCACCTGTGAAGATCTCATTAAGCGAGGGGAAGATAATAAGATTTTAATTGTCCTCAGCGACGGCCGCCCCAACGACATTAAGGTGGGAAAGGGTCAGGTTAATAGTTTAACCCAGGCCTATCGGGGTCGGGTGGCTATTTCTGACACCGCCCGGGAAGTTCGAACGGCCCGCCAACAGGGTATTATGGTACTGGGGGTCTTCACCGGAAAAGAGCAGGATCTGATGGCTGAAAAGCTGATCTATGGCAAGGATTTTGCCTATATTAAAGACATTAACCGCTTTGCTGATTTGGTTATTAAGTATTTAAAGCAAATTATTGTAAGTTAAAAAATAAAACCGCTAAGCATCAACTGCTTGATGTCTTAGCGGTTTTTTTGGTACTATTTTATTATCCTATAATTGTTATCCTCCGCCATAAAAAGATCAAACCGTTTCGTAATAAGATCGATTGACGCTCCTGATTGATAAAACGATGGGAAACGCTTATAGCGTATAGGAAATAATAATATTTTCGTCCAACGCGCGGAAGGTAAAGCTTTCGGTGATAAACAGTTTGACATTTTCTTTATCATAAGATTCAAAACCGATGGCAAAATCCTGTCCGATGGTCAGTTCAAAGTTTGGATTATCATAAGGGATCAGAAAAGCGCCATCAAGAACGGTGCTTAATAGTATTTTTCCACCAATGAGGGCTTCGATCTGTTTAATCAGCGGATACCCATGAGAGCTTATATTGAGACGATTATAAGCCACCTCACCAACAATTAATACAAAGGGACCGGCTTCAAATTTTTCTCTTAGTGTAACCAGGCCTTTTGAGATTGCTTCCATAATTTGGGAGTCTGTTTTACCAAAGGGTATTTTTTCATTAACGGTTACCGATTCCAGACCTTTAATCTGACCAGCTTCAAAGCCTTTATACACGACCGTTTCTTCAAACTCTGCAATTCTTTGGACAGCTTCTTCCAGATTAGTTAAATCAATATCCTTGGCACCACGCGTCAGGTTATCCATCTCCCAACGGTTTAAGGTGAAGCTTATTCTTGCTTCAACAAGTGGTTTGATCTTGAAAACACCGGTTTTAACAAGGTTTTCATCGTCATTAATTAATTCGAGTCGACCTTCCGATACGCTAGTAAAATCAAGACCTTTCGGTCCATTTACCGTGACGGCCTTTCTTGCTGTTAATCGACTTTTTAACACGGCTTCCGCTCGGCCATCAATTTCGCTCCAGGCGAGTTGAGTTAAGGGTGCGATTTCTCTTTTTAACATTTTTTCCTCCTTGATTAATGCGCGTTATTTTTTTAAATCACCGATATGGATACCGGATATATTTACAGACTCGGGTGCCGCTTCACTTTCTTCGGCTTCCAGAATTGAACCATCGACAAACAGGTACGTTCGCAGTTCTTCATCCCATTTGTCCATATTTCGTCTTAACCATTCAATGGCCATGCAGGCGTGTTCAATTTCTTCGTCCCGGTTATGCGCCATAATTCCTTTTAATTCAGGATCACTCGTTGCTGCCACGCGTTGGTTATACCAATCAACAGCTTCTAATTCTTCTTTTAAACTATTGATGGCCCGAGTGATGTTCATCGTTTTTTCATCTAATAATTCAATTGGTTCATGATACTGTGCCATAAAATTTCCTCCTACCTTCTAAATATTGGATATATAATAATTATACCCAAATGATTGTAGACTAACAGGATTTATGTTATCTTTGCAAAATATTGTTAGTTTAAGTGAAAGCGATTAAGATTTTTAAAGAATCAATGTGTATTGTATCAATGGGTAGATAGCAGGCGCTAATGCTAAAAAAGATCATCCTGATTACGCTCAGGAAATTACTATGATCGGTCAGAATAAACCCTTGCCAAAAAATACGTTTTAGATTAGTATAGAGTCAAACCATGACAGAAGGAATGCGGTGGGAATCCGCAACAGTTTCTTTGCTACTGTAAGGCGATCATGGGTGCAGGTGGTCATTGGGTTATCCGAGAAGGCCGTTTGCAACAAGCCCCGCCAAGTCAGGATATTTCCAAATGGTTAAGATGTTTGAAGCTTCAAAGAAGGCTACAACGTGTGAGACCATTTAGAAATACAGGATTTGGAGAAATTTTTTCCCTTATCTGGACAAAAATATGGCACACATTTTGTAAACCTTTTAAAAAGGTTTTTTTAGCTTTTTGTAGATGTCGAGAAAGAGGAAGAGATGGAAAAAATTAGGATAATAGAGTTACCGGTTGATGTCAATATGCCGATGCTGATGAAAAAAATGAAATTAACATGTGATTCACCAGTTTATGATGAATACCAAAATGCGGTGGAGCTTTTAAGAAACCAGATAAAACCGATGGCGATCATTAAAGCCTGTCCGGTTGAGACGTTTTCGAAGCATTTAGTTGTGATGGATGGGATTAAGTACAAGAGCAAAACCCTTCATTATTTGTTAAAAGACCACGAACAGGTGTTTTTGTATTTGTTGACAATCGGTGAAATGCCAACAAAGCTTCACCAGATTGAACATTATTTTTTGCAGTCGCTTAAGTTGCCAATTATGTATGGTGCCATGAAGCACTTGAAAGCGGCAGTTCGGGAAGACAATCATCTTAAGCAGGTGGGAATAGCGAATCCCGGTCTGATCCAGGATTGGGCAATTCAGGATAGCAAAGCTATTTTTGACAGCTTTGGCAGTGCCTCCCTGCAGATTGGACTAAAGATGGGTAAAGGCTACATTATGCGTCCTGTCTACAGTTCTTCCGGGATTCTCTTTGATGATTTTCAAAATTATTGCGATTGTGCAGCGTGCAGCATCGATGGCTGCATTGCCAGAGAGGAAAAGATGACGGACGACGAAAAAAAGATGGCGAGTGTTGGGTGAAGGCAAACAGCGTGCGATCTTTATAGAAGTGCCATTTGCGACAAAATTGTGATAAAATAGAAGACAAAACGACAAAGGATAATGACAATGCAAATCAATCGATTGCTAGAAATGGTCTATATTTTATTTGAAAAGAAAAAGATAACGGCGAGCGAATTAGCCGACTACTTTGAAGTGTCTCAGCGTACCATTTATCGGGATGTGGAGTCTCTAAGTGCGGCTGGGATTCCTGTTTATGCTGAAAAAGGTAAGGGTGGAGGAATTCGGCTGCTGGATAACTACGTGATTAAAAAATCACTGCTTTCAGAAAAGGAACAGGTCAATCTGCTGGCATCGCTACAGGGGATGAATGTGCTAAACGGACCGGAGGTCGATCCGGTGCTGAGAAAACTGGCGACCCTGTTTGAAAAAAAAGATGCCGATTGGATTGAAGTCGACTTTTCCCATTGGGGCGGTGGTAGCGATGAACGGGAAAAATTTAATGTGCTGAAAAACGCCATCCTTGAAAAAAACAGAATTGCTTTTGACTACTTTAGTGCGACCGGAGAAAAGACCGGGCGCACTATTGAACCGCTAAAGCTCTTGTTTAAGGGGCAGTCCTGGTATGTTTATGGATTCTGTTTAAGTAAAGAGGCGTTGCGCTTTTTCAAGGTCAGTCGGATCAGGCAGCTCCGGCAGTTATCGGAGGCTTTTTCCCGGACCCTGCCGGAGGGCCCTGTTTTTGAAAAACCGGAGATAAGCGCTTCCCAAATCAGGTTGATCCTGAGAATTGACGCGAGCATGGCGTTTCGGATCTATGATGAATTTGATCCGGCCGCGATCACAAAAAATCAGGATGGGTCCTTTGTGGTAGTGAGCCGCTTGCCCGAGGATGGCTGGGTGTATGGCTATATTCTTTCTTATGGTGATGCTGCTGAGGTGTTAGAACCCCAGTGGTTGCGGGAGGCGATTAAGAAAAAATTGGAAGATAGTCTTAAAAAATATCTTTAATATGACATTAGGTGTCAGGTTAAAGGGTGTATACTGAATTTATTAATAAGATAGAAAGAGGTATACACAAATGGATTATGAATTAGTACAACTAACAGAAAAGCAAGTGGCGGGGCTGAAAATACGCACCAGTAATACCGATCCCCAGATGGTCGAAAAAATTGGTGCCACCTGGCAGCGTTTTTATGGGGAGGGAATTGAAGCCTCCCTGACCGGCAGAAAAAATGAGAAATGTATTGGTCTTTATACCAATTATGAAAATGGTGTGGCCGGCACTTATGACGTGGTGGTTGGTTGTGAAGTTGATGCTGCAGCTTCGCAATCAGAGCGGGTTGAAACCGTAAGCATTGCACCTGGTAACTATGCAAAATTTGTTGTCCATGGTGACGTGCAGCAGGCCGTTGGCGACTTATGGGTGAAGCTTTGGGATATGAAGCTCGACCGGAAATTTAGTAGCGATTTTGAGGAATATCAACCCGGGGAAGACATGGCCAACGCCGAGATCCATGTCTATATTTCACTGAATTAAGGGAGACGCAAACGATGGACAAAGTCGATTATAAAAAGCAATTTAAAGCCTTGTATTTACCAAAGTCTCAGCCGTCAATCATTGCGGTTCCGGCGATGCACTTTGCTATGTTAGACGGTAATGGCGATCCCAATGGGGAAGCGTTTGCGGAGGTGGTGGGGGCGCTGTACAGCTTCAGCTACGCAGTAAAAATGTCCTATAAGAGCAAGACCATTCCGGAGGGCTATTACGACTATACCGTTTTCCCCCTGGAAGGGGTCTGGGATCTGGTCGACACGACCAGAACCAGTGCGGATAAAAGTAACTATGCCTATACGATGATGATCCGCCAGCCGGATTTTCTGACCGCTGAACTGGCTGCCCGGTTTATCACGGAAGTCAAAAAGAAAAAGCCCAATGACTTCCTCGATCGTATCCGGCTTAGGGAACTAGCGGAAGGCACCTGCTGCCAGATGCTGCATTTGGGCAGCTATGATGATGAGCCCGCCAGCTTTACACAGATGGAAGATTTTTGCAGTGAGCATGGCTATTGGCGCAGTCATAAAACCCATCGGGAGATTTATCTGTCCGATCCCCGCCGGACCGAGACGAATAAGTTAAAGACGGTGTTGCGGTTTAAGGTAAAAGCTGATCAGTAAGGCTGATCGGTGATCTGATTAAGTATCGTGGTAAGTCGTATAAGTGCCTAAAGAGGCCCCTGATTCAGGATGAATCAGGGGCCTCTGAGTTTTTTTGCAGCCGGGGCAAGCCACGACCGGGCTGGCTATAGGAGTTTTAGTAAGCGTAGAGCATCAGGGTGCTGCCGTCATAGACCAACAGGGAGTTTTTAAAGCCGCCTGGGAGGGTGGGGCCTGAGCTAGCATCGATTGTCTCTTGGTCTGAACCAGAAATAACGCGTTTAATCGCTTTGTTGTTATTGTCTTTGTCTTGATAGATCAGATAGTAGTTGTTGTTGTCAAAATAATAGGTGGGATTGATCGGGATGACGTTGCTTATTTCGGGATTTTCGACATCAATATCGTTCCATCCGCCTGACCAGGAGTAAATCTGGTAGTATTTATTGGTGTTTACGTCTTCGGTGTAGTTTCTGTCAATCGCCAGCAGACCATAGCTATCATCGATACCAATCAACTGTTTGCTGCCGTCCAAAGTAACCTGAGCACCGCTTGTCCAGGTACTTAAGTTGGTTGAGCTGTAGATCTGACCAGTACTGTCATAGCCGTAAAAAGTCGTCGCACCCGCTTGCTTGGCGTAAAAGAGTTTAAAACCATCAGCTGGTGCGGTCAGGCTGCCGGCCGGAGTCCAGGCGGTGTTATTGTAAGGGGTGGAGATAACCGCATTGGCATCAAGAATTTGGCCATTACTTGAATAAACATAATCAGCCATAAGGTAATTACTGGCATGGTTGCCGGTTAAGGTGCCGCTTAGTTTGATGGTGTAATTGTTGCCCACGTTACTGGTTTTGTTGTTGCCATCGTAATAGTCAGCGCGATAGGTTGCCAGATGCACATCCTCCTGCGTGTTAGTACCAGCAATATGGGCAATAGCATCCGTACCGTTATCTCGATTTCCAGACGGATCAACTTCAGCTTTATTGACCGTGACGCTGCTGTCACCGCTCTTATATTTTTTGATCGTGTCCAGATTGACATTGGTATAGCCTAAGATTCTGGCTGTAATCGCCGCCGTTTTTGAGGTATCGGGATCCGGAGCCAGGTAGTTTTTAGCGGCCTCGCCGTCAAGGGTAAAGTGGATGGTCACGGGTTTGGTACTGCCGTCACTATTGCAATTCTTATTATCGTAGCTGGCGGTGGCTTTGACCGTCACGGCATCGTTATTGATTAAGCCGCTGACGGCATCAGCAGCAAGGGGATATTCCGACAGTTTGGTTGTATTATCGTCCAAATAAACATCGGTGGTGGCGTCATACTTTCGCGTTGCGGCGATGGCCGGCAGCTTGGTGCTGACGACGGTCAGCGGCAGCGGGGTAATGGTAACTCCGATTGTCTGATCGGCAATCAGATAGTTACCGCTAGTGTCGCTGGTGGAGTAGCTGATGGTGACAGTTTGCTCGCCGGCATCTTTATCATTGGATGAAAGATTAGCCGTCACAGCTATGCTTTCACCTACAGCAAGCCCGCTGATTTGCGAAGCAGCGACCGTATATGATGATATTTCCTTACCATCCGGATCATAAACCTTACTGGTCCCATCATAGGGGCGGGAGGTCTTGATAGCCGGTGGGGCGATGGTCAAGGTTTTTGGGGTAATACTGCCGCCGGAGATCGTACCGGTAATGCTGCCATCGGATGCGGCATCCGCCAGGCTGAAATTGTGGGCTGCCGTGCCGCTGAGTTTATAGGTATAGGCGATCGTATAACCGCTACCGACGTTACTGGTTTCGCTATTATTGTCTTTATAGACGGCAGTGGTATCAAATGTCAGCGTCTGGTTTTGGATCGCTTCCTGAACGATCGGTATTTGATTAGTATCGGTAACTCTGACGGTGACGAGGGCATTGCTGGTACCGTCATATTCCTTAGTCTTATCACTATCTTTGACAATGGGAGTGGTGGCAATCGACAGTGGGCTAATATCAGCGCTTTTGCTGTGATCATCGGGCAGCGGCTGATAATTGCCGGCAGCATCGCCGGAAAGGGTGTAGGTGATGGTTATCTTTTTATTGGTGTCAACATCCTTGCCGGTGTCATAGGTGGCGGTCGCGGTGACCGTCACTTTACCGGCGTCAGCAGCGGCAATATTGCCGCTGCTGATGGGCATATTATAGATTTTGCTGGTATTACCGGCTTCCGTAAAGACATCGGTGGTGCCGTCATAAGCTTTGGCCACCGGGGTGGGAGCTACTATCGTCAATGGTCGTGCGGTAATGCTGGCCCCGATTGTTTCGGTCGCTGCGATCTGGTAGCGTTTATTAGCAGGGCTACTATCAATTGTATAGCTAACTGTAATGGTCCGGTTGCTACCGGCGTTTTTGTCATCATAGACTGCGGTGGCGGTAACATTAATATTGGGGTCGGCTGCTACACCGGTTGCCACACTAATCACGTTATTGCCGGCGGCAATTTTTCCCTTGTTATTAAACACATCGGTGGTGCCATCATAGGTTTTGTTTTTATTGATATTCAGGCTGGCGGCGGAGACCATCAGATTTTTTTGGGTAATGATCCCGGTTTCCGCGTGTTCCGCCGGTGCGCTGTAATTACCGGCGTCGGTTCCCGACAGGTTATAGCTGCATAGCACGGGTTTATTCGTACCCACTTCAATCGCATCCGTTTTACCGCTACTGTTCTGATAGGTAGCGGTCCGGGTGATCGTCAGTGTATCGGCGTTAACCTGGCCAAGGGCTTCGGTAATCACGGTGTTAAGCGTCGCTGTTCCGTCAAATTCCTTTGCGATGGCGGTTGTCGTCGGGCTACTCAGGGGTTTTTGTGTAATCTCGCCCTTTACTGTCGTGGCGGCTGGCGGATTGTACTTGCCGGCCGCTGTCCCGGAAAGACTGTAGGTGATGGTGATCGTTTTGCCAGATTTGGCATTTTTATTGTCATAGGTGGCGGTAGCCACGACCTGCACATCATCGTCGGAGACAATGCCGGTAACCGCCGTAGCTTCCAGAACCTTGTTAGTCACATCGGTATCCGTGGTACCGTCATAGGTTTTAGACAAGATAATGGTTGGTGCAGTGACCACGCTCAGACTGATTTTGCTTGGTGGTGTATAACCGCCACCGCTATCGCCGCCGGGTTGTGGTTGTGGTGTTGGGATTACTGGGGGAATAACGACTTCGGGATCGACAGTATAGTTCCCGGGTGCTTTTTCAAAGCTGACATTGTCCGAGGCAATTTCAGCTTTGCTGACGGTGCCCGTCCCGGTTACTTTGACGGGAGCCTTTACAGAAAGGTCGGTAACGGTTGTCTGGCTGCCCAGATTCACCGTGCTGTTTTTAGCTTCCGGCGCGATAATAAGCTGCTTGATGCTTGTCTGTTTGTCGGTTTTAACCACGGCATCCGGGGCATTTACGGTTACCGAATCAAAATTGCCTTCTAGAATCACTTCTTGACCAGCGGCGACTTCGCTTAAAACAAATGGAGTCCCATCGAGTCCAGTGACCACAATCCGCACGATGCCGGTGGGGGTTTTCTCCACCAGGATGTTCTGATAATCGCCACCATTAATATGAATACTGTTTTTACCGCCGCCGCGAACCCGCAGCTCGCCGGAGACAGTGACGTTATTCAGGGTGACATCGCCGTCTCCAACGGCTTCATCAATAATCAGGTTGCCATCAATGGTCAGGTTCTGCAGGATTACTCCGGCAGCGGTGATGATCACATCCTGGCTGATGGTTTCCGAGCTGCTAGTGGGGCCATAGGTACCGGTTTTGTCGTAGACTGTGGATGTGCTTAATTTTTCAAGCTGTTGGATCGCTGTTTCAATGGCTTTAACGGCATCAGCCACTTCTGCCGCTGTACTTTTGTCGGTAACGACGTGATTCTTTAGAACCGTCTGCAGATTAGCCCAGGAGGTTTGGGTATAATCAGACTCACTCAAGTCATCAATTTGTTCAAGAAGGCTATAGTAGGTGCTTAATTCACTGTTTACATCGGTGTCTTTAACAATTTCCAACTTCAACGCTTCCAGGCGCAGAGAACTGCCGACAGTCCCAAGCTGTTCACCATCGGCAAACCATTGTTCTGAATCAGCAGGCAGATCACCAATGTTCTGGACATGGCCCTGGTAGCGGATATGATAGCCGATAGCCTTATTACCAGTGGCATCAAGCAGGATAATTTTAATCGCTTCAATCCGCAGCCCATCACCCCGGGTTCCGGCATATTCGCCGTTTTTGGCCCAGGTGGATGGTTGGTTCTCATCATAGAGCCAGCCAATATTCTGGACATGGACGTTGTAGTGCAGCGAAAGATCTGCCGGCAGCTCGCTGTCAGGCTTTAATTCAAAGCCTTCAATTCGTTTGCTTTGGCCAACGGTACCAATCCGATTGGGGCTCGTAACGAAAGAACCATCGGTTGGGTAATCGCCCAAATCTTGAATATGGCCCCGGGAAAGAACCGGGATCGTTTCGGTATCGGCTTGGGCAAACACAGAAGGAATCGGAATAATCAGGCAAAACGCCAGTAAGACGAATATAAATTTTTTCACTTTTTCTCCTTTTTTAATGGTTTGAATGCGGATTAATTTAATCCAGTAATTTCTGGTGAATGAATAGGCAAATTTGGTGACTCTTAAATGTAGTTTATTCTAACAGTTTATCAGCTTTAATAAAACATCAATTGACGAGTAAAAAGTGCTGTTCGCGAATGGAGCGCTTTCTATAGGGGCAGTAATAAAAAGATTTTAGCGAATGAAAATTATTAGCAAGAATAAAATCCGCTTGACAAAGTTTACTAGCCAGGATAACATAACGGTGTTATCTAACGAGCGGTGGTGATTGAACGTATCAGTA
>Ga0265295_1007060_pt1 | contig 13162 bp, 9 predicted proteins | sample Munlansysbiofilm_FD_192503 | JGI IMG/M metagenome (GOLD analysis project Ga0265295, IMG submission 192503) | Leachate microbial communities from a municipal landfill in Southern Ontario, Canada - Methane capture system biofilm | ecosystem: Engineered > Solid waste > Landfill > Unclassified ... | reverse complement strand
GATCTGGGGTGGCTTCTCTTTTCTGCCGGGGATTCTTATTCTTCGGTCTCTTGTTCACCCTCAGAATTCTCATCCTCTCCGTTCCTGTCGGCCTCTGTCTTAGCAATGGCCACGATGGTATCTCCTTCCTTGAGCTTGGTGATGCAGACACCGGAGGCGTAGGCCTTCTGGATCGAGATGTCCCTGACGGGAATCCTGATCGACTGTCCCAAGCTGGTGATGCAAACCACGTCATCGTCATCGTCAACAGCCAGCGTACTGACTATGTAGCCGGTCTTGTCTCGGAACGTGTAGATTTTCTGACCCATCGTACCACGACCATGGGGTCTGAACTCATCGAAATGGATTTGCTTGCCTTGTCCGTTCTCCGTGATGATGAGGATTCTCTTGTCGTCATCGACCTTCAGCAGCCCAGCCACTTCATCATCATCGATCAACCTGATACCACGGACACCGCGGGAAGCTCTTCCCATGGATCGGACATCCGATCCGATGAACCGCAAAGCTTTTCCCTTTCTGGTGATGATCATGCAATCATCATCTTCGTTGACCAGCTCGCAGTTCACCAAGACATCTTCCTCATCAAGGAATATTGCGGTGATGCCTCGTGTCTTGGCATTCCTGAAGAGCGAGAGATTTACCTGTTTTGCTACGCCAAACTTTGTTACCATAAAGAGATACAGGTTCTCATCAAACTCCTTGAAGTTGATGATCGAGGTGATTTCCTCACCATCTTGCAACGGAAGCAGCTTCTTGATGCTCTCACCTTTGCTGGTTTTCGAACCGACAGGCAATTCATGCACCTTGAGCCAGTAGGCCTTTCCTGCGTTCGTCACCACCATCACATAATCGTGTGTGGAAGCGACGAAGAGGTGTTCAATGAAATCTTCCTCACGGAGTGTCGCACCCCGCACCCCTCGTCCGCCACGGCCCTGGCTCCGATACTCTTCGGTCGGGACCCGCTTGACGAACCCCTTGTTGGAGATCACGACGACTACATCCTCTTCCTTGATGAAGTCCTCGATATTCATGCCTCCAAGTTCCTCGTTGGTGATCTCGGTCCGTCTTCTGTCTCCATACTTGGTTGCCACTTCGAGCAACTCCGTCTTGACGACCTGTAAGATTTTCACCGGATCTGATAATAAATCTTTATAGTAAATAATTTTAGCATTAAGTTCTGCCAATTCTCCAAGGATTTTTTCCGTCTCAAGGTGACTCAAGCGGCCCAATTTCATATCTATGATCGCTTGAGCCTGGATGTCGGAGAGCCCGAAACGGGATTTCAGCCGGTCCTGCGCCTCAGTGTTGTCCTGCGCTTCCTTGATGATCTTGATGACTTCATCGATGTTCTCAAGACCGATCTTCAGCCCGAGCAGGACATGCGCCCGTTCCTCAGCCTTGCGCAGGTCGAAGCGCGTCCTGCGCTCGACGACGACTTGGCGGTGATCCACATAATGCTTGATCATGTCGATCAAGCCCAACTGCTGTGGCCGTCCGTTGACCAGAGCCAGATTGTTGATATTGAAATTGGTCTGCAGGGGGGTGTGGAGGAACAGGAGGTTCACCACCACCCGTGCCACTGCTCCCTTCTTCAGCTCGACCACCAATCGGATTCCGTCGCGGTCCGACTCATCCCTGACCTCGCTGATTCCCGTGATCACGGTCTTCTTCAGTTCGGCGATACGTTTCACCAGCTCGGCTTTGTTCACCTGGTAGGGCAACTCGGTGAAGATGATCTGGTCTTTTCCTCCATCGCCCTCCTCGATCTCATAGCGCCCCCGTACGACAACCTTGCCCTTTCCCGTCTCGAATGCCTGGAGGACGCCGCTTCTGCCGCAGATGATGCCTGAGGTTGGGAAATCGGGCCCCTTGATGTACTCCATGAGCTGCAGCAACGAGATTTCCGGGTCATCGATATAGGCGGCAATTCCGTTGCAGACTTCCGTGAGGTTGTGGGGTGCCATATTGGTTGCCATGCCGACGGCAATACCGCTGCTCCCGTTGACCAAAAGGAACGGGAAAGCCGCGGGAAGCACCTGAGGTTCCTGAAGCGAGTCGTCGTAGTTCGGACCGAAATCGACTGTCTCCTTCTGGATGTCGTTCAGCATCTCCTCGCCGAGACGACTCATCTTCGCCTCGGTATACCGCATGGCGGCTGCCGGATCACCGTCGATCGATCCGAAGTTTCCCTGCGGGTGCACTACCGGATACCGAAGGGAGAAGTCCTGTGCCAAGCGGACCAGGGCATCGTAGACAGAGCCGTCTCCATGCGGGTGGTACTTGCCGAGGACGTCTCCGACGATCCTTGCAGCCTTCTTGAACGAGGTGTTGTACTTCAGTCCCATCTCGAACATGCCGTAGAGGATTCTCCGGTGGACCGGCTTCAATCCGTCCCTGACATCAGGCAGGGCCCTGCTCACTATGACCGACATGGCATAATTGAGGTATGAGGTCTTCATCTCATCCCCGATGTTTGCCCGAAATATCTTTCCTGTTTGTTCTTCCATCATACTCATCAACCGACCTTATACATCCAGGTTCGAAACGTACATTGCGTTCTCTTCGATGAAGTTCTTCCTGGGTTCGACTTCCTCACCCATCAACATGGTGAAAATCTCGTCAGCCTCGACTGCATCCTCCAGCGTCACCTGTGTCAGGCTCCGCGTATCGGGATTCATCGTGGTTTCCCACAGCTGATCGGGATTCATCTCTCCGAGACCCTTGTACCGCTGGATGGGAATCTTGCTGACATCACCTTCCTTCGCGTTCTCCTCGAGGATCCGCTTCCGTGCATCCTCGTCGTACGCATAGTAGGTCTTCTTGCCGATGGTGATCTTGTACAGGGGAGGCATGGCGAAGTACACGTATCCCGCTTCGATCAGCGGTCGCATGTATCGGAAGAAGAAGGTGAGGAGCAAGGTCCTGATATGTGATCCGTCGACATCGGCATCAGCCATGATGATCACCTTGTGGTATCTGACCTTGTCGGTTTCGAAGTGTGCTCCCAGTCCTGCACCGAGAGAGGCGATGACGGGCTGGAGCTTGTCGTTCCCGAGCACCTTCTCTTCCCGCGCTTTCTCCACATTGAGCATCTTTCCCCAAAGCGGGAGGATGGCCTGCGTGGAACGATCGCGTCCCTGCTTGGCACTTCCTCCTGCCGAGTCGCCCTCGACGATGAAGATCTCGCACTTCGCGGGATCCTTTTCGGAACAGTCCGCAAGCTTTCCGGGAAGCCCGGCACCCTCGCTGCTCTTGCGGATGCGCATGCGTGCATCCCGAGCGGCAAAACGGGCCTTCGCGGCGAGAATCGCTTTGTCGAGGATCGCCTCGATGACCGCAGGATACTCGTCGAAGAAGTCGTTGAACTTCTCATAGACCATGGAGGCGACGATGCCTTGTACCCGGGGATTGCCAAGCTTCATCTTCGTCTGGCCTTCGAACTGGGGGTCGGGAATCTTGACGGAAACCACCGCGGTCATGCCCTCCTTCAGGTCGTCGCCGGTCAACGAGTCGTCGAACTTCTTGGCAAGCTTCGATTTCTTCAGCTGTTCGTTCATGACACGCGTCAGACCGCTCCTGAAACCGGCGAGGTGCGTGCCTCCCTCGCGGGTGTTGATGTTGTTCACGAATGTGAAGAGCACCTCGTCGTAACGGTCGTTGTACTGCAGGGCAATCTCCACCTTCACATCATCCTTCTGGCCGTCGAAGTAGATGGGCTCCTCGTGGACAGCCCGCTTCGAACTGTTCAGGTGCTGGATGAAGGACTTGATCCCCCCTTCGAAGTGGAATGTCTGCTGACGGAGGGTCTCCCCACGCTCATCGGCGATCGAGATCACGATCCCCTTGTTCAGGAATGCCAGCTCCCTGAACCGTTCCGTCAGGACGCCATAGCTGTACTGATCGGTCTCCAGGATCGTGGTGTCGGCCTTGAACCGGACTACCGTACCGGTCTTGTCGGTCTCTCCGATGATTTCGACCGGTTTGTCCGGGATGCCCCTTCTGTAACGTTGATAGTGGATTGAAGGATCGCGATGCACGGTCACTTCAAGCCACTCGGAAAGAGCGTTGACGACCGAGACGCCGACTCCGTGCAATCCTCCCGAGACCTTGTAAGTGTCGTTGTCGAACTTTCCGCCGGCATGAAGCTGCGTGAGGACGACCTCGAGAGAGCTGATCTTCTCCACCGGGTGGAGCTCGACGGGGATTCCACGCCCGTTGTCTTCCACGCGGATGATATTATCCTTCTCGATCGTGACCGAGATGATGTCGCAGTACCCTGCCATGGCCTCATCGATGCTGTTGTCAACCACCTCATAGACCAGGTGGTGAAGGCCGTCGGGACCAGTGGATCCTATGTACATTCCCGGCCGCTTCCTGACTGCCTCGAGCCCCTTGAGCACTTGTATGTTGTTTGCAGTGTATGACCGTGCCCCGGCTCTTCCATGCGCAGTGTCATGATGAACCGCAGTGTCTGCAGGCACTCCCTCGAAAACGCTTTCAACCATATTACTATGTCCTTATAAGATATAAAAATGAAATCACCTGATATGGTACCATTTTTCATCGTTTATGTAAAGGGTTCACACCGAATTTGATTGAATATCATCTCTTTTCAATATAATGGTTTATCAATTATTTCCCGAGATCCCCGTTCCCTTTTTCACGGACACTTGCCAATCACCCTTGGCTGAGATAAGATAGCATGTATGCCGCAAGAAAAGTGGAACTACAATCCCTTCTGGGACGAGGTCGTCTCACGCATGCAATCCTCGATTTCGGAACAGGAGTTCATCACCTGGTTGAACCGGATTTCCTATGCCGGATCGGAGGATCACAAGCTGGTCCTGGCCGTTCCGTCCCTCTTCATCCGGGACTATGTGATGACCCAATACAAGCCGACGATCCAGACGATGCTCAACGAGTTGACCGGTGAGCCGGTCGTCGTCGATATCGTCGTGAAGAAGGTTGCCCAGGCGTCTGCACACCCTACGGAAGGCACGAAGGACCACACACTGGATAAACCGGCAAGAGCACATCACAGTGCTGCCCAGATGCCGAAACCCCAAGAGAAACCGAAGGATCCGAACATCAACTCCGGCTACCAGTTCGACTCCTTCGTCGTTGGCGACAACAGTGCGTTCGCCTACAACGTAAGCATGGCGATTGCAAAGAATCCCGGGGTCAGCTATAACCCGTGCCTCATCTACGGAGGTGTAGGATTGGGCAAGACCCACCTGATACAATCGATCGGAAACTATATCCAGGAGAACACTCCGGAGCTCCAGGTCGTCTACGTGACCGCTGAAATGTTCACCAATGAGTTCATCCAGGCCATCGGAGAGGAAAAGACCCCTCAGTTCAGGAACAAGTATCGCAAGGCCGATGTCTTGCTCATAGACGACATCCACTTTCTCCAGAAAAAGGCCTCGACCCAGGAAGAGATGTTCCATGTATTCAACAACCTGTTCGAGGCAAGCAAGCAGCTGGTCTTCACGTGCGACCGCCCGATCAATGAGTTGCAGGATATTGCCGACAGACTGAAGAATCGCTTTACCAGGGGCATCAATGTCGATCTGCAACCACCCGACTTTGAGACCCGGTTGGCGATCCTCAGGCGAAAATGTGACGGAAAAGCCTGCCACATCTCCTCAGAGGTGCTCGAGTATATCGGCAGGAGCGTGAATACCAATGTCAGGGACCTCGAGGCAAGCCTCACGAAGCTGATTGCCTACAGCAATCTTCTCAACAAGGAAATCACCCTCGACATCGCCCGTGAGCAGTTGAAAAGCACCTACTCGATGTCCAAGGACCAATCCATGTCGATCGATTCCATCATCAGGGTGGTCGCCGACTACTTCAACATATCGCCGTACGAGATCAAGGGAAAGAAGAGGACCAAATCGGTCGTTCTTCCCCGGCAGATCGCCATGTATATCGCAAGGACCATCACCGATTATTCCACCACCGAGATCGGCTACGAATTCGGCGGGAGAGATCACACCACGGTGATGCACTCGGTACAGAGGGTAGAGGGGATGATCCAGAGCGATATCGCGGTGAGCAATTCGATCCAGAATCTTATCCGCCAGGCACAGAATTTCAAGCGCGAAAAGTGATGAGACAAGTCGGGGATAAGTTCGGGAAAACTTGTTGACGGGTGTGGATAAGTTTTTTTGCCTGTGGATGAGTGTGGAAGGATAGTGGACAAACAGGTTGTTCCATCCACAGGATCAAGATTTTTATGAAGCGTACTGCAAAAGAATTATTGTCGTTTTCCACAGTATACATGATACTATTACTACGACTGCTGAATGTATATGAACCAATAGGAGTGATCAGATGAAGTTTGCCTGCCAGAAAAATACATTGCTCAGGGAGATCGTTCTTGCCCTTGATTTCACCAGCCAGAGAAACACCCTTTCCATCGTCTCGAACGTCTTGTTGGAAACCTATGGGAACACGTTGGTCATCAAGGCTACCGACCAGAAAGTCGGCTTCAGCTCCACGATTCCCGTAGAGACGATCGAAGAGGGTTCCACCACGGTCTTCTGCGACAAATTCCTCGGTATCCTCCGTACGCTTCCCGACGAGAACATCATCTTCGAGGAACTGGGTGACAAGCTCTTCATCCACCCTGAGAAGAAATCGATCGACTTCGAGTTGCGTACCATCGCCGCTGACAAATATCCTGCACTCGAGGATGCAGCGAAACATGAGTACTTCGCCCTGTCCCAGAAAGACCTGTTCGACATGATCGATCAGACCATCTTCGCCATCAGTGATGATGAGACCAGATATTTCATGAACGGAGTCTACTTGGAACAGGAATCGGATGGATTGGTGATGGTCGCTACCGACGGAAGACGGCTCTCCTACATCAAGCGAAAACTCGACCAAGCGGTTCCTTCGTTCACCCCGGTGATCATCCCTGCGAAATTCCTCACGTTGCTGAAGAAGGCGGGTACCGGGGAGGGACAGATATTCCTGTCGGTAAGTGAATCGGTCATCTTTGCGAAGTTTGGCAGCCAATTCATGTACTCCACCCTTATCAAAGGGCAGTTCCCCAATTACAGGCGAGTCATTCCCGCATCCCAGAGCAATACATGCAAGCTTTCGATAGCGGAGATGAACGAAGCATTGAAGCGCGTTTCGCTGTTGGTGGAGAACAAGGCAAAGAGGATGTATCTCGATATCGAAGCAGGCGGCATCACGATCAGCTCGGAGGAGAGCGACTTTGGTCAGGCGAAGGAAATCATCCGGTGCGACTATGCCGGAGATCCGTGCAGGCTTGCGATGAACTATTCCTACCTGGTCAGTCCGCTCCGTGTGATGGAGGGAGATAGTTGCGCCATCTGTTTCACCGAATCGAACAAGGCGGTGACCGTGAAGCCCGATCCTGAAAAGGATTACTTCCACATCATCATGCCCATGCAGATAGACTGATGCGATTCCGTTCGCTCGGGTTCCACTATTTCAGGAATCTGGCAGATTCGATGGTCCCGACCGATGCCGAACATGTGGTGTTGGTCGGCAACAATGGACAGGGCAAGACCAATTTCCTCGAGGCACTCTACGTCCTGTGTTACGGTTCTTCATTTCGTGCCAGCAATGCAAAGGACATGTGCAGACATGGGAAACGTGAATTCTCTCTGTCAGCGATCGTCGCCTTGGATGATGGTACCAACCAGCAGATACTGTTCCGATTCGGTGAGGGAAAGCGGGAGATACGGATCGATGGCAAGGAAATTCGGGACAGAAGGGACCTGATCTACAATGTTCCCTGCATTGTCTTCTCACATGATGACATCGAGTTCATCCGCGGGACTCCCGAGAGCAAGCGCAAATTCTTCGACCAGACGATGTCGATGTATGATCCCCTGTTCTTCGATGACCTGAGAAGATATCGCAGTGTGCTCAGACAGCGGAACGCAGCGATCAAGGACGGCTATGCCTCGTTGATTCCTGTCTACGATGTGCAGCTTGCGAAGCTTGGCATGGCTATCCAGAAGCGGAGGGCCGAAGAGGTCGTGAAGTTCAATGAATTGTTCGTCAAGTTGTATCAAGCGGTATCCCAGACAGATGAGAGGATGTACATAGCCTACAAGCCATCCTGGGGCGACTGTACCACCGAGGAAGAGGCCAGGGACAAGCTCTCCAGGACACTCGAGCGGGACTTGCGCATGCAGACCACTGCAAGCGGCATACACCGGGACCAATTCATCGTGATGCAGGATACTGCCAACTTCGCCTCGAGCGGATCGACAGGGCAGATGAGACTGGCGTCCCTGATATTCAGGATCGCCCAGGTCCACTCCTATCGCAAGAATACGGGCAAGGAACCAATCCTCCTGGTGGATGATGTCCTTCTTGAGCTGGATATCCGGAAACGAGGCTTGTTCCTCTCGCTTCTCGAAGGCTACAGCCAGGCATTCTTCACATTCCTTCCCGAAGAAACCTATTTTTCCAAGGTCTCGGGACAGGATGGATTGACCTATGCGGTTGAGGATGGCACATTCCAAGTACCATGAAAGAGAAATCGACCAAGGAACTGTTGGACATGCTTCTCTCCCGTCTCAATATTGATGAGCAGGGACCCCTCGCGACAGTACATCGCGAATGGATGGAGATTGTCGGTCCCGACATCGCCGTGCACGCGAAAATCCTGGATATCCGGGGGAAGGTGCTGATCATCGAATCGGACCACCCCACGTGGTCCTCGATGATCCACATGCGGAAGAAGCAGATCATAGGAAGGATCGCCCGCCAATTCCCGGAGTTGGGTATTTCACAAATCCAGGTTCGGGTACGGAAAGATTAGCATCGATTGCAGGAAAACATGCCGATCGTATTTTTCGGTCATTCTGCATCGGATGCCGCCGGATGATGGATTTTCTTTCGATACGGACCAAATGTCCTGACCTTTCTTGTGATGCTTGGCTTGACATGCACTCGGTGTGACCTATATACTGCCCCTTCGGGAGAGTATTCCCGCAAAACAGATAAAATCCGCGTAAAGCGATACATATTTGGAGATTTCCCCATGAAGAGAACGTACCAACCCAGCAGGACCAAGAGAAATAGAAAATTCGGTTTCCGTGCGCGCATGGCAACAAAGGGTGGGCGTCTTGTCCTTGCCAGAAGAAGGGCAAAGGGCAGGAAGAAGCTTACCGTCTGCGATGAGAAAAAGCCTTACTAAGCAAGAAATTGTAAAAAAGAAGCCAGAAATCGATGCGATATTCCGCAAAGGTAAGAAATTCTCCTGCCCAGGGGTGCGACTCATGGTCGCACCTAACGGCCGCAGTGTGGACAGGATCGTCGTCATTCCTGTCAGGCACTACGGCAATTCCGTCGAGAGAAACCGCATAAGGCGGCAGATCAAGGAAATCTGGAGAAATGAAAAGCCGAGTTTTCGGCCTGGCTTCGATTTTGCATTCGTGGTGTACCCAGGGAAGGTTTTGGATCATGAAACACAGAGGAAGCAGTTGACCGATTTGTTTTCCCAGGCAAAAGTCTATCTGAACGACTAGTTCCATATTCCTTTCCTGTTCACACCTCTTCGCCGTTACACAATCAGGAGTGGATATGGATAGAAACACCATCCTCGCAATCGTACTCTCCGTAATCGTAATATCTGTGGGTTTGACCATCCAGACTACGTTTTTCGCCCCGGAACCGGTTGCTCCGACGCAACAGGATCCTGTTGCCCTGCAGTCCGCAGATACGGATGGTCAGCTTGCCGCAGGAGCTCCCGTTGCCTTGGCAAAGCCTTCGCAGGCTTGGGACAGTGGAGTTCCGGGTTCTTTCACCCAGGTAGGTCCTGCGGGTACGACACAACGGTTCACCTTTGAGACTGACGTGTTCATCGTGGAGTTTGATCCTGTGGGAGCCGGAGTATCCAGCCTCCGCCTGAAGCAACACCTCGACAAGGGATCTCCTGTCGAACTGATCTTCAATGATGGTTCCTATCCCGCGGCATTCTCCCTCTACGCAGGCAACGACGTGGAGAATCCGATCAACGCCACATTCAATTACCGCATCCTTTCCAATGCAGTTGAGTTCTCCCAAGTATTCGCGGCGATCGGCGAGGACGGCAATCCGACCGACGAGCAGTTCACCTTGGTGAAGACCTACCGGTTCGCGCCGGAAGACTATCTGTTCGAGATTTCCGTCGAGTTCAAGAACTCCCAGAACAAGGCGGTTCCCCTCAACTACAACGGGTTCGCGTACACCCTCGCGTTCGAACCGCAGCTCGGTCCCTCCTTCCATGAGACTCCCGATGGCAACTATACCTATCGCAAGTTCTATGTCGAGTCGAACGGGAAGAAGAGTACCCCCAAGCTCCGCGACGGTATCTATGAGACCAGCGACTACATCACATGGACGGCGATCGCAAGCAAGTACTTCTCGATCATAGGAATTCCCGATGCCACGCGCTACACCGTACGTCTTGCCGAGGCGAAGTCCGATGCGATTCCCCTCGAATCGAGAATCTATTTCTCACGCCCTGCATACAAGACCTCAAGCGGAAAGGATGTATTCCGGTTCTACATCGGACCCCAGCTGAAACATCACATGGCAATCTACAACGAGGCCAGCCAGAATGGGTTCGGACTCTCCGACTTGCACCTTGAGAAGGCACTCGACAGCAGTTCGTGGCTCGGGTGGCTGGAGGCTATCCTCAAATGGTTGCTCCAGTTCTTCTACGGGCTCATTCCCAACTACGGAGTCGCCATCATCCTCCTTACGATCCTGATCAAGGTCGTGCTCCAGCCATTCAGCAAGAAGAGCATGGAATCGACTTCGAAGATGCAGGCGCTCGGACCGCAGATGGAGGAACTGAAGGCCCGCTACAAGGACAATCCCACCAAACTGAACCAGGAGATGGGAGAACTCTACAAGCGCGAGAAGATCAATCCTCTCGGCGGATGCTTGCCGATGCTGTTCCAGTTCCCGATCTTCATTGCACTCTACGGATTGCTGAACAAGCACTTTGAGTTGCGGGGAGCCATGTTCATCCCCGGCTGGATCGAGGACCTTTCGCTGCCCGAGTCGATCCTTCACTTCGCTCCCGTATCGCTGCCGTTGATCGGAAGTGACATCAGGCTGTTGCCGATTCTCTACGGAGCTTCGATGATCTTCTCGTTCAAGATCAGCCAAGCCGGTACGCAGCAGAGCGGCATGACCGGAAAATTCATGATGTATGGAATGCCCATCATGTTCTTCTTCATCCTCTACAACGCTCCCTCCGGATTGCTCCTCTACTGGATGGTCATGAACTTCATATCGATCGGACAGCAGATTTTCGTCAACAAGCGTCGGAAGCGGAAACAAGAGAAGCAAGCTGCAGCAGCTGTGGTCTTCACCCCGCTGAAAGGAAAGAAGAAATAAGCATCCTCCAGGAGAAATTGATAATGGTAAGAGAATTCGAAGGAAAGACGGAACAGGAGGCCATCGCGATGGCGATGACTGAGCTCCAGCTCGAACAGGACGAATTGGATATAGAGATCGTGGATGCCGGCAAGAGAGGGTTGTTCAAGAAGAGCAACGTCCGGATCCGGGTCTATCTTGCCGACGACCTGCAAGAGAGCGAATCGAGCGTTGCCCAGGAGGGTCTCGATGAGTATGAGCAACAGGTCATCGATTTCCTGACGGTCTTGCTCGACAAGATGGGGTATCCGGGATTCGTGAAGATCACCCATCGGAAAGAGGGCAAGCTTGCGCTGGATGTGGTCTCGGATCACTCCTCCATCATCATTGGGAAGAAGGGCAAGAACCTCGATGCGATCCAGTTGATCGTGAACGTCTATGCGGGTCAGTTGAACCCTTCCGTGAAGGTCATCATAGACAGTGAGAATTATCGGATGCGGCATGAGGAGCAGCTGGTGAAGCTTGCCTATCGGGCAGCAGAGCAGGTGAAGAGGAGCGGGCGTTCGAAATTGCTCGAGCCGATGAACCCGTTCGAACGCAGATTGATCCATACCGCTCTGAACGGAATCGAGGGCGTCACCACCAAGAGCGAGGGAGAGGGCCTCTTCAAGCAGGTCCGCATCACGATCGATGAGGATCTGCCTCCCTTGCGCAAGGAACATTAAGGTTGGAGTGAGTGTATGTTGAGACATGGCAGGCAGCTGTTCACCAGTGAATCGGTAAGCGAAGGACACCCGGACAAGGTATGCGACCAGATCTCGGATGCGGTCCTTGATACGTGTCTTGCCCAGGATGCCCTGTCGCGTGTCGCGTGCGAGACGCTCGCCACCACCGATACGGTCGTGGTCAGCGGAGAGATCACCACGGGTGCGAAGATAGATATCGAGCTTCTCGTTCGGGAGGTGGTCAAGGAGATCGGATATGTGTACGAAGGTACCGGATTCGATTACAAGACACTGAACGTCCTGCAGTTCCTCCACCAGCAATCCTCGGATATCGCGATGGGCGTCGATGCCTCCAGCAGTGCATTCGGCATGCAAGGTGCGGGAGACCAGGGGATGATGTTCGGGTACGCTTGTACCGAAACCCCGGAGTTGATGCCCGCTCCTGTCATGTTCAGCCATCGTATCCTCCAACGTGCGGCATCCTTGCGCAAAGGTCATGATGTCACCTGGTTGAGACCTGATGCGAAAGCGCAGGTGACCGTCGCATACGAAGCGGGAAAGCCGATCGGAATCGACACTGTGGTCGTATCGCACCAGCACGACGAGCACGTCTCCAGGAAAGAGCTTGAGACCTACATCAGGGAACAGGTGATCCAACCCTCACTCGGTGCATCGGGACTGCTTTCGGAGCGAACCAAGTACCATATAAATCCGACCGGTCGATTCGTCATCGGAGGACCTACCGGCGATACCGGATTGACCGGAAGGAAGATCATCGTCGATACCTATGGAGGCATGGGTCGTCACGGAGGCGGAGCATTCAGCGGCAAGGATCCTTCGAAAGTCGACCGCTCGGCAGCCTATATGGCACGGTTCGTGGCCAAGAACCTGGTGGCATGGGGCTTGTGCAGCCGATGCGAGGTACAGTTCTCCTATGCGATCGGAGTCCCGGAGCCGGTCTCCATCCTGGTCGACACGTTCGGGACCGGGACTGTCGGGGATCAGGATCTTGAGAGTCTGGTCATGCGTGAGTTCGATCTCTCTCCCGCGGGCATCATCGAGAGCTCGAC
>Ga0265295_1007059_pt1 | contig 13165 bp, 14 predicted proteins | sample Munlansysbiofilm_FD_192503 | JGI IMG/M metagenome (GOLD analysis project Ga0265295, IMG submission 192503) | Leachate microbial communities from a municipal landfill in Southern Ontario, Canada - Methane capture system biofilm | ecosystem: Engineered > Solid waste > Landfill > Unclassified ... | reverse complement strand
AGAAGTTCATCCTCAGAGGGAAGATTACTGGGGTCATGTAAATCCCATTGGCCCCCGTGCATGTTATGACGAAGGAAAGCGCAGTGCGGAAACTTTATTTATGGGTTATCATCAACAGAATGATGTGCGCATAAAAATTATGCGGATTTTTAATACCTACGGTCCTCGCATGCACCCAAATGACGGGCGTGTGGTTTCAAATTTTATTGTTCAGGCGCTGAAGGGCAAGAATATCACAGTGTATGGCGATGGATTGCAGACCCGCAGTTTTTGCTATGTGGATGATCTTATTGATGGAATGATTGGGTTGATGAATACACCCGATACAATCATAGGACCTGTGAATATTGGAAACCCTAACGAATTTACCATTCTTCAGCTGGCGCAAAAAGTCATTGAACTCACCGCTAGCAAATCGAAAATTATCTATAACTCTCTTCCGGCTGACGATCCCATGCAGCGCAAACCAGATATAACGCTGGCTAAAGAATTGCTCAACTGGGAACCAAAAATTCAATTGGAGCAGGGACTTGTGAAAACAATTGAATATTTCAAACAGGTCATTTAAAAAATGATTTGAAGAAATTTATTTATTCACCACTTTTTAAACTCAGATAAACTATGCCGAAACAAACCATATTAGTAACAGGCTCCAAAGGGCAGCTCGGACGTGAGTTGTTCAGGGCAGTTAAGAATAGTGAAGATCTCAATCTTGTGTTCACTGATGTTGAACAAATTGATATAACCAATGCAAAGAAGGTAAGAACGGTGATTGAATCATTAAAGCCTTTTGCTGTGGTGAACTGTGCTGCTTATACGGCAGTGGATAAAGCAGAATCAGAACCTGAATTGGCTTTTGCAATTAATGCGAGCGGACCTGCCAATCTTGCTGCAGCATGTGCTCTCACCGAGAGTCTGTTTATTCATATTTCAACGGATTATGTATTTGGTGGTGGTGAGTCTGAACCATACAAGGAAGATCATCCGGTGAATCCTAACGGAGTGTATGCGCAGACAAAAGCTCAGGGAGAACAGGCTATCTTTACTTCCGGAGCAGATTATGCCATTATCCGCACAGCATGGCTTTATTCGATTTATGGTAAGAATTTCGTAAAATCGATGCTGAGATTGGGAAAGGAGAAGGAGGAATTGAAAGTGGTTAATGACCAAATAGGATCTCCTACAAATGCTGAGGACCTTGCATTGGCTGTGCTGCATATCATCAGACATCCCGATGCTGACAAAGCTATGCAACAGATATTTCATTATTCCAACTCTGGCATTATCAGTTGGTTTGATTTTGCTACTGAAATTATCAATTACGCTGGTCTTGCATGCAAAGTTCTTCCTATTCCCACATCAGAATATCCAACACCTTCGCCACGACCTGCATACAGCGTGATGGATACTTCAAAAATTAGAAATGCTTTTAATATAAGAATCCCGGAGTGGAAGGAGAGCCTTCATAAGTGCCTTGATTCTCTGCTTAGTCCTCAAAAGGACTGATGCTTTGAAAAAGATAAAGAATATCTCCGTGAAAGTTACGCTCTACTATAATTACCCTTCCGCTGCCTGAGCAGGGACCTGGAAAGTCCGCATTTTCAGTCCGACAGTTGAAATACTCCAGTAGGTCATTTCCGTGAAATCCTGCATAACATTCAAAACTAATTTCATCTTCAGTATAATTACCTTGGATGATGCTGTCAATCTGCATATTGAAGATGTACGATTGGTGAGCTTTCCCGGTTGGAGTGACGCTGAGCAGCGTGCCATTGAATATAAGTTGTGGAAACTCACTTTCGACCTGTTGTGCTGATGTGTAGATTGTGAAATTGAAGGTCAGTAATAAAATCAGGATTGTTTTCATAATAATCAGATGAAAGGGATATTTAAAATACATTAGTACAAAAATTCTGCCGCAAAAAGATTCCTAAAAAATCATGTAGTGCATTAATAATTAGGTAAATACAAAAGTTAATAAGAAACATTGTCAATTGGAGTATAAAAACAATGTAAATAATACCTTACATTATGTAATGTTTTGTTTACATTTGCATTCTTGTTTATATTCATATGAATATGAAATTATCCAATGATATAAAAAAAATGCGTTTTAATAAAAACCAAATAACGCAGGAAGAGCTGGCTAAGAAAATGGATGTCTCTCGTCAAACAATCAATGCGATTGAAAATGGCAAGTTTAATCCGTCCGTCAAATTAGCTTTATTAATTGCAGATTTTTTCGAATGTAATGTTGAAGATGTTTTTCACATAACCAAGGAGGATTAATCATGAACAAGAGATTTGTTTTAGAGCTAGCAGTTGGTGTTATTCTATTGGTAGCTGTTTTGATGTTCGGTGAGAAAGGGATGGCAGCTTTTGCACTATTGGCAATTCATCCATTTATCGCAAAAAAGAAAACACTTGATGAACGCGAAAGTCAATTGTTTAACAAAATTGGGAATTATACTGCAGCAGCAACTTTATTGGCGAGTATTGCTCTGTTTTATTTTTCTGACGTGATAATATACGGACATGCAATTGGGGAAAATTGGTTGTTTTATGTGTGCTCCGCTTTTTTAATTTCTCACGGAGCTGCAGGTTTATTCGTTATGAAAACGTAGCAATTATCTAGGCGCATCTTTTAAACACGATTCTTTGTGATAATTCGTGTTGATACTTCTTGTGAGTACCGACTATGCGGAAAAATTGAAGTGTCTGGTTTTTATATCCGACATGCACAGGCTTGAATCATCTGGGTTTATACAATGCCATGAGTTCAAGTTGCAAAAAGATTTCAGGAAGAAATCAAAAAAATCTCCATAAATTTACATCATATTTTAAACAAGGCAAGATGGACAAGAATGAAGCCATTGCTCGTATTGAGCATTTGACTGAACAACTGAATATTCATAATCATAACTATTATGCTCTTGACAATCCGCAGATTACGGATCTTGACTTTGATATGTTGCTTGAGGAACTTAAATTTCTAGAGCTTCAGTGGAATTATCGTCTTCCCGATAGTCCCACGCAACGGGTTGGAGGTCAGATCAATAAGCAATTTCAAAGTGTAATTCATACGTATCCAATGCTTTCGCTTGACAACACTTATTCTATTGAGGAGTTAGGGGAATTTCACACGCGAATTAGCAAGTTGACAGAATCGGAGTTTCAGTATGTTTGTGAGCTTAAATACGATGGCGTTGCCATAGGTCTGCGTTATGAAAATGGATTGCTTGTAAGGGCTGTCACGCGTGGTGATGGTATTCAGGGTGACGATGTTACGGACAATATTAAAACCATCAGAACAATCCCTCTTCGTTTGAGCGGAAATGATTATCCTGCTGAGTTTGAGATTAGGGGAGAAGTCATCATGAACAGAAAGGGATTTGAAAAGTTCAATGATAAAAGGATAGAGAGCGGAGAACAGCCTTTTGCAAATCCTCGAAATGCAACATCTGGAAGTTTAAAACTGCAAGATTCTTCGGAAACTGCAAAACGTCCACTGGATTGTTATTTGTATCTTTTGCTCAGTGATCAGCTTCCATCAGATTCACATTATGAAAATCTTCAGAAAGCGGCAGAATGGGGTTTTAAGATTTCACCGCATATAAAGCGATACAGTGGCCTTGACGAGGTTGAGGCTTTTATTCATTCATGGGAAAAAAGACGTGTTGAGCTGGATTTTGACATTGACGGAATTGTCATCAAGGTTGACAGTATCAATCGTCAGGAGGAGATGGGATACACAGCCAAAAGTCCGCGCTGGGCTGTTGCATACAAATATAAACCTGAACAAGGTTGTACTCAGTTATTGTCGGTTGATTTTTATGTGGGTCGGACGGGCGTGGTTACTCCCGTTGCCAATCTCAAACCTGTGCATTTGTCTGGATCTGTTGTGAGAAGAGCTTCATTGCACAATGCCGATATCATTGCAAAGCTGGATGTGCGCATCGGTGATTCTGTGTATGTGGAAAAGGGAGGTGAGATTATTCCTAAAATCATCGGTGTTGACACGAGCAAGCGTGATCTTTTTGCTGAAGAGCTGCAGTTTCTTGAAAATTGTCCCGAATGTGGAACTAAGCTCATACGTAGTGAAACTGAAGCGCAGCATTATTGTCCCAATGACAAAGCATGTCCTCCTCAGATGAAAGGAAAAATTGAGCATTTTATTAGTCGCAAGGCAATGAATATTATGAGTATCGGGATTGAAAAAGTTGATTTGCTTTATGAAAGGGGTCTTGTGAGAAATGTTGCCGATTTGTATGATTTGAAACCTGAGCAGCTGTTGGGTTTAGATAAGACTTTTGTAGATCCTCTGACGGGAAAGAAACGAACCGTTACATTTCAGAAAAAAACGGTTCAGAATATTGTGGAAAACATTGAAAACTCAAAACAAGTGCCTTTTGCGAGAGTCTTGTTTGGCTTAGGCATACGTTATGTTGGAGAAACTGTCGCGACAAATATTGTGGAGGAATGCCATTCAATGGGCAGGCTGATGAATATGACTTTTGAAGAATTGACAACCATTGCTGAGGTGGGAGACAAGGTAGCTCAGAGCATTATTGATTATTTTGCCGATGCCGACAATGTGAAACTGATTGAGCGACTTATGACTGCAGGCGTAAAGATGGAAGGAGTTGAAAAAGTTGAAAAACTAAGCAATGCTCTTGAAAATAAGTTAGTTGTCATCAGTGGGGTATTTTCCAAAAGTCGTGATGAAATGAAAGTATTGGTGGAGCAGCACGGTGGAAAAATGGTTTCTTCCATTTCAAAAAACACCTCTTTTGTGCTTGCTGGTGAAAATATGGGACCTGTCAAAATGAAGAGAGCACGTGATCTTGGAGTTGATTTGGTCTCAGAAGAGGATTTTATGGAGATGATAGGATAGGGACTGGAGGAGCTGAATGTCTTTTTCTAAAACAGACTTCTAATCTCTTTCTTCACAATCTCAAGTGCTTGCTGGCGAGCGCTGCGGTCGGTTCTTAGGGAATTTTCAAAAATCATGGAACTGAGATCTCGTGCAGGAGCATCCTGTTTTACTTTTGCTGCAGATGAATTGATTGTGCTGATGGTTTCTTCCTTTGCGTTTTTTATCCATTCCCATGCTTCGTTTGAAACATAGAGTTGCTGCGAAAGGTTGTGCTCAAATTCCTGACGAATGGTTTGAATCAGCAAGTTTTGATATTCATAAGAGCTGAATTCCTTTGCTGGAACGCGTGGAATGAGGTTTTCAAAAGCAATGCGTTCAAGAAAAAGGGTGAGTCTCTCGTAGGCTTGCAAGCGCAGAGGCATGGTTTTTTCGCTGTTTTTCAGTTTTAGTTCAATGAGTTTTTTCTTTTCTTCATTTTCAATGAATTTTTTAAAACTCTTTAGTACTGAATTGAGCAAGAAATAAGCGGTGAGAAAAACTGCGGCAGAAGGTACAATTATAATAAGAATGTCTTTGATGATTTCCATGATTGAAATTGTTAAAGAATAAAAAAGCAAAGTTATTAAAAATAACAAGCACTTGACTTTTGTCATTTATAATTCATAAAAATCTATCTTCGAAATAAGCACATATTCTGAAAAAATTTGTACGTTTGCCAAAAACCAAATACTATGAGTCCACATACAGAACAAAAAAAACAATTGCTAGCAGAACGCGTGATTAGAATGGAAGAATCTGCAACTCTGGCCATGGCAAAACTAGGTCGTCAACTGAAAGATCAAGGAGTAGATGTTATTTCTCTCAGTGTGGGTGAACCCGATTTTTTTACTCCAGATTTTATCAAAGATGCTGCAAAAAAAGGCATTGACGATAATTTTAGTTTTTATTCACCTGTATCAGGATACGCAGATTTGAAAAAGGCTATTTCAAATAAACTCAAACGTGACAACGGTCTTGATTATCCGCCAGAGCAGATTATTGTTTCAAATGGAGCTAAGCAGTCAATTGCAAATGTTTTACTTGTACTCCTCAATGATGGTGACGAAGTGATTGTTCCAACTCCTTATTGGGTGAGTTATTCAGAATTGGTCAAACTTGCAGAAGGAAAACCAGTTTTTATTGATGCGACCATAGAACAAGATTTTAAAGTTACACCTGCCCAGGTAGAAGCTGCAATTACACCCAAAACAAAAGCATTTATCTTTTCATCTCCTTGTAATCCCACAGGAACAGCATACAGTAAGGAAGAATTGCATGAAATTGCAAAAGTGATAGCAAAACATCCTGGAATTATTGTCATTAGTGATGAAATTTATGAGCATATCAACTTTGTCAGAAAACACGAAAGTATTGGACAGTTTCCTGAATTAAAAGATAGGGTTGTTACCATCAACGGAGTTTCCAAAGCTTTTGCAATGACTGGCTGGAGAATAGGATATATGGCTGCTTCAGCAGAAATAGCTAAAGCTTGTGATAAAATTCAAGGTCAGATCACATCTGGAGCCAGCAGTATAGCCCAGCGTGCATCTATTGCAGCAATTGAACGAGATCCCAATGATATTGCAGAATTAAAATCCATGCTTGAGGCATTCAAGGTTAGGCGTGATTTGGTTGTATCTCTGCTTCGCGAAATCCCCGGTCTCAGAGTGAATGTTCCCGAAGGCGCATTTTATATTTTTATGAATGTGGATTCGTTTTTTGGAAAAACTGATGGAAAAACTGCAATCAACGATGACAAAGATCTGTGTATGTATCTTCTCAACAAGGGACACGTTGCATTAGTGCCAGGTTCAGCATTTGGCAATCCCAATTGCATAAGAATATCTTACGCTACTTCCAATGATAAACTCGTTGAGGCTTGTAAAAGAATTGCTCAGGCCTTGAGTGAACTGAAATAATTGACTTTTTATTCGAAAGAAAAGTGTAAAAGTCCTGATTTATTCAGGACTTTTTTTTAACCCATGGCTCCGTAAAAACCGAATTCGTTTTTGTTGAGGATTCGGATGTGAGCGTGCATTGAAAATTTGCATCCTTTTTTGAGGGTGATTTCAAAAAGGGCTGCTTTTTCGCCTTCGGCGTTCGTGATGATGTCTATAAATTTTATATCGCTGATATCGCTGAAAGCTGGCAGAACACCCTCGCTATCTTCATTCAAAAATATACTATTTACGAGAAGAAATTCGCTGAGAAACTGTTCGGTCTCTCCTTCTAGAAACCCGTCGTGTTGTGCCTTGACATAATCCTCATCAAAAAACTTTAAACACTTTTCGGGACTGCCTGACATTACTGCTTTTGAGAATTTGTTGCAGAAAGAATTTAATTTTTTATTGGTTGGCTGCTGTGAAAATGCAGATAACATTGTGAAGGATAGAAGGGTTAGCAGAATAATTTTTTTCATATTTGTAGTTTTTTGATATGCTTTTTGGTATATGATTGTAAATATTGGATGGTAAATTTACAAAAATTAATAAATGAAAAACATATGTTTTATTTATTTTTCATTATTGCATTTGGGCTTCTCTTTGCAAATTTCCGCTTCTATATAAAAATTGAAATTTTCAACTTCAATCAATTTTGCCCAAAAACATCCATCGCATAAAGTGAAATAGTTATTTGGGTCATCATAAGAAACATTAGTGCTTATGAATGGGTGGGATGAGTTTTTTGAATCGAAAAAAGTGCTGTCTTGAATTCCATAGAACAAAAAATTCATTTCATTTATTTCACAAAACCCATAAATATTTAAGTCATGATAATGCACAGGAATTTTGTGTAAATATTTAGGTGTAATGAATAAATAGTAACTGTTTTCGTCGTATATAGACCATGATACAATAAAAAACATACAATTTTCAATATAAAATCTACATTTTTGAACGTCAATAGTTATTTCATAAAAAATATCGTAAAGATGAGTATTAAAGGATAATTCGAAAAGATTATCGTTAAAAGACGTTTGAATTTCATTAGTAAATGATTTGTTCTGTGAGAAAACAGAACAATACATGAGCATAAAAAGTATAGTAAATACAATTTTATTCATCTTGGTGAAATTATTTCAAACGTTTTTAATTGCAAATCGATGTGTCCAAGTTTGTTTTTTATATCGTAAACATCATTTTCGAGACGTTCTATTTTGGTGTTTATGGCATACCCCTTTAGCAAATATTCTTTCAAAATCGTATTTGCCCAGATGCGAAATTGTGTTCCACGTTTTGATTTAACACGATAGCCAACAGAAATGATAACATCGAGATTATAGAATTTGGTTTTATATCTTTTTCCATCATTGGCAGTTAGTAAGGATTCCTTACATGCTGAATTTTCTTCCAATTCTTTTTCACTAAAAATGTTTGAAATATGAAGAGTTATATTATTTCTTGTGGTTTGAAAAAGCTCAGCCATTTGAGCTTGGGTCAGCCACACGGTTTCATCCTCAATCCTGACTTCAAGACTTACTGATTCTTTATCTGCCTGATAAATGATTATTTCGTCTTTCATGGAGTTGTTGAGTGCATTTATGATGTCAAAAATATAAAATATTTGGATGAACTTGACATTAAGATGTGTAAATATCGAAATTAATAAATGAAAGATGTTTTTTTCTCTGTTCTTTAGTCTTGATACACCTGCTTGTTTTTTAAGATTTAATTTTTACAATTTTCATTTTACAATTTCAAATGATTTAAAATTAAATAACATTACTGGGGCTCGTTGCAGGCCGATCATGTTTTGCTGAAAATGAAATAGATTCAATTTAAGGCTTATGAAAGCTTATGATTATCAATAAAATAACTTAAGTATTTTTCCAGTTGAGTGCTTAGGTAATACGGCAAGTTCATAAGCAGATATGGAGTTCCTGATGGTGTTATGGCTTGTTCAATTAAAAACTCGCCCGAATACATTCTTATTGCATAAGGATGGTTTGTTCGTTCTATGAATTGGTGTAGTGATCTTAGTGTTCCATGACTGCCTGATTTTATTTCAATAGGGAATATCATGTTGTTAAATGAGTACAATAAATCAACTTCTGCAGATGATTGTGTTTTTTCTCTGACCCAGAATACCGGTTTTTTATATGATGTAATATTTAGTGATATTAATTCCTGAAAAATCAGGTGAGGGATTAGAGCTCCCTTGTATATCTTGTTTAAATTTTCCATAGCAAGTAGCTCAGCCTGAATATTGAGTTCATAATTAAGTATTCCAGTGTCAAGGAACTGAAGTTTGGGAGATTTTTTTATATCGGGAATTATTGGGGGTGTAATTGAGGTTGATGGATAGATGATTTGAATTATTTTTGCTTCATCTAAACTGCGAAAACTTTCACTTACTTCTCTTGAACGATAATTAGAATTGCCAAAATTTTGAAATTTTATTCGTTGATTAAAAAACAAGTGAGCTGTATTCACAACATGTTTGATTACCCTTGAATTTGAATCTCCAGAGGCGTATTTTTCAATATCATTTTTATAGGTTTCCCAAATACTTTCATACACAGGTGGCAAATATGCAATGGTTCTTGATTTAATATAAGTTTTCACTATTTCAGGCATTCCGCCAATAATTGAATATTTATGAAATAAATCAAGCAAAACTTTATGTGCTGATTTTTGTACAGGAATTATTTTCAGTTGTTCATTTGCAAGATTTTGACTCATGGCATCAAGAAATTCCGGAAAATTTAGTGGATTTAAATATAAATAATTGATCCTTCCTACTGGAAAACTTTTCACTTTTCGCATTGTATGTTCCAGTAATGAGCCTGCAGCGATGACGTGAAGTTCTGGAATATCTTCATGAAAATATCGCAATATCTTGATTGCCTGCTTAGATTCCTGTATTTCGTCAATAAATAAAAGAGTATCTTTTTTCTCATCAGGTGAGATATTGTTTTTTAGGAACAAAGCTTCAACAAGTGTGATTGCATCTCGGTATTTTGTAAAAAAATCTAAATCAGAATCTCGCTCTAAATTTATAAAAATATGATTTTTATAGAGATTGGCAAAATTTTGAATTAATGTTGTCTTTCCGACTTGTCTGGCTCCTCTGAGAATTAATGGTTTTCTATCCGGATTTGCTTTCCACTCTTTTAAATTTTGATAAATATGCCTTGTGAAGTACATGGTCTGTTTTGTTTAAATCTAATGCAAAGATACAAAGAATACACAAAACAAACCCATTTTTATGTATTTTATGTAACGAAACAAGCCCAATTTGCCTAATTATTTGTAATAAAACAAGTGCAATGCCTTATTGTTTTGTTTGATGGGATGAGTAATAGTTCGCCGGAACAGCCCCAAAAACACAGGTTGGGTGCATTTGCCCCTGCCCTAAAGGGAGAAAAGTTTGTGCTTGTTTTTGTGGCTTGGGGGTGCATTTGACTAGATATTTTGGGTGTAAAAATAATCGTTTTCGAAGCACATTAAAGTTTTATATCTCTGGAAGCAGCAGTCCATCAAATAACATGAATTGTATTTGCATTTATCTTAATGATTTCATTATATTATTTCCATTAAATATAATTAAGGAGTCAACGGTTAAAATATATTTAATATTTATTTCTTCTGATAAATACGTAGAATCATTGTCTTCAAAAGCGTTGAAATATAAGCTGTCTTGATGACTTGGGTTGTATTTATATTCAGAAGCAGACCATGTTAATGTTGTATATTTTCTCGTTTTGCAACTTTGAGCAGTAAGCAAAACCGCAACAATAAAGGTAAAAATAAATCTATAACGTATCATTGGTTTATCTCCTCAAATCTATTACTATTTTTGTTATTAAGTTCTGGTCTGATGTGAGAGTCGTTATTGAAAATTGCAAGTCTTGAGCAATTGCATTTATCTAAATCAGCAGCACCGATTCCACATTGATCCAACCTTTGTTTCCGTCTGGAACTCTAATCTCATACCAGTCGCCTAGTTTTGACAGGATTTTGACTTTTGTTCCGGCCTGAGCCACATAGACATCTGCACTTTTAATATCGGGCGAACTTTTTATTCCTACCGAAGACACCATGATGATGGCATGGTTAGGGTCTGTGATTGACTGATACAAACGGTTGCCAAAATACCAACTTGATGCGGTGAGCAGTAATCCAGCAAAGGAAAGGAAAAATAACAGTTTTTTGAGCCGGTATGAAGTCTGAATCAAAAACAGTATTACTAATGTGAGAGTTAGAATTAAAAGGATGATTCCGCTTATGGCCCAACCGTCTGGAGTGAACCAGCGCATCACTGAGTCAACTATCTGGATGTGAAATGCTTCGGGTGCGGTTTTCATGTCGGTGTTTATCAATGAATTTACAAACGAAAGATTGAATCTTGTGTCTTCATCCCGTGGTTGCAACTGAAGTGCCTTTTCATAATAATAAATCGCTTCGGGAATCTGATTGATCTTAAAATATGAATTGCCAAGATTGTAATACAATTCAAAATTTTCAAAACCATCATTCAGAATGTTTTTATATGAATGAATTGCTTCGAAAAACTGTCCTTCCTGATACTGCTTATTCCCTTGTTCAAGAAGAGTGGCTGGACTGTTTGCAGAAAATGTATTCAACAGTAAATTAAAAATGAAAATAAAGAGCAATATTGATTTTTTCATGATTTTCTCCTTTTTCTTTTCAATTGTCCGATATGTTGCTCGAGATCACGGATGGTGTTTTCTGCTTTTTCAAGTATCTGTCCAGGCGTTGTGGATGTTGCTCCTGGTGAAAATCTTATGAATTCACAAAAATCAAGAGTCTGTCGTAGCGAATTGAGAATTTCAGTATCTACCTCTTCAATAGAAAGTTGTGAAATTACTTTGTCAACCGATAGTTCTGCTTGTTGAATTGAGAACCTATGCGCCAAGTATGCCCAGATAGCCCTTGATGTTTCTTCATAAAACGCATTGTAATCTTGTTTTTTTAGAAGAGTTGAGGCTTTTTTCAATCTTTTCCTGGCCATTGATGTGGCTTTTTTATAGCGAAGAAGTTGTTCGTTTGCATAGAGCTTTATCCTTCGTCTGATAAGAATGATAAAGATGATAAAAGCTAGTATAGGCAGAAAGAACAAAACAAAATGAAGAGTGGAGCCAAAAAAATACTCGTGGATAATTTTGAATTTCCCAGTTTGTGTTCTGATAAAACGGATATCGGTTTCTGTTTCGCCTTGGATTGATGAGCCAGATGCTCCCTGCTGCCCTATAACCTGAATGTTGAATTCATCGGTTGTTATAGTAACATAGTCGGCTTTGCTCGGGCTGAAATATGAAAATTCTATTGCCGGTATTGTGAATTTTCCGGGCTCCCGAGGAATGATTAGGTAGGTGAAAACTTTATCACCGCTTATTCCTGAGGAAGTGGTTTTTGTATTGTCCTCAGTTTGAGGATCAAAAACTTCAAAGCTTTTTGGAAACTGCACATGCGGTGCTTCCAACAGCGACATGTTTCCATTGCCGCTAATCTTAATGTTGAAATTCAGTGCATCATCTATTAGAATTCGTTCTTTGTTAAACCAAGCTTCCATGGTGTAGTTCCCAACTTGTCCGGTGAAAGATGCAGTTCTGTTTTTTGATGGTAATTCTTTGATGTTGAGGTTGATGGTATTCGACCTGAATTTTTTCTGTATATCTTCATAGGAATTTCCAAAACCGCTGAAAGGATCATTTCCAAAGGAGGAGGAAAAGAAATTATTAAACATCTGATCCATCCAGTCAAATTGATTTTGTTGTTTTCTCTGAACAGGAATTCGTACAATGGCTTCAATTTCAAGGGGGTCAATGGAGAGATTTCCTGATTTCTGTGGATAAACAACAATTTTTCGGAGTAGGGCAGTTGCATATCTTTTTCCGTTGTATGTTTCTTCTGCCTGCTGCGGTCTGGTTGTGGGATCGACAATGTTTTCAGACCAAAAGCCGTCAAAGGCCGGGATTTTTTCAATGCCGTATGAAGTGATGGTATGGCGGGTGTATAATTTATATGTGATAATTATTGGTTCGCCAGTCCATGCTGATTTTTTATCGGCATTTCCGATAATCAATATATCGTCGGCATTGAGTCCTACTTGAGTTGCGTCGGTTTGTTTTTTATTGTCTTGATTAGTAGCGGCTTGCGAACCGCCTGTCTGCGCTCCTTGCTGTTGCGTAGGAACCGGATTCTGGTTATTGTTGGTAACAATGACCTTGAGGGGCGGTGAATTTACCCATGAGCCGTTTACTTTGGCCCGGGCTGGTGTGATGTC
>Ga0265295_1007058_pt1 | contig 13167 bp, 12 predicted proteins | sample Munlansysbiofilm_FD_192503 | JGI IMG/M metagenome (GOLD analysis project Ga0265295, IMG submission 192503) | Leachate microbial communities from a municipal landfill in Southern Ontario, Canada - Methane capture system biofilm | ecosystem: Engineered > Solid waste > Landfill > Unclassified ... | reverse complement strand
ATATGGGGTGATCTTGCTGGTGTTTATTTTCGCGGCATTTTTGATGCTGTTGCCAATGAATATGAAACAGACCATTCAGGATCCGTCGTTTATTACCTATATGGGGGTGGGTGAATCAGATATTCGGATCGATATTCAGTATTCACCGCAGCTCACTCAGCAGCAGGAGCGGGTTTTGGCGATACTGGAGAATGATCCTGATATTGAGAAATATGCCATTTATAAAAATGGCTATGTTCAGGCCGAAAACGACCAGGGTGAAGGGGTGAACATCCGGGTGGAAAGCGGCGATGAATCGGTTTTCCCGCTTGTCTATCTGGCGGGGCAGGCACCGGTTGGCAAAAATGAGATCGCTTTGTCGTCAATGAATGCCGCGGAACTGGGGAAAAAAGTTGACGATGCGCTCGCAGTGGTTTATGGTGATGAAACCATGAACTTTAACGTCGTCGGGATTTATCAGGATATTACCTACGGCGGAAAAACGGCCAAGGCCGCCATTGACTTTAACAATGAGGATGTTGAGGCCTATATCCTGTATCTGAGTCTGGCCGAAGGTGTCGATTTGGCTCTCAAAACCAATGAATTGCGCGGGGTGCTGCCGGATATCAAGGTCACCCCGGTGCCCAGCTTTATTGCCCAGACCCTGGGTGGGATTGTCGATAACCTGAGTCAGGTGGAAGCGGCGGCGATGGTGATTGCCTTAATGATAAGCGCACTAATCACAGTCATGTTTTTAAAACTGGTCATGGCTCGTGAACATAGTGCTATTGCGGTAAAAAAAGCGATCGGTTTCACTACCCGGGATATCCGCATCCAACTGGCGATCCGGATTCTGGCGATTCAAGGCCTTGGCATTTTGGTCGGGACGGTGCTGGCCAATACTCTGGGTGAAGCGATCTTTGGCCTGATGCTCTCATCGATGGGGGCAACGCAAATGACCGTGTTGATCCAACCGTTTAAAGCCTATCTGCTTTGCCCGCTCGTACAGCTGCTGGTGGTTGTCGTTGCTGTCATCGGTGTAACCCGGGCAGTCAAACAGTATCATATCAAAGAACAAATTATGGAATAGAGAGGGCCGTCATGATAAAAGTAGAACAGATCAGTAAATCCTTTAGAGTCAAGGCCCCGGTAGATTCGGCGATTGCAACAAGCATTTTAAAAGAGATCTCCTTTAACATTGGCAGAGGTGATTTTGTGGCTGTGATGGGCCCTTCCGGCTGAGGTAAATCCACCCTGCTTTATAGTGTCAGCGGAATGGATCAGGTAACCGCGGGGCGGATCGTCTTTGATGGGATCAACCTGACCGAAATGAATGAGGAAAGCTTATCCGAGTTGCGGCTGAACAAAATGGGTTTTGTTTTTCAGAATGCCCAGATGCTAAAAAATCTGTCGTTATTCGATAACCTGATTCTCCCGGGGCTGGTGGCTAAAAAAGAAAAAGCGCAAGTCATCAGAAACCGGGCCTGGGATTTGATGAAGCGGATGGACATTGATGGGCTTGGCGGCCGGGATATACGGGAAGTTTCCGGGGGGCAATTGCAGCGGGCATCCATCTGCCGGGCGATGATCAATAACCCGGAGGTGCTGTTTCTGGACGAACCCACCGGCGCCCTGAACTCCGCAGCCACCGACCAGGTTCTGGATATTCTCGAAGCGTTGAATGACGAAGGGATGACGATTATGACGGTTACCCATGATCCCCGGGTGGCAGTCCGGGCTCCAAAAGTCATTTATATCCGGGATGGTGAGATCGTGGGAACCAAAAAACTCCCGGAGGGGAAAGACCGGAAGCGAGAATTGGAGCAGTGGTTAAAAAGGGTGTAGAGATCCGGACCAGTAATCGTTAAAACGAGTGAGTCAGCAGTCAAAAGATCATCTAGATCAAATTCGCCATCAATCCCAGACTATAGATGATAATTATGACGTCGCATACCAGATTAATAAACTGTCGATAAACAGGATCAGCCCGCTGATGGAAATATTATAACATCGAAAGCAATTTTAAGTGCGGAACAATGAGGTTTATCTAACGATTGAAGAACAATCGGAAAATGCATGAAGCAAATTTATACGGGTATCTTCATTTAAACCATGAGAAGAAATAAAGATATTCGGTACAAGTCCTGCATGTAAATACTCATGTGTATGTATATCAGAATAATCGGTTTGTAAAAGTTTGTTTATTTCGGACACATTTACAGGAACATTCATTTTTTTAACTAAAAAACCAAGCATACAATTTGATTTGTAATATGAAGTGTATTTGGGTGAAGCACCGACAAATCGACGCATTCCTTTATTTATGTATTCCCTGTTCAAAGTTAAATGACCGTCGATACGCTTGCACTCAATAATGAAATATCTATCTCTATGCCTAAATTCATTGATGCTATATACATGAAAATCTGCACGACCGATTGGTTTATTATTCACATAGTTCTCAGGTACCTCAGAGGAAAATCGAAAGTCATCCAAATCAACACTTTGAAGAATAGCATCATTATTGAGATAATTACAAAATAAAAAATCGCAAATATCAGGCTCTCGATTTGAAATTTTCATTGAGTTATTTGAACAATCATCTCGCATCATGTCCAAGCAAACAAGCACTTTTTCAACGATGAAATGCAATGTTTTTATGGCGATCAGTCTATTTAGTGACGCATCTTTAAAACCGCTCATATTGACGATACCTCATTTTCTGCAAAAATCGAGTCCAATACATCAGCTAAATCCAATCTTGCCATAGCTGGATGCCAATTTTTATACTCGTCGGTCTTAAGAATAAAAAAGGAGTTTTCCCTGAAACTTATGACATCTCTCATTTGATAGAATAAATCATTCACTTCAGTTAGCATAAACTTGCTTACTAAAGACATATACGCATGATCGTGTTCTGCGACTTCAATTATTTGTGTTGCAGGTCTAGTGTCCTGAAAAATAAGTTCCAAGGCACTATAATGACCCATTATATTTTTATAAAGTTTTGCTACAACAAATTTTTCATCGCTTGCAAAAATTTTACTGAAATATTCAATGAAAACAGTTGCATAAGTGGCCAACTGCTGAAAACTTACTTTATCCCAGATTAATTGATTATTTGCAATCATGGGAATTTGAATATTTAAAGCATAATCTACGAAAAAATCATTTGCCAAGCCGAACTTTTCAAGTATTAATGAGTCGAGGTCAGCGATTAGCTGATTACTTTCACAGTCATTATTAAACAAGGTTTTTTCTGCTTTTATTGCACTTTGTATGTCTTCAACCAAACGGGCTATTTGCTCATCCACGAAGGCAGGGTATTTTAAGATTTCTGTCGGGAAGGCCTGTTCACGTTCAATACCCGAAGATGAACCTAACATTAAGTTGCAGTATGCATAAAAAGAAGAATTGAACAACCCCACAAAAGACAATAACACTTCTTTGTTATCACCACAAATTCCAGTAATTGCATCAGTATAGAGAAAATCTTCTTCGGAATATGCTGCTCTAAATTTGTAGGTTTGTATGTCAAATCCTTTCTTAATTAATGCAAATGGGGAGTCAAACAAATGCTGCTGATCCGCTTTAGGGCGATGGATTTTATCTTTCTCAAAACAATATCCATATTGACTATTAATCTGAAACGATTTTACTCCATTTTGCGCATCTATAAGCCAACGTCCTTTTAAATGGCTGGCATCTTGTTGATCTCCATCAGCGACACGAATACCTGTGCCATACAAAAGGTGTTGTTCTTCAATAACTTTCTTGACGGAATCATAGGATTTTTCTAAATGCTTAATTGTATAGAAATCATTGGTATATCCAAATACGATTGTCTTCCACGCCCAATCGTTTTCTAACAATAGGCTTTGCGAAATATATTTATAATCGTTTTTTTCAATAACGATAATATTAAATAGCTTAAAGAAAATATTAGGTTTCAATGTCAGGTGAGATATTATATTCGTTTCGTTCTGTTCTGGGTTAGAATTGAAGGTATAGGTTATCACACCAGCAGGTCCACGGACTTTTGTGAAAATTAGTTCACGGACAGCGGCTAATTCGATATACTTGCTTACTTTTGATTTTTCTAATAGCCATTTACGAAAATTCTTAGCCGGTATTTGAGTGTTGTAAAAAAGCTTTGAGGTAACAATTAGACAACAACAAGTACTTTTGGTGGCAAAGTCTTTCGTACGGAGAACAAAGCTTCGAGAAATCTCGTTGTTTTGAATTGGCAATTTTCTTTCTGCGCAGTAATTGATATGTTGACCGCTTACACTTCCCCAAGGGGGATTGCCGATAATGAAGTCAAAATCTTTTCCACTCAAAATCGCGTCAACATCTTTAGAAAAGAAATCCAATACAAAAAAGTTGTGATCTTTTAATAATGGCAATTTAAAATCTTTTAAGCTTTTCGGATCTTTATAGTCTAAGATGGTTAAATAAATTGAAAAAACAGCAACATTAATCGCCTCTGGATTTTTGTCAATACCCCAAAGATTATCAGTAATGCTTGAAATTAACTGTTCATCGTCAAATCCTGTCTGGCACCTTTGCATATTAGTCTCAATTATTTTTCTCGCCGATTCTACCAAAAATATACCGGAGCCACAGGCAGGATCAAGTATTTTACAATGCTTATTATTTGCCAGAAATGGAATGACAGTGTCTTTTAAAAGATAATCAACTAAATATGGCGGCGTGTAAAAAGCTTTGTCTGTCTTTTGTTTGTCATTTCCTAAGAATCGCTCATAGATATTACTAATAAGTTCAACAGGAATTACATCGAAGTCATACATAGGAAACAGAGACAGCTGACCCGAAGATAATACTAGATTTCCGGCCATTAAATCATGTAACATCGCTAAAGATGCCTCATCGATTAAGTCCATTTCGGTTTTTGAATTTTCTTTATATAGTTCGAATAAATTACCATTAAACTGATTTTTCAAATGCGAAAACAAGCTATAAAGTTTTTCTTTTGTTTGCATCAATTCCAATAAACATTTTTGCGATTGCTCAACATTTCCATTCAATTCGCAATAATCCAAATCAGTACCGCGGTCAATTAGATATCTAATAAAAATCAATCTTAACACAAGCTGAACTGCAAATGGTGCGCAAGATGACTGTCTAAGCTTGTTGGTAACATCTTTAATATTCTCAAGCATAACAGCATCAAGTTTTGGTTCCTTGAGTTTTTGGGAATATACATTCCAAAAGGAAGTGTCAGATAGATTCCAATATGAAAATGAAGATGTATGACTTATTTGATTTATTTCAACAACGGTTTCAAGCAAAATTAGTTCGTTGTCCTTATTGAGTGAGCAACCATTAAATATTTCAATACGGTTTTCAAACGCAATCATAACTAACGGAATTTGAGCGTTCCATATTTTTTTATTTAAGTCAGCAGAAATATTGTTTTCAAGGCATTCAAAAAATAATATAAACGGCTTATCATCAACACAGTAGTATGCGGTCGGATCAAGCTTAGCAATAATTTTTTGTGAAGAGTAATTACTACTCAATGTTTTTGTTTTATTCTTGTTGTTGTAATACAAATTTTTTGAGTTTGAGTAGCCTAGCGCTTTAATAATATTATGAATTGACATTGTGCAATCACTCCTCTCTACAATTGTTATCGGTTTTAGAAGGCTCCAGAAATAGTTTATACGTCTCAATTTCAAGCGCATCTGCAATTTTTTGCACATTATCCAATGAAATGCTTCTTTTTTCTCGCTCTACTGCGCTGATATATGTTCGGTGTAGCCCTGCTTTTTCTGAAAAAGCTTCTTGCGATAAGCCCATAGTTTTTCTGTATTTTTTGATATTTACAGCAAAAATTTTTAGTATATCCATTATACAACTCGCTTTTTTAGTGTTAGTATAGCCAATTGAATACAATAAGTCAACAGACAATGAGTAACAATTATCGCTAGTCAATTTGGCTGTTTCTTATTTTCGTAGGAGATACGATCATTTGAAGGATTGACTTTCTTTAAATAGTTTTAGATATGAAATAGCAATGAAAAAGATCAAATAATAGGAACACCCTATTGACTTCCCAGTCAATAGGGTGTATTCTTAGCTTATATATTGACTCGCGAGTCAAAGGAGGGCTTTTATGGCAACTGAATCTTTTGAAAAAGTATCCGATGAAAAACAAGCGGCCATCATCCAGAGCGGAATTACTGAATTCTCGAAAAAATCCTATATGGATGGCAGCACCGATGAAATTACTAAGAACTGTGGGATATCTAAAGGGCTCCTGTTTCACTATTTTGGCAATAAGAAAAATTTCTATCTTTATTGTCTGGAGTTTGCCTTAAAAAAACTGCTCATAGATGTTCCCCAGCCGGATCAGACCGATTTTTATAGAATTATCTTTTCCTATGCTGATGAAAAATTTAAATTATGTGAAAAATATCCCAGCGGAATGCGCATGGTCAATATGGCGGCCCGGGAAATGAGTGCTAAGGTGCTTGACGAAAAGAATGAGCTGATCGTGCGGTATATGATCAGCACCCGTGAAAAATCCCAGCAGATCACGGAAAAAGCCATCGCAGCCCTTGAGCTGAAAGACATCGATGCAGAAAAACTAAAAGATGCGATAACCTTATATCTGGGGGCGATTCTAAATAAATATCTGGAACGGTATAAAGAGACCCCGGAATTATTTTTTGAGCGCTCCCCAGAGATTAAAGCAGAAATAAAAGAGTACCTTGATTTCATGTTAAATGGGGTTGTCAAGGAAGGAGTATCAGTATGAAAAAAATCAGCTTGATGAAGGCGATCTGGCTTTGCTATCGCGATAAAAAAATGAGCGATTCTGAAAAAACCAGAGTCAGAGCTGAGCGGCTTAACCGTCTGGTGGCATATGCCAAGCAGAACAGCCCTTACTATCGTGCGCACTATCAAAACATTGGCGAGAATTTTAATCTGAGTGATTTGCCACCTACGAACAAGGTCGATCTGATGGCACATTTTGATAACTGGATAACCACAAAAGATATCACCTTGAAAGAAGTAGAAACTTTTATGACGGATTTGGACAATATCGGGCGAAAAATCAAGGGGAAATACCTGGTGTTTACCACCAGCGGTTCCACGGGCAACCCTCTGGTAGCACTATGCGACCAATCCACCAATAATGTTATGGCTGCAATCAACATGATGCGAAGCTTTGCCAGAAAAGCAGATTTTATGGCCTTTCTGAAAGGGGGCGGAAAAACCATGGGGGTTTTTGCAACCGGTGGTTTTTATTTGGGAAATAGTTCGGTCCGGGCCCGCTTATTATCGATGCCCTGGAAAAAAAAGACAGTTCGGCGTGACCAGTGCCCTTTATCCAATTGCCCGGATCGTCGATGACCTGAATGCCTTTAAACCGACGATGCTGGGGGTTATCCGACCATCCTTGAACTGCTGATTGATGAACAGAAAAACGGGCGGCTGCAGATCGCTCCGGTAATCATTATGACTGGCGGTGAATACCTGAGCGATCAGCTTAGAGATGACTTGGAAGCGGCCTTTGGGTGCACGGTTCAAACCTCTTATTCCTATACCGAAGGCGGCACCATTGCCTGTGAATGTCCGGAACAGCACTTTCATATCAATGATGATTGGATTATTGTCGAGCCGGTTGACCATCAGAATCAGCCGGTACCGGATGGGGTGCAGTCGGATAAGATCCTGATCACCAACCTTTACAATTATACCCAGCCATTCATCCGCTACGAGGTCACTGACCGGGTGGTCATCCATCATGAACCCTGCCCCTGCAACAATCCCTCGCCCTGGCTGACCCTTGAGGGACGTACCGATGATATCCTGACCTTTTATGAAGATGGAAAGATCGTCAAAATTCCGCCTCTGGCGATTTACGCAACGCTGAAAGAAATTCATGGGATCATCCGGTTTCAGCTGATTGCTCATGGGGAGAATCAACTTGAGTTGAGAATCACCCCCGGGAGCGGGTACGAGCCGCAGAGCTTATTTGAAGCAGCGCAGAAGAAACTATCGGCCTTTCTGGCCAGCCATGGGGTGACTACTGCCTATATCTCTTTTTCTGATTTGACACCGATGCAGCACCCACAAAGCGGAAAGTTTAAGCATATCATCAATAAACCTGAGTGATTTGAAGTGGGAGCTCTTTCAGGCTTAGTTGATGAAAATTTAGGCCTGGCCGTTATATGAAAATATCCAGAAAAGTTTTCTTCAAAACATCGGCTAAAATGGCGACATGGGGGTCATCGGGTCGGTGGCAGATAAAGATATCCTGATAGGCTGTCGGATTTGACAGCTTAATAAAGCGTTTGTATTTTCGCGAATCGGTGTAGTAAGAGATATGAAGGGAATCGCTCAAATATAGGTGAGGAGTAAAGAACAGGTTTTTATAGGCATAATCGAGATCGTAATGGTAGGCAAAATTGATTTTGAAGTCTTCGCTGTTCTGGAGCTGTTCAATTAAGGGGGCTGTTTTGATGACATCCTGGAGGTCGCCCTTGATCTCTATGAAGGCTTCATGGCGGAGTTGCTTCAAGTCGATTTCTTTTAGCGTCGCGTATTGGGAGTCGGGGGGAACCGCCAGAAAGAGATTGTTTTTAAATAAAAAGGTACTTTCAATGTGTTGGCTGGCGATTTCTTGCGGAAACTTTGCCAGGCTGAGATGATCAGTAAAGATGATATCGGCTTTTTCAGCCAGTAGCAATTCCAGCGATCTTTCAAAAGAGACATCTTCCTTTTTGATACGAATATAGGGGTATTTCTGGGAAAAGGCGGTGATACATTTATCAAGAATATTTTCACCCAGATCGCAGAGGACGATGGAAGCATTTGGGTTTTCTGGATGATTGCTGAACCGGTGAAGCATGGCATCATAATCATCGAGAATTCGGTCAATGTAGGAAAGCAGTTCAATTCCGTTTTGATTCAACACAATCTTTCGGCCGATCCGATCAAAAAAGAGACAGTTGAATTCGCTTTCGATATTTTTAAGTGTTTTACTCAAAGCTGAAGAGGTGATAAAAAGAGCTTCCGCAGCCTGGGTAATACTCTGGTATTGGGCAATGATCTGGAATTGCTGCATTTGTAAAATATTCAAGCGAACCTCCATCATAAAATTCATTTAATAGAATGGCTGGGATCAGGTTGAACGGTCCCAGTTTCTTTCAGTATAACATAATTTGTAATTGTTGACCATTTGGTTGATAAAACAAAACAAAAAAGCAAATAGACCGATACCACAACTTCTTCTAAAATTAGCTCAGTAGATGATGACGATTACAGTGTCGAAATGTTTATGGCTATTATTTTTAGGAGGATGGATATGAGCAAATATATGGAAGTTGCGGCAAATCGGGATTATTCAAAAGAATGGCAGGCACCAGGGAGCTTTCCATGGATTTTTCAACGACCCAAACCAGCAATTGAGAAACGGGTGATCGGTGTTCGGGACAACTATATTCGTTGTGCTAAAGGCGAGCAGCCTTATTGGATGCCAGCGTATTTTTATGAGTCCAACATTGTTTGGCCAGATGCCATGGAAGAGCATCCGGTGCCGGAAGTAGATGGCTATGACTGGTGGGGCGTTGATTGGATGATGGTTGAATCAGCCGGCGGGATGATTACCAGACCAAACACCCGCACCATTTCGGATTTTTCACGATGGCAGGAGGAGTTGGAATGGCCGGATTTGTCACGGGTGGATTTTAAAACCGATGGCCAGAAGATCGCCAAAATGTTGGATCCAGAGCGGCCCCATATCTATGAATGTGTGGAAGGGATTTTTGAACGGCTCCATGAATTGATTCCCTTTGAAGAAAGTCTGATGGCTTTTTATGAAGAACCGGAATTACTGGAAGCGTTTTTTCAGAAAATGGCCGATTATAAGATTGAATCCACCGGAAAAATTATTGAACATTACGGTCGGATCGACGGCGTGCTCTATCATGATGACTGGGGAACCCAGCGGGCCGGATTCTTTTCTAATGAGATGTTCAGGGAACAGTTGATGCCTGCTACCAAAAGATTCATGGATTATCTGAAAAAGAAGGTGGAGTTTATCGAACTGCATTCCTGCGGGAAGAATATCCAGTATGTGCCGATGATGATTGAAATGGGAATTGATATGTGGACTCCCCAGTTGTTCATTAATAAACCGGATTATCTCCATGCAACCTACGGAAAAGAGATGACCTTCACCTTCCCACTGATGATTGATCCCAATTGGCAGGAAGCAGAGATTCGCAAAGCGGTTCAGGGGTTTGTCGATCATTTTGGCGAAAACGGCCGGGTCATGTGTTGGATCATGACTGAAAATTTCAATGAGGAGCAGGAGGCCATCGCCATAGATGAGCTTTATCAGTACTCACTGAAATATTATAATAAACTGTATGGGCGGGATTAATCAGGCAAACACGGAAAATTAATTTTCGCGAAACATAACTTGACAGGCTAGCGTTCATTAGCTACAATAAGGCTAATGAACGCTAGCTTTTAGTTTTTTGCGAAAAATTTAAGGAGAATCAATGACAAAACGCAATACCAGGGAAATAATATTAGAGGAAGCACTGAATCTGTTTTCGGTCAAAGGTTATCAGAGTGTGACCGTTAAAGAAATTGCCCAGGCGGTGGGTATCAAGGACAGCTCACTTTATAAACATTTTGACAGTAAGCAGGCCATTTATGATACCTTGCTTACGTGGATGAATCAGAAGTTTGAAGAAACCGTGACGTTTTACCGGTTGCCCCAGGGCGAGATGGAAAGTGTCGCCCGGGAATATGGCCGTCATGATCTGATCTGGCTTAAGAAAGCATGCGAAGCGGTTTTTCTGTTTTTCCTGAAAGATCCACAGGCATCGAAGTTTCGCCGGATGTTGACTATTGAACAATATAAAAATGATGATGCAGCCAAGACATTGGACAACTGGTTTTTTAACGACGCGATTTTATTTCAGACCGACTTATTTAGTGAGATGATCAGGCAGGGAAGCTTCAGAGCAGGCCCGCCGCAGATCATCGCTTTGCAGTTTTACGGTCCCTTCTACACCCTTTTATGTCAATATGACAAGCTGCCGGAAAAAGAAGATGAAGCGATGGCCCTGCTGATGGCGCATATCGAACAGTTTGCGTCAATTTATCAAATAAGAAATGAGGAAAGCTGATGAATTTAAATAAAATGATGGATCAGGGCATTGCCCAAATTATGACAACCGCCGGCCGATTCTATCTCAACAATAGCAAAGGCCGGGCCTTTTTGATGGGTGTACTGCCGGAGCTGGCCAAAAGCAGTGCCCGCCGAAAGCAGCAGGAAAAAGAAGGCCTGCACGTACCGCCATTTCTGATTGCCAGTATCGCCTCCCAATGTAATCTCCACTGTGCCAGATGTTATGCCCGGGCTGGTGGCGGCTGTGGCCCGACCAGCGGCAAAACGGATATGGATGCCGGTCAATGGGGGAATGTTTTCGATCAGGCGGCAAGACTTGGTGTTGCCTTTATGCTGCTGGCCGGCGGTGAGCCCTTTTTACGCCGGGATATTCTGGAGCTGGCCGGGGCATACCCAAATGTGATCTTTCCAATTTTTACCAATGGCACAATGCTGGATCAGGAGACCATTGAATTTCTCGACAACCATCGCAATCTGATCCCCATTCTCAGCATAGAAGGCAATGCAAAAGAAACTGATGCCCGCCGCGGGGCGGGTACCCATGTGCAGATTGAAGCCGCCATGGCCGCTTTAAAAAAGCGCAAAATCCTGTTCGGGGCAGCCATTACCGTTACCAGGGAAAACATGGCGCTGGTGACCAGAAATGACTTTCTTGAAGCACTGGAGGATAAAGGTTGTGGCGTGAACCTGTATGTGGAATATGTTCCGGCTGAACCAGGAACCGACTATCTGGTCATTACGCAAAGCGAAATCAAGCAACTTCAGGCGATTTGTCTTAAACTGCGAAAATCCTTTCGGCGCATGGTGATCTTGTCCTTCCCCGGCGACGAGGAGGAAATGGGCGGCTGTCTGGCTTCCGGGCGGGGATTTTTTCATATCAATCCCTATGGTGATGCCGAACCCTGTCCCTTTTCACCCCATGCCAAACAGAACCTGACCAGTGATTCGGTGGAAGCCGTGCTCCGGTCCCAATATTTTGCTGATCTCCGGGAAATTGCCGTAAAGGCCGGAAACCATGGCGGGTGTACCTTGTTTGAGGTAAACGATCAGGTCGAGAAATTGTTAGCATAACCTTTTTTACAGACGATTAAAGACGTCAAAATAAGCCAGCCCGGTGTGTTTGCCGAAAACACATCGGGCTGGCTTGCAGTCTAGAAAAAACAGTAAAAAAATCGTTAATCAGGATCAGATGCGGTTCATATCAATGGTTGTGTTGATACAATCCATAGGTTCTATTCACGCCGATGGTGAAGATTATGCCATTTCCCGGCTTGTCCATTTCGGTAGCATCCTGGATGGCATTGACAACTGCTTCGGTTTTAGCGCTTTCCAGGATCATCATCACCACTTCTTTTTCCGGCTCAATATCCATGGCAAAGAGTTTTGCGTATTCATGAACACCCGAGCCCCGGGCATTAATAATGGTTCCGCCATTGGCACCGGCGGCTTCAGCTGCACCGACAACCGTTTCTGCATTGCCGCGATCGACAATCACAAATATCGCCTCATACATTGTTTTATTGACTCCTTTTTCGTCATGAATTTTATCATAGGAACAATTTCGAACCCCTAAAAAATTATTTAACTTGGCCGTGAAGGCAATCCCATGATGGGCTTTGGCAAATTTGAATTTGCGGCTGATTTCCTCAGCAGCGGTTTCGATTTTTCCGGTCTGAGCAATCATCAGCACCACTTCGACCCGTTCATCACAAATGTCCAGAAAATCAGTGACCAGACAATGTTGGGTGCCCTTTCCTAAAAAGATCGTCCCACCGGAAATTCCGCATTTTTTTCCCAGTTGCAGAATTTTGGAACCAACACCGAAATTGACAATGACAGCTAATATTTCATAGCTCTTTTTAGCGGAAAAATTTTCATGAGTATTCATTTTCGGAGATTCCCCCTTTAACAGTTTTAATTTTAAAAATCAGACCCAATATTTCCAGGGCAATAATCGGCATCAGGGCAACCATGGCAATCAGTCCAAAACCATCGACCAGGACATTGGC
>Ga0265295_1007057_pt1 | contig 13170 bp, 16 predicted proteins | sample Munlansysbiofilm_FD_192503 | JGI IMG/M metagenome (GOLD analysis project Ga0265295, IMG submission 192503) | Leachate microbial communities from a municipal landfill in Southern Ontario, Canada - Methane capture system biofilm | ecosystem: Engineered > Solid waste > Landfill > Unclassified ... | reverse complement strand
TTTAATGACTTAAAATTGGAATTTTCTAAAAGCACTTTGTGATTTTATAAGATCATTTCTTTGTACTTTAAAAGCAGTTAATGCTGTCAATAACGCAGTAATGTTAGCTATGCTCACAAACATCCTGGCAGCTTTTATGCCTCTGGTCAACATTTTTGAGCGATTATATCCAACAACTTCAAATGAGTTTTTACGTTCGAATGTAGTCCTTATGTCATATATTTTTTGAAGAAGCTGGTGATATTTTCTTGGAATAAAATCTGCTCTAAAATGGTTACCCCTATCTGTTTTTAGAATATTTCCGACACAATTCGATCTTGCAGCTATTACTGGAATTATCCCTCGATTAATGACTTCGATATTTGATCTATAGCTATCAGGGCCTGCATCTGCCAATAAAATAATTGGCTTTCTTGGTTCGGGTAATTTAAAGTTTCTAACCGTTTCCTGAAATACGGTATTATCATTTTTGCTTGCATCAACTGCATCCCAATATACTGGCAATCCAAATAAAAAATCTACAATACAAGTATCAGTGTATCCAGTTCCTGACAACACATTATATGTTCCTGATTTTTTCACATATTTTCCAGAATCAGGATCTGAAGTCAAACCTGTTAATCTATTTTTAACTCCATTACAATTGCATTTGATAAAACGTCTGTCCCATACCCATATCTTATCAGCGATTAATCCCAACTCTCTGCATTCCTGGATTAATAGTTGTGCATATTCCAAAAGGTGTACTGAAATCTTATCTAAATCTCTTCTATAAGATGACAATGATAAAATATCATTGTTATGAATTCCTATTTCCCTTTTCATTGTCCTATTTTGATTATAATCTCTTATAAAGCCTTCAATATTAGGATAAGCAAGCTTACATCTTGCAATTTCTAACCTAACAATATTACTCAAATTCAAAGCTTCTGGTTGTGGTTTATATCCTATATCCTTTTGAATAGAATCATAAAATTCAACAATAGAGGGGTTTAAGGCAAAAAGATGATTCAAATAACCTTTGAAGTTTTTATAAGTATTAAAGGCAATTATTTGGTCTGGAGGAATATCTTCGTTATCTTCAATATAATTTTTCGTGGCTTTTGGAAGCTTTCTATATGGTAGTTTTACTCTGTTTTTGATAATATTGATGTTCTTTTGAAAAAAATCTGTGATCATTGTTTGGAATATATGCAACAAGCACCTGTTTGAAATTGGTCGATAATGGAATCTCTTTGCTCTTTATTTTTAACTGGTTGCGAATAATCACTTAAAAAAGATTGATCTAAATGAAAGGATCTATATTTAAGTGCTTCTACAATTGGTTTTATAAATTTACCAAACAATTTCTTGTATGCTTTCTGACCCTTTTGAGTTTTCAAACTAATTGTTATGTTACTATATATTTGAGGAAAGTCATTCAATTGCAATGCATAAATTTTATATTCCTTAGAGATTATTGTAAACATGGTTATGCCTTTTTAGAACTTATTTTTGGATAACAACTTAAATAATGCTTTAATAGGGCATAATCTTTTCTATTAATGGTTAATTTTGGTTTAAAAATCAAATATAGTAAATTTATTATAAATAAGCACATTATAATGTCTTAATTGGCTATAAAAGAGATGTTAGAGAAAATGGTTAAGGCTCAGATCTTAAGTTAATAATAGATATTGTATATACCTTTATCAAATTCACAAAAATGGAGTTAATCTTTTGAGCACTATAAGTGAAAAAATATTCAGCCGTGCATCAGGAAAAAAAGCGAAGGCGAACGATTTTGTAATAGCCGATGTAGATTTTGCCATGGCACATGATGGAACAAGCATCCTTGCTGTAAGAGCTTTCAGGGAAATGGAAGAAAATAAAGTATGGAACCCTGAAAAGATAATTATACCTTTCGACCACCTTGCACCTGCAAATACAGACACTACCGCTGCATTACAGCATGATATTCGCGGATGGATAAAAGAACAGGGCATCAAGAACTTTTACGATGTAGGCGAAGGTATATGCCACCAATTACTCCCAGAGAATGGATTTGCATTGCCAGGAAAACTCATCGTCGGAGCAGACTCACACTCCTGCACTTACGGAGCATTCGGAGCATTTGGAACCGGTGTCGGAGCCACGGACATGGCAGAAATATTTACATCCGGAAAACTATGGTTCAAAGTGCCTGAGAGTATCAGGATAAATGCTGAAGGTAAATTCAACAAGGGAGTATATGCAAAAGATCTTACACTCAAAATAATAGGCACCCTTGGAATTGCCGGTGCAACCTACAAGGCTGCCGAGTTCTATGGAAGCACAATAGACTCCCTTTCCATGTCAGGCAGGATGACGCTTTCTAACATGGCAATTGAAATGGGAGCAAAAGCAGGCATAATTCCTCCTGACAAGACAACCTTTGACTTTATAGAAGATATTGCAGCCGTTGAATACGATTCTGTTTACGCTAATGAGGACGCAGTTTATTCAAAAGAATACGGCTTCGATACAAGTGAAATTGAGCCACAAATTGCCATCCCGCACCAGGTGGACAATGTTAGCGATATATCTGACATCAAGCCTACAAAACTGGATCAGGCATTCATAGGAACCTGTACCAATGGCAGACTTGAGGACCTTGAAGTTGCCGCATCCATCCTCAAAGGAGAAAAGGTTGCCATCAGAACTATTGCAATACCGGCATCACGCAATATTCTAATAGAGGCCATCAGAAACGGTACAATAGAGATCCTTCTGGAAGCCGGAGTTACGATTGGTACACCAGGATGCGGACCATGTCTTGGAGCTCATATGGGAGTTATCGGTAAAGACGAAGTATGCATTTCAACAGCCAACCGGAACTTTAAAGGAAGAATGGGAACCGGTGGCTACATATATCTTGCATCACCCGCGACTGCAGCTGCCTCTGCACTTAGCGGAGAGATCACTGACCCTCGTGAAATTTAAAAATAACAAAATGTATCCGGAGATATACAATGGAACTTGATAAATCAAAACTTGAACATCTTATTGGACACTGGATAGAACACAACGAAAGCCACAGTGAAAGTTTCAGCGAATGGGCTGCAAAGATCGAGGCTGCAGGCTACAAGGAAATAGCTGAAGACATAAAAATGGCAGCAGAGAAAATGAACGAATGTTCCAAAATGCTAAGAAATGCAAAAGATAAACTGGAATGAAACAGGAAAGTGTGCATGCGAAAAGCAACTACAAAGATTGTAATATATGCAATCTTTATCGTAACATGCCTTATATTATATTCAGGAATGGCAATTGCAGTCACAAGTGTGAGCATAATTCCTTCTGCACAAGAAGTGAAATCAGGGGATGATTTTGAACTTGATATCTATATCAAACCGGACACACCTGTCTATGGTTTGCAATTTGACCTTACATACGATAGCTCCCTTGTAGCCGTCAATAACATTGAAGAAGGAAGTTTTTTTGCAAGTAGTGATTCGCCAGTAATATTCAACCCTGGAACCATCAGCAAATCAGCAGGAACGGTTTCGCAGATATACAGTTCACTTATAAAAGGGGAAGGCGTCGAAAATGAAGGCATCTTCTGCACGGTCACGCTCGAGGCACAATCAAACAATGGTTCCAGTCAGCTCAGAATCACAAATCTCGTGCTTGGGAACCATCAGGGAGAAGAATTGCCAGCAACAACATTTGATCCGATAATAACTATAACCGGTGCAGATGATAATATTCAAAATGGGTTCAACAAGATTCAGATACAAGATGAACTGTCCACATCTGACATAAGGCAAGATGCCGATTCAAATGAAAAAGACGAGAACTTTCTGGCAAGCACACCTGATCAGGCAGAAGAAGGCAAAATGAATGAATCAGATACTCCTGAAATAGATAAAAGCAAAAAATCAAACTGGATAGTTCTTCTTTTTGCAGCAATTGGATTCTTTGCAATTGCTTACTTCCTTGACCGGAAAAAGTAGGATTCTTACAAAGGGATACAGAGAAATTCCCTTTGTAACGATAATTTAATATTTTCATCTTCCAAGTTCTGCATGGGCCTTTGCCAAATGGCCAGCAGCTTGTGCACTTATCAGTGATATCTCCCCTGCAAGCACAGCAGAAGCAATTATCTCAGCGAGCTTCTTTGAGTTGGAACCTGGTGGATTTCCAGAGCCTTTTACATCCAGTAATCTAAGGCAGTCGCTCTGTGTGCCCAGATTTGTGCCACCACCAACAGTACCTATGGCTATTGCAGGAAGAGTAACAGAGCAGTACAGATCACCATATTTGGTCAATTCCATAGTTGTTATAGCACTACTACCTTCAACAACATGAGCAGGGTCCTGGCCACAGGCAATGTACATTGCAGCTATAATATTTGCAGCATGTGCATTATACCCAAGCGAACCTGCACGTGCAGAACCAAGGAGATTTTTGCGATAGTTCACTTCCACCATTGTCTCAGGTTTACACTTAAGACGTGACTCCACAAGTTCTGCAGGGATAGTCACATCTGCAACGATGGTTTTACCCCTTCCAAGTATGGAGTTTATTGCAGCGGGCTTCTTGTCAGTGCACATATTACCGGAAAGAGACACAGGAATTGCACCGAACTCATCCTTTATAAGACTTAGAACCGCATCTGTAGCGATCGTAACCATATTCATCCCCATAGCGTCTTTAGTATCATAGGAAAAGCGAACATAGACCGTATTGCCTGTAACAAATACCTGCACATCCATAAGCTCACCAAAGCGTGTGGTTTCAGAGGCTTTTGTTTTCATCCGGGAAATAACAGCAGGATCCTGCAGCCAGTCTGCAAACTCTTTAGATTTTATCACATTTTCCAGCCTGAACACCGGAGCCCGCGTCATCAGATCACGGAATATACGGACATTTGCACCACCTGATCTTGTGATAACAGAACATCCACGATTCACACTGGCAACAAGAGCACCTTCTGTAGTAGCCAGAGGTATATGGAATATACCTTCTGAAAACTCACCGTTTACTTTTAACGGAGAAGCTATCCCTAAGGGTATCTGAATAGCTCCGATCATGTTCTCTATGTTTCTTTTGCCTGCATCTTCAGCATCTATTGAGAAATTCTGTATATGATCAAAATTAAATCCGGAACTTTCCTCAAGAGCAAATCTCCGGATTATAACAGCAGTCTGTTTATCCGTCAAACTATCCAGTTTATGAAAAGAAATTTTGCCAGAAATAAGATCGTCCAGTAATTCTTTTTTATCTTTGTTCAAATCCATTCTTGATTTCATAATAATCTTCCGTGAATAAAATAAACAGCATCCTGCATCTTTTATATAAATACGCACTTAGTTCCGATAATACAAATACTTCACGCCTAGTTGCCTTTTGAATTCTAAAAAGATAAGCAATGCAAGCAAATTAAATTAAATAAAATTAAATTAAACACGTGATTTTTTATATTAGGATGACATAATAAACTATATTCAAAAAAGTACTAATAGTAATCATCATATACTTTTGAGTGAAAGTATATATCGAAGCTTTATATTCAAGAAATATGGGATTCTAAAATAGATATTTAATATATACACTAACAGGTGGTTTAATATGACAGATGCCGACCCATCAGAGAGAGTTAATTCCGGAATACCCGGACTGGATGAAATGTTGCGTGGAGGATTCTTCAAAGGAACTGCAAATGTCGTATCAGGAGATTCTGGTACAGGTAAAACAATATTTGGGACACAGTTTATAGTCGAAGGGGCTAAAAAAGGTGAAAAAGTAATGTGCATTATCACCTCTGAAGAGTCAAAATCAATTGTTAAGGAGATGAAAACGTCCTTTGACTGGGATCTAGAAGAATATGTTGAACAGGGTCTGCTCACATTTGTCGATATCACAGATCCAAGTCTTCGCCTTCAGAAAAGTGTTGAGATTGCACCATCTGAGCTAATCAAAAGTTTTAAGAAACTGATTGAAAGCAAAATAGAGGACATACAGCCAACACGTATATTTATTGACTCTATTGAGGCACTTTTCCTTGCTATTGAATCAAATTATAAGTTGAGAACGCTCATAGATGACGTTTTCGGTGTGTTTAGAAAGCATAATGTAACCTCTGTAATAACAGTGGGAGCAATGTTTGGGCTTGACGAAATGGTAGAATATGGTGCAGATTCAGTAGTCAAACTGGGTCGTATTATTTCAGGAAATAATCTTCAGCGCTCAATTTATATAATGAAGATGAGAGGGTCCGGTACAATAAACGAAGTACGCGTACTTAACATTTCAGACAATGGTATGTCAGTACTTGCACAATCACCATATCTTGAATAATAGTGACAATAGATGTCACTTCTTATTTCTTTATTTATTTCCTTATTTTAAAATTGGTTTTACAATAAATACCAATCATTGTCATTGACTTTTCCGCCATCCTCAGAAATTGGATCATTGGATTCTTTTCCGATAATGTTTGCAATTGAATTTGAAAAGTCCTGAAGATAACTTGCCTGATTAAGACTTCCATAAACGAATTTCTTTCCTGGTTGAACATGTGCATTGATCGTGTCTTCTTTTGGAACTATTATTACTTCAATGCCAGACATTTCAACCGCAAGCTCCATAGCTTTCCTGAAATCACCTATGCAATAAGCGATACGGTGTTTATAATTGTCACGCGTTTTTTCAAGATACTGTGATAACCTCTGACTTTCCATCTTAATGAAATCTCTTTTGATCTTTGCAACATTGCATTTTCCAAGCATGAAATGATAGTCCATAAAAGGATATTCCGTATCCAATTCCCTGGGAGTGATCCCACATGTTCCAAAAACGACAATATGCACATCCTCAGGTTCAAGCATTCCGAAAATCACTTTGTCGAATATTTTATGAGAAGGACTTTGGTGATAGGGTTTTTTCTTTGCACAAGGTACAAATATACAGAATTCCCTGACAGGTGCTTCGTATTCAGAAAGTACCCACTCATTTGCACGTATCATATCAGGGTGATATATTATCTCATCAGTGTCCAACGGGAGACTTGAGCGTTCATTTTCAGGTATTATTGTCAAGGAAGATAGAATTCTGGCAAACTATATATATAAGTGACGCAATCTTTAATCGGTTTTGTGCAAATTGTGCAATCATCATCATTAAAATTTATTCTAAAGATGTGAGACAAAAATATGGCAAGTTCCATACCTGAAATGCTAAGGGCCGAATGCAAATGTGAAGACATGGCAAAGTGCATACTAGGACTTAAAGAACTTGACATCAATGCATACAAAACCCTGCTTGAAAACGGTTCTATGACAGCAGAAAAACTCGGAAAACTGCTTGATCGTGAGCGAAGCACAGCATACCGCTCATTACAAAACCTCATTGCCTGTGGACTTGTGTACAGGGAAACAAAATCAATTTCCATCGGTGGATACTACTATGAATATGTTGCCATTGAACCTACCGTGGTCAAGGAAATGATCAAAGAAACCATAGACCAATGGTACCAGAAAATGAATGATCTTATCGAAAACTTCGACAAAGAACTTTTGGCTTAGGAAAAACTAGTGTTTGTCACCCAGAGGAATACTGAAACTAAAGTTACTACCCACACCAGGTTTATTTCAACTGAAACCACCCCAGCATGCATTTCAACGAACTTTTGTACAAGTGATAGTCCAAGGCCCGCACCATTATAATGTATGTATCAGATACTGATCTTCCTGAACAGATAGGAGCCAACTATCACCATCATTACCGTAAATCCTGAAAGGACTACAAAACTTATTGCAGGATCTATCTGGGAGCTGCCAAGAAGACCATACCTGATACCTTCAACCCCATAAGTCAGAGGATCCAGTAATGTAAGGAACCGGACTCCTGATGGCAGGCTGTCAATGGGGAACAAGGCACCGGACAATCCGAATATCGGGAAGATCACAAAATTCATTATGAGCTGGAAACCGTGCATATCATCCATTCTTGAAGCTATGGCAATCCCAAATGCCGTGAATGAGATCCCAATCAGCACCATGAAAATAATTGCTATTGCAAATCCAGAGATACTGCTGATCTTAAGTCCCATGAACAATGAAAGAACAAATATCATAAGTCCCTGTATTACGGCTGTGCTAGCCCCACCAAATGTCTGACCAAGCATTATCTCCAGTCTTGAGACCGGTGCAACGAGTGTTTCTTTCAGAAAACCGAACTGTTTGTCCCATATTATCTGTATACCTGAGAACACCGAAGTGAAAAGAACGCTCATGGAAATGATTCCCGGAATTATGAAGCCAATGTATCCCTGTTCCATACCTGGAAGAACGACTACGGAATTCAGACCGAATCCAAGGACCAGAAGGAAAAATACAGGCATACCTAAGCTACCCAGGAGTCTGCTTTTTGAACGAACAAATCGTTTCACATTCCTTAACCATATAGTGTAAACTATGTCCATTCCTTCATCTCCTGGTTCTTTGCATCATACGCATCCGTTCTTTTCCACTGGCTTCCTCTTCTCTGATACTTCTGCCCGTAAAATACAGGAACACATCTTCAAGGGTTGGTTTATGAATGGATATTGAATCAATAGGAATACCATGCTCTGAAGCCATAGTGACCATCTGTGCAACATGCGTTTCCGCATTTTGCAAACCAATGTGAAGAGAGGAATCATGCACCTCAATGCTTTCAATCTCCGGCAAGGACCTAAGAACTGAATAAAGCTCAGTACTTCCAGAAGAGATTATAGTGATCACATTCCCTCCAATATCATTTTTCAAGTTTTCAGAAGTGTCCATGGCCACAATCTCTCCCTGATCTATAATAGCTATCCTATGGCAGAGTTTATCAGCCTCCTCCATATAATGCGTAGTAAGAATTATGCTAATACCTTTTTCTTTGTTCAATTTATCTATATAGTCCCAAAGGAGATTCCTTGTCTGTGGGTCAAGACCAAGGGTGGGTTCATCCAGAAAAAGAACCTTTGGTTCATGCAATAGTCCTCTTGCAATTTCCAGACGACGCCTCATACCACCAGAATAGGTTTTCACAATATTGTCTTTTTTCTCATCCAATTCCACCAGTTTTAGGAGTTCCATTATCTTTTTTTGTCTGATGTCCTTAGGAATATGATACAATCTACCATGAAAATCCATATTTTCATAGGCTGTAAGTTCTTCGTCAAGACTCTGGTCCTGAAATACTATGCCAATGGACTTGCGAACATCATCTTCATTTTTCTGGATGTCAAATCCGTTGACAGATGCCTTTCCGGAGCTTGGTTTGAGCATGGTCGAAAGCATGGACATGATAGTGGTCTTCCCGGCTCCGTTAGGACCAAGCAGACCGAATACCTCACCTTTTTTTATATTAAAAGAAAGGTTGTTTACGGCGGTGAAATCACCGAATTTCTTAGTAAGACATTCAACTGTAATTGCAAACATTTTCATCCCCCGATTCCTTCGAATAAAAAATCGATCTTTGCTGATATATCCCTGGAAAAAGAGTTACCATTATCCGAATGTAACCATATCATAAGTGAGTGGAAATAGATAGCATTCAGGTTTTCTGATGCGATCTTAAGATCAATTTCATTCCTGATTTCCTCGTTTTGCATACCCTCTTTGAGAAAATCACAGAGTATATCAATAATCAAAAATTCGATTTTTGGTCTCCTGTTTTTTTTCTCCCGCAGGGACATATTACCTCGTGTGTTCATCAAGTATAAATGATCAGGGTCACAAATGACCAGGGTCATATAAAAGCATTTTGAAGCTAAAGTCCAGACAAAAGTAAAAAATAAAGCAAAAAATAAAATACAAGACAAGCACAATACCCTATGGTCAAAACACAAAGACAAAAAAATTATGTGTAAAAAGAAGGAGGAGAAATAATGGAAGGACACCCACTAAAGATAATTCAGGAAATGGACAGCGATTTTTTTAATATTACAGAAGCAACACGTGAAAATGCACTTTCACAAGGCAGCATCCCACTGAAATACAAGTACCTCATAGCTCTGGCACTGGATGCTGAACATGGAGCTGTGGATGGCGTAAAGGTACTGGCAATGCAGGCAATGGAGGAAGGAGCAACAAAAGAAGAAATAATGGAAGCTGTTCGCATAGCAAACTATATTGGCGGTATTGGAAGCGTATATACAGCTGCTAATGCTCTGAGAGATATACTATAAAAGACAATATTGCAATTCACAAAGTTATATGAAAATTTTTGTGAATTTTAAAGGTTCAACAGCATGTATGAAAAGTGAATAATAAACCATAAAAACCTATACCATTTGAAATTTCAGTAAGCAGATTCAGAATAAACCCCTATGAATTCTGCCATGAAAGTAACAATAATAGAAGACATATACACCCAAAGAAAAATGACAAGTATTGAACCTATTGTTCCGTATACTGTAGTAATATTGCTGTATGACAGGTAAATACCCATCATATATTTGCTCATTGTAAGCAGAATAACTGTTAGTATTGAACCTGTAAAAATATATTTTAAATAAATATTCTTCTCAGGAAGTATTCTAAAAAGGTACATGAAAAGAATGGTCAGTGTAGCAAAATTGATTAAAAAACTTACATATTGAACAGTGCCTGTAGAAATTGAAAGGGTTGCCTCCAGATTATCAGAAATGATAAAGAATATCAGCTCAAATATTGTACTCATGGCCACAAGCAACCCAAAGGCAAAAGCTGCAACAAGAGCTGATAACCTTTTACGGAGAAAATGGTGAAACCAGTTTTTGTTAGAAGCTCCTGTACCCCACATTTTATTGATCATCTTTTGAAGCTGAAGGAAAATATTGCCTGCACTCCATAGATAGACTAAAAAACTGACAACAGCACTAACACCCAGAGAATTGCTCACAGAAAGCTGTGTGAAAAGAGTATTCAATGCTTTTATAGAAACGTCATCTGCAAGTAATGATACATCTGTAATAATGGCTGCCTCAATTATCTGCTCTTTGAGGAAAATACTACCCAAAAACAGAGTGAAGAGAAGAAGGGCAGGCAGACCTATTATTATATGGAAAGAAAGAGCTGCACTATTTGTGCTACCATCATCTTCTTTCCACTCATCCAGAGTTCTACTGAACAGACCGACATATTTTGATAGCATCGGCTAATATAATGATCCAATAGGATATAGTTGTTATCAGATAACAACTATATATGGATGTTTATCTTAAATATCAGGGGCGATAATGAAAGAAATAATGAAACAGTCAGGCAAGATGCCACAGGCACTCCTGATACTCAGTGTACTGGCAGCCGTACTTATTTACGCCATTTACCCGTATATCAATGCATTTTTTGGGGCATTCATACTGTATGTGATATTCAAACCACTATATGTATACATTACAAAGAAAAAGAGCTTAAACAAAAGCATAGCAGCTTATACTATTATAGTCCTGACAATTATTTTAATACTGATCCCACTATACATACTTATAACAATAGTGGTCCTCCAAATGCAAAACATGCTTTCTGACACGGATACTATTTTTGCATATATAGATTCATTAAGCCTCTATATCAGTCAACTGTCTTTTGAAAGCTTACCCGTAGAGATTAACATACGAGATAAAGTTACAGAAGTTATTGCATCAGCTACTAATTTCTTTAGTATTCTGCTCTTAAATGCAATTCAAAGCCTGGGACAAAGGCTTATTGAATTTGTGATAATGTATTTCCTCCTGTACTACCTGCTTACAGGAGTTGGGTCCACATACTCAATTAAACTTCAAAAAGTAATACCATTCAACGCAAAGAATACGGAAATTCTCAATAATGAATTCAAGGCCATTGTTAATGCAACACTTATCAGCTCGGGAATTATTGCCATTGTACAGGGAACAATACTCACTGTGACATTTCTTCTACTTGGAGTTGAGGGTGCATTCCTCTGGGGTTTTGTCACAATTTTTCTTTCCTTCCTGCCAGTAGTCGGTGCACCGCTCATATGGATACCCGCAGTAATAATACAATTGATCCAACAGGATTATTTTGCTGCTCTGGGCATTTTGATAGGAGGAGTATTCCTCAGTTCTATTGATAATTTCCTCAGGCCAATGATACAGAAAAAAGTAGGGTGTATTCACCCCCTTGAGTCTATTATAGGAGTGATAATCGGACTTAACCTATTCGGACTACTGGGAATTGTGATTGGTCCTCTGTTAATATCATACGTAATCCTTATGGCAAAGATGTTCAATGAGGAGTATCTTTCCGAAAGTGAAAAGAGTACGGATCAAGATTAAATAATTATTCTTTTCTCTTTTACTTAGCATTCGGCAAAAATACCGAATCTTTATAAATAATTAGAGGGGGGAATACAGAACGTGGGAAAAATAAAGCGTTTTTTGGGGAGAGATGTTGTAGGGAATCTGCCCACGTTCTGTTAATTTAAATCCGTTTTTAATTCGGCGTTCCGGTAGAGTATACCGTACTACCAATTATTCTGCAGACACTGAACCTTCAGATTCTATGACTACAATTTTAAGTATTAAAACAAACTATATAAATATATCTACACTCAAATATGTTATGAACATCATCATTATGATATTTTATATTTAGAGAGATTTAAACTTACAAAAATAAAAATAATAGTTGAAATGTTTCAAGTGTCCTTTAAATTTACATAAATTTACGGCATTGTTAATTAAACATATCGATTTCTTTATTCCGGTACTTCATTAATAGAAGAACAGAGTATTTTAACATTTCAAGACTTTTGGTATAACACTTTGTCTTTCTTCTTAACCTTGCCAGAAAGTGCCTGAATATGCTGTTGTACCCTTCAACAGTATATGTTTCAGCTTTTGATCGAGTATGAATTTTTCTGGGTACAAACTCTGCATATGCCTTCCAGTGATCGGTCATCACTTCTCCAATATCCTTGTTCTTTAACTTTTTCCAGAGCTTTTGTCCTGTTTGCGTTCCCCTACTACCAAAAGAGCAGTCGATGAACCTTTTTCCATCTCTATCAACAGCAATCCAGATCCAACAATATTTTTTTTGTTTCCAATATAAGTGTGCATTTCGTCTAATTCAACGATCGATATCTTATTTTCGCTCTTTAAATCCTCTAATTCCTGGCCGAATTTCTTTATCCAGTTATACACAGAAACATGACTAACTCCTAAATAACGGC
>Ga0265295_1007055_pt1 | contig 13172 bp, 14 predicted proteins | sample Munlansysbiofilm_FD_192503 | JGI IMG/M metagenome (GOLD analysis project Ga0265295, IMG submission 192503) | Leachate microbial communities from a municipal landfill in Southern Ontario, Canada - Methane capture system biofilm | ecosystem: Engineered > Solid waste > Landfill > Unclassified ... | reverse complement strand
ATTCGGAAGGCGCGACGGAAGTGATCATATAAAGATCAGAAAAAAAACGGAACGATCAAGATTAGTACATTTGAAACACCTACGGCAAAGCATGTAACTATTGCAGATCACGCAGGCGGCATATGCGATGATATTATGGAAAAAATCTTTCATCCCAATACCACCTCCAAAGAGTACGGAAGCGGCATCGGGCTTTATATGAGTAGCCAAATAATAAAAAAACACTTCGGTGAACTGCAAGTAAAAAATCAAAACAACGGCGCAGTTTTTGAAATTTTGTTACAAAAGAGTTGATTGTATCGTCAAAACGACATTCGTTAAATTAGCGGCTTTCTTTTTGGGCTGATCGGGTGTTGATCTCCTCTTGCTCTTGAAGCATTAAAGCCCGAATTTCGTTCATGACGTAGGGATGCACGTTGGCATCTTTGCTCCAACGTACTTCATCTATTTGCCCTCCGTAGTCGCTGCCGAAATCCTCTATACATTCGGAGTATTCCTCTATGGAGTAGCACTTTTGCACCCTGCCGTCTTGAGTGTCTTTAATCTCTATAAACCACGCACCGTCGGGTTCGATACCGATGTTGGATTCAAAAACTACTGCCATGCCTATTTTCCTTGCTTCATAAAATCTTTGGCAAAATCGTAGAGGTCTTTCTTTTTCAAGTCGCCGCCGTAGACGATTTTACTCGGATCGAGATTATCGTCATGCAACATTTTAGGCACGACATCCGAGTTGTTGATAACCTCCATATGCGCATTTAGCTCATCCTCACTATACGCCATTTGCATATCAGCAGCCATTACGTAAGGGATCGCTTCGATAATACGTAATTTTTCTAGCTCTTGATCGACTCCCTCCCCTTCGATGGTGATAATAATGCGCCCTTTTTCATCGTGAAAATGGTAATCACACGCTTCGCTGTTTTTAAGTGCTTCTACAACCGTATCAAGGTGTTTTGGTAAGGTTTGTACGACTATACTTGAAATATTCATTTATTCTCCTCATAGATTACTTTTCTGCTCATTTCACCGCTTTTTTGACGCAAGGCATCATAAAGTTTTTGGTGTTTTAACTTATCTTCAAAACTCACGGGGGAGCGTAGCGATTTGTATGCGACAAGCTCTCCGTCTTTGTACACGCCCGATACTATGGCATGTACCCAGTAGTACCCTTTGTCTTTACGTAAATTTTTTACAAAACCGCTCCACTGTTTTTGAGATTGCAAACTCTCCCACATCTCTTTAAAAAGAGCCCTTGGCATGTCGGGATGGCGCACTAAGTTATGGGGTTTGCCCAGAAGTTCCTCCATCGAATACCCGCTAATGCGGCAAAACGTTTCGTTGGCATGTGTGATGATACCCCGCAAATCCGTTCTTGAGATAATAATCTCATGTTCGGGAACCACCGTCTCGATTAAAAATTCGCTTTCGTTATACTGCAACATCGTCTAACCCCCTTTATGGAATGGAATAAAAATGAACTTTTTTATCGTCGCTACCTACAAAAAAATGGTTCTCGTCTGAAAACAATATATTGGTTAACGTCATTTTATTGTTTCCGAAAACTCCCAATTTTGCCTGAGAATCGGTAGCGAACACCGTAACGTTATTATGTTCGTCGCTTGAATACGCACCCAACTTGCCGCTTGGGCTAAGTGCTGCGGTGTAAACTAAAAAAGAAGAAGTGACGTAAAAAGGTGAAGCGTTTTTGAGGTTGTACACCACGACTCTTCTGTCTTGTCCTGCGGTAATAATACGTTCGTTTTTCATATCGATTTGAAAAACGTTATCTAAGTTTTGCCCACGAAGCGTTTGCAACAACTTACCGCTTTTCGTATCGTGTATTTTGAGCGCACCGCTTTCATCGGCTATTACGACGCGATTTTTTGATTCATCGAGCACGAAGTGGGAAAATTTTGATTGCGAAACCTGTATTTCATACAGAAATGATTTTGCTTGGATGTCATAAAGCAAGAGTTCGCTCCCAAGAAGTGCTATTACGATTCGGTTCGGGTCAAGAAATTTTGCCCTTGCAATCGAAAGCATCGCATCTTTGGCGATGATCTCTTTTAGCTTCCCGTCTTCATACAGATGCAGCCTGCGAAAACCTCCGTCGGCTTGAGAAAGAAGCAACATTCTGCCCTCCACGATATCGATAGAGTAGATTTTAGAATCTATCGGATCCCCCATAAAATCTACAATCTTTTCTACACAAACGCTCTGAAGTTTTTTTTGCGTTTGTATCTCAAAGATATCGACGCATCCCGCGTCGGTGGCAACGTAAAGCTTTTCATTTTTCACAAGCAAATCCGTCGTTCCTCCGCTTGTTTCAAAAACGGCTTGGGGCATTTGGATTTTTTGGGCATAAAGCGCCGCGGCGAACATCACGATCAAAAGAACCTGTTTCATTTTTTCTCTCCTACGGTTATGGCATATGTCGGGCAACGACCGATACAAAATCCGCATGCAGTGCATTTGGCATGGTCGATAGAGGGCATAAACATTGCATGGAATATGATAGCATCTTCTAAACACGGATCTTTACAGGAAAAACACATAACCCCCTGATGGCTTAAACATTTCGTGCGATCTATGGCAATATGCGCATCTATGGCATGTTTTGCTTCTACGCTGAGTACCCCGAACTCACACCCCAAAGCACATGCATCGCAATAGGTACACCCGCTTTTGCTAAAATCCAAATAGGGCGTTTTATCGTCGCCTATGCGTATGATCTGTTCTTGACATAAAGTGCTGCACTTACCCTCGCACTTAGAGCACTCTCGGGCAAAAACAGCCTCATCGATATAATAAGGGGGTCGTACGATTCTCTCTTCTTTGGGCTTTGAATCTTTAAAAGCCAAAGAAAGAAAGCTAAAAAGCTCTCTTCTTTGCATCTTTAGTGGTGCCCCGCATCACCCAAGCTTCCTGCTTTGGAATCGCTGTTTTGAAGATCGTCCTCCGTTACAAACGAAACATCCCCTACCGTATCAAGCCCTCTTAAAAGGCGATCACCGTCCCATGCAGATTTATCGTCTCCTTCGGGTGCGACATATTCGGGCTCAAAAGTGTTTTCTACAAGCTGTCCATCGCTTTGCGGCGCATGGCATTGGGAACAGTTAAATCTCGCTCCCGCCAAAGTTTCTTGTTTTTTAATCGAAACCTCGTTTTTCATATTGTCGATCGTTTTAACGAATTTTTCACCCTGAAGCAACTGATGCTGCGGTCTGAAGTTCGTATAATGCGAAGACGGGATCGGAGTAGCTCCTACATCTGCCGCAATCTCAACGGAGTGGCAGTCTATACACTGGTTGTTATTGATCGTAATAGGCAGCATCCCCTCCGTACTATGGGGAATCATCGGAGGTGCATCTTGAAAAGCACGCTTAAACTTGTGCCCGCTTCCCGGATCGGTTTGCGAGTAATTCGTTTTCGTGCTTGAGACGTTATGCTCATCTTCGATGCTCGTTTTTCTAAGACCCAGCTCGTCTTCGGAAATACTCGGAACGGGGACATGCGTTTGAGCATGAGCCTCGGGCTCCACTTGGCTTGTTTCGTTACAGCCTACAAAAAGGAGTGCAGTCGTTGCAGCTCCAAGCGCTATGATACTTAATGTTTTCATACTATTCTCCCTTACTTTGAGTATTACCTAAGTAATTTCTAATTGAGAAGTTGAGTGCATCATCTTCACAAACTTCCACGCATCTGCCGCAATTCGTACACTCCCCATCAAGCACCTGAAGAGATTCTTTTCCCACCATAAAGAGCACCTGATGTTCGGGGCACACCTGTTTACACTTCATACAAAGCGTACATTTCTCTTCGCTGTGTCTCACGCGAATGAAACTGTAGCGTCCGAGCAAAGAGTAAAACCCGCCAAGCGGACAAAGATGCCCACACCACCCGTTTTTTAACACAAAGAGATCGAACAAGAAAATAACCGCTACGGCCGCCCAGCCAAACCCCATGCCAAAGATAATCCCTCTATGCAGCATCGAAATAGGCGAAACAAATTCAAACGCCGCAACTCCCAAAAAGAGAGAGAGGATAAAACTCAAACCTAAAATCCAGTAGCGCATCTTTCTTGTAGCCGGCTGTTTGTCTTGAATACGGTTAATCTCAAGTTTTTCGCGCAAAAATGCCGCAAAATCGGTAACCATATTCATAGGGCACACCCAACTACAAAACGCTCTTCCCCCGATAACGAAGTAAAAGAGCGTTATAATCAAAGCTCCGACAAGTAAATTCGTAGCAACCAATCCCCCCGCTGCAAATAGTTGTAATGTCGCGTACGGATCGCTTAAGGGAATAGTATCAAGCACCAAAGAGGAGCTAAGATTCCCCTGAAGCACATGCCAGCCCCATGCGTTGGCGCCGAAATAAAGCACCAGCAAAGAAACCTGCGTTATTCTGCGTAGGAGCAAAAATCTATAATGTTTGAAAAAACTACTCATAGAGATCCTCCATGTCGGTGTTGAGCGAATCGATGGCACTCTCTTTACTTAATTCGGTCGTCGTCGTTTTTGCCGTGGCGTTTTCGAGCCGTTTTTCATCCGCTTTGTCCCACCCTTTGATGTAGTAGTCACCCGCTCTTCCCAAGGCAACTTCGCGCGGTAAAACAAAGATAGAAGCTTTTTCCGTTACGCAGGCTTTTTCGCATAAGCCGCATCCGGTACACACGTCGCTATCGACGACGGGCTTCATAAAGGCATGCTTCCCCGTTCGCTCGTTTTTAGAGTATTCGATGGTGATGGCACTTCCCAAAAGAGGACATGCTCTATAGCAAGCATCGCATTGGATACCCCAGTATGCGATACAGTTTTTAGAATCGACTACCGCTACACCCATATCCGCCAAATTGATGTTGCGTTTTCCCTCAAACGTAACACTCTCCTCTTTAAGCGCACCCGTCGGGCATACGGGAACGCACGGAATATCGGGACACATATAGCACGGAACTTCCCTAGGGGTAAAATAGGGCGTTCCAAGCGGTTTATTATCACCCGGTTTAGCAAGAACAAGCGTATCAAAAGGGCAAGCTTCCACGCAAAGTCCACATTTAATACAGGTTTTAAGAAAATCTTTCTCGGCAAGTGCGCCCGGCGGACGAAGCACGAGAGATGAAGCACTCACTTCATCGACATAGGCACTCCATACAAACCCGCCGAGTGCACCTAATCCTAGACCTCTCGCCATAGAAAGGATAAACTTCCTTCTATCGCTCAGAGGTTCTTTTTTCGATTTAGGTTGCATTGTAATCACACTTTATTTTGGTTTCGTTACGCTTTGTAAATTTTAACGGCGCATTTTTTATAGTCGGTTTGTCCCGATTGCGGACACGTTGCATCCAAACAAACTTTATTGATAAATACTTTTTCGTCAAACCAAGGCACAAAAACCAAACCGCGGCTCGGTCTATTTCTTCCTCGTGTCTCGACACGCGCTTTTACTCGTCCGCGGCGCGATTCAACCCAGCATAACTCCCCTTGTTTAACGTCGTATTTTTTTGCATCTTCGGGGTGCATATAACAGAGCGCTTCGGGAACCGCACGGTAAAGCTCAGGCACACGCATCGTCATAGTTCCCGAGTGCCAGTGCTCAAGCACGCGCCCCGTTGAAAGCCATACGGGATACTCGGTATCTGGCATCTCCGGCGGGTCCATATAAGGGCGTGCAAATATTTTGGCTTTGTTTTCCAAGCTTTTTTTCTCTGCATTTTTCACACCCGTCAAATCTCCGAACGGAAGCGCTTTGGCAAGTGTTCCGTAAAACGCATGGGAGTTGTCCGTTCCCGCTTTTTTGACCGCTTTGGCAGCATAAGGATCGTACTGTACGTTAAATCTCCACTGCGTCTCTTTCCCGTCTACGACCGGCCATTTCAAACCGCGCACTTTGTGATAAACGTCAAACGGCGCAAGGTCGTGCCCGTGTCCGCGAGTAAATGCCGCATACTCTTCAAAGAGATACTTTTGGATAAAAAATCCGTACCCTTTCCACGGTTTGCCATCAGAACCGATAACGTTTCTTCTGTCCCCGTATCCGTCGGTGTTGTCGTACCCTTTTTGGATAGGATCGTTTTGATCGAGTTTGTACGATTTTGCGACTTCATTGGCAAAAAGAATCTCGTACATCGTCGTATCTTCCGAATAACCCATTTTTTTGGCGGCTGCTATCACGTTTGGAAGTTTCTCTTTTCTAGGACCGCTCGGCGCCCACTCGCCCCATACGTCTTTAACCGTAAAACGTTTGGAAAGTTCTACCCATTGCCACGTATCGCTCATCGCATCCCCTACGGGAACGACTTGTTGTCTCCAATGCTGCGTACGTCTTTCCGCATTTCCGTAAGCTCCCCATTTCTCATAAATCATGGCGCTCGGCAAAATAAGGTCGGATACCTTTGCGCTAATCCCCGGATATCCGTCGGAAGTTACGATAAAGTTATCCATTTCACGGGCAGCTTTGATCCAGTGTGTCGCACTTGCGGTATCTTGATAAGGGTTACAAACATTCACCCAAGCAAATTTAATAAGTCCGTCCTCTATATCACGATGGATTCTCATGATATCTTGCTTTCCTACGGGGTTGATCGTACCGTTTGGAACCATCCATTTTTTCTCGGCAATCTCTCTATGAAGAGGATTGTCAACCATCATATCCGCAGGTAAGCGGTGCGTAAACGTCCCTACCTCGCGCGCAGTCCCGCACGCTGAAGGTTGTCCCGTAAGGGAAAACGCCCCGCTTCCGGGTTTTGCTTGTTTGTTGAGTAAAAAGTGAACGTTGTAGGAGAGGGTATTTACCCATGTTCCGCGCGTATGTTGGTTCATACCCATCGTCCAGAAACTCACCACTTTTCTATCTTTTTCGATATAGTAGCTTGCAAGCGTTTTGAGTTTTTCTTTGAACTCCTCAAGCGGCTCGTCAGGATTTCCTTTTGAGATGGTTGCTACGTAATCAAGCGTATAAGGCTCAAGGAATTTTTTATACTCCTCAAACGAAATCTCCCAGTGTGCCAAACCTACGTTTTTATTCACCATCATATCGCCCTCTTTATAGCCGTAAGGCTTTAAGGCAGGGGCTTCTTTTGCGGAGACCACTTTTTGCATCTCTTTAGAGACGATCTCCATCTCTTTATCGGTATATTTACCCTCTTTGATCGATTTTTCATCACTGCGTCTCATACCGTAACCGATATTTACGGGGCTTGCACAGAAGATAATGTGACGTTTGATAAAGTCCCAATCGATCGCTTCGGGATGGTTGTAAACAATCTCGTGCGCTATATAGTTCCAAAGTGCCAAGTCCGTATTGGGGGAGAAGATAATCTCGATATCCGCCAAATCCGACGTTCTGTGTCTATACGTAGAGATGTTGACCACTTTGACGCGTTCGGGATCGGAGAGTTTTCTGTCTGTTACGCGCGACCATAAAATCGGGTGCATCTCCGCCATATTTGAACCCCACGAAACGACCGTATCGGTTAATTCGATATCGTCGTAACAGCCCGAAGGCTCATCGATACCGAACGTTTGGTAAAAACCGACAACCGCCGAAGCCATACAGTGACGTGCGTTTGGATCAAACGCGTTGGAGCGGAATCCCCCTTTCATCATCTTTTGTGCGGCATACCCCTCCATAACGGTGTATTGCCCCGATGCAAAAACGCCTATCGCCTCGGGACCGCCTGATTTGAGTGCTTTTTTGATATGGATCTCCATCTCGTCAAACGCTCTTTGCCAAGAAACGGGAGCGAATTTTCCGTTTTTATCGAATTTTCCGTTGTTGTCTACACGCAAGAGAGGTTGTGTCAACCTGTCTGCTCCGTACATGATTTTTGCATTAAAATACCCTTTAATACAATTCAAACCTCTATTGACGGGCGCGGCAGGGTCACCTTTGACGGCTACGATCTTTCCGTTTTTCGTTGCCATCATAATCCCGCAACCCGTACCGCAGAAACGACAAGCCGCTTTATCCCATCTCCAACCTGCTTCGGCGTCCTCCGCTTGCGCTTGGACACTACTAGGCACGCTCATACCGATGGCAGCCGCTGCTGAAGCTGCTGCTGAACTTTTGAGAAACTCTCTTCGTGAAAGTGACATGACTCCTCCTTGTATGCATTAATTATGGGAACATTCTAACACGAATAATTTTTTTATGATTTGACTTAAGTCAAGCGAATAACGCTTAGATTAAGATTTATTTAATTTAAATAACGATGATAAGGGGAATTGAAGCGTGATTGTTTTTTTAGAATTTGTTATCGGAATAACGAAAAAAATCATTCAAGCAGTAGAGATTTTTTATTTTTTTGCTAAAGGAGGATTTACATGGAGCTATGAGTCTCTACTGCTTGAATCATCCACCTTTTTGCAAAGGTGGAAAAAAGGGGAGCTACTTTTTAGAAATATACTCCGCAAGTGCTTTGATCTGAGCGTCGTCAAAATTTTTCATTTGATTTTTCATAAGCCCTTTTTGCGCCCCGCCGTAGGTACCGTCTTGGTAGCCTTTCATCGAAGCGACAAGCTCATCGACACCCATATCTTTAATAATTTTGCTTTTCCCCAAGGCTACTTTTTCGCCGTTTGCACCGTGGCATGTGACACATTTGGCATACAAAGCCGCACCCTCTTGTGCATACGCACAACTTGAAAACATCGCGCTTAGCGCAAGAACATTGAGAAGGAACTTTTTCATTTTTTATCCTTATTCGTGGTATGAAAAAATTATACAAGCTTGGTAGATTTTTTGTTTTGACTTAGGTCAAGCTCTGAGGGTTGCAAAAGATTCGATCCATGCGAAACTGCGCATAGTCTCCTCTTCTATGTCCCCTATGGTCGCCACATTCGAGCGCACGGGCTGGACGTAATACTCTTTTTTATAACCGGCTTTAGAAAGTTTTTCGTACATGCCAAGAAGCTTCTCTTTTGGTATAAGGCGGCTATGGTAGGTTGTTCTCACCTCAAAATCTATGCCGCTTCGTGCCAACAAACGGTACGACTCCCAAAAAAGCTCTTCATCGGAATCTTCCAGCCCTTTATAATCAAGCGCAACATACTCCAAAAGCGAAGCATCAAGAAGCTTTTGAAGCACCCTAGGGCGGGTTGCGTTGGTATCGAGTTTTATCTTAAAACCTGTCTTCTTTATCTTCGCGGCAAATGCTTCGATGTGGGAATAGAGCGTCGCTTCCCCTCCGCTGAGCACCACCCCCTCCAAAAGCCCTTTTCTTTTTTCTAAAAACGCTAATGCCTCTTGCTGCGATATCTTGGCATGTGAGAAAACGATCTCGGGGTTGTAGCAGTAACTACACCGAAGATTGCATCCTGCAAACCAAAAAATAGCCGCAGGCACGCCGCGAAAATCTAAAAGGGTGCAAGGGGTTATGTCATACAGAGCGTTCATGGAAATAGGTTCGCTCTTTATGCTCTTGCTTTTTGCCTATGTTAAAACTCTCGACGGGTCTGTGATACCCCATAACTCTCGTGTACACCACGCATTTTGTGCGTTTTTCTTTATTCTGTTCTAAAATCGTATCTCTTTTCATTGTTCGCTCCTTTGGGATATTTATGCCGGTTTTTTTTCGTATGCCGCAACGATTGCATCGTCGCATTTGGGGCAGTAGTCGTGCTCTCCGTTGAGATAACCGTGTTTCGGACACACCGAAAAGAGGGGAGTCACCGTGATATAGGGGAGTTTAAACTTCGTAAGAACGTTTTTTACCATTCTGCGACACGCCTCTGCATCGGTTATTTTTTCGTGCATATACAGATGTAAAACGGTTCCTCCCGTGTACCTTGTTTGGAGTTCGTCTTGCAACTCCAAAGCCAAAAAAGGATCGCTCGTATAATCGACGGGAAGCTGCGAACTGTTCGTATAGTAGATATCCTCGCCGCTGCCTGCTTGAAGAATATCGCCAAAGCGTTTTTTGTCCTCTTTGGCAAAACGGTAGGTTGTCCCCTCTGCGGGGGTTGCTTCGAGATTATAAAGGTTCCCCGTGCTCTCTTGGAAGCTTTGGATCTTACGGCGCATAAACTCAAGTATCTCCAGTGCAAACTCTTGCCCTCGCTGCGAAGAAATATCATCGCGGTCATCGCTGAAGTTGCGTACCATCTCGTTCATGCCGTTTATTCCGATCGTGGAGAAATGGTTGCCAAACCCCTTGAGGTACCTTTTGGTATAAGGGTAAAGCCCCCTCTCAAACATCTCCTGAATAAAAACTCTTTTTTTCTCCAACGTCGATTGTGCCAACACCATCAACGCCTCAAGCCGTGCCTTCAAAGCGTTTTTATCCCCCTTGTAGAGATATCCGAGGCGTGGCATGTTGATGGTCACCACCCCTATGCTGCCCGTCATCTCCGCGCTTCCAAAAAGCCCGTTGCCCCGTCTGAGCAACTCTCTAAGATCCAACTGCAAGCGGCAACACATGCTACGCACCGCGCCCGGTTCGTAGGCGTGGGGATTTTTCACTTTGTTCCCCTGTGCATCTTGCATATACTGGCTTCCTATAAAATTTTGAAAGTAACTCGAACCTATTTTTGCCGTATTTTCAAATAAAATGTCGGTATTCTCCCCGTACCAATCGAAAGATTCGGTTATATTCACCGTAGGTATGGGAAACGTAAAAGGGGCGCCGTTTGCATCCCCTTCGGTCATCACCTCGTAGTACGCTTTGTTGATAAGATGCATCTCCGGCTGAAAATCTTGATAGGTCAGTTCCAAAAGATTCTTTTTCCCCTGCTTTGCAACCCTTTGCATATGCCGATCGTCTGCACACAGCGTCAAAAAAAGGTGGGCATCGTTCGCGGTCGGAAACTGCTGTGCAAGATCGTCGGGAACTACCCAGTCGAGCGTAATGTTGGTAAAGGGAGATTGCCCCCAGCGCGCAGGAACGTTTAGGTTGTAGATAAAACTGCGAACCGCTTTTTTTACCTCCGTATAGGAGAGCGCATCGGCAAAGACGTAGGGTGCCAAGTAGGTATCGAACGAGCTAAAAGCTTGGGCTCCCGCCCATTCCGATTGCAAAATACCCAAAAAATTTGCCATCTGCCCGAGTGCTTCGCGAAAATGTTTCGGCGGGGTACTCTCGATCCGCCCCCGTACACCGTTGAACCCTTCGTTTAAAAGCGCGCGCAAGCTCCATCCGGCACAGTAGCCGCTCAAACAATCCAAATCGTGGATATGGATCGACCCCTCGCGGTGTGCGGCACCCTCCTCTTTGGAGTAGATCGTATCGAGCCAAAAATTGGCAATCACCTTGCCCGCCAAATTATTCACCAGCCCCGCGTTGGAATAGCTCGTGTTGGCGTTGGCATGGATGCGCCAGTCACTTTTGTCTATGTACTCCAAAACGCTCTGTGTGGAGTTGATGCAGGTCGTATCCTCGCTTTGCTCTAAAATATGCTCTTTTTGCATAACAACACCTTTGTGCGATGCAACGGCCCAAAGAGAAGAAAAATGGGGAGCACCGCAATTTCTTTAAAATAAATTACGGCGTTCATTCTAGGGGAATTTTAAAAAAATAGTTTTGACCTATATCAAAACTATGGCATGTAACAGTTTTACGAACAGCTTTTAAATTTTTGTGCCTCTTGAAGATTGCGTTTGAGCTTGTTGAGTCTGTTTGCCGTTTGGTGCAGCTCTTCGGTGAGCTGGATCATCATATCTTCGCTTTGCTCCATCAGTGCTTCCGCTTCGGGCGACGAAGCGATCATAGAGGATGCGTACGCTTCGCTTTTTTCTACCGCTTCGCTTGCACTTTGGAGCGTTTCCTCGACATTTTTTAAAAAATAATCGATATGACTACACGCGATTTCAAGCTCGTTGCCGCTTGCTACTACGACGTTTTGCGCACCGCTGATCGTTCGCGAATGTGCCAAAAACGTATCGAAATTCTCTTGGATTTTTAGCACCGTACGCGCCATATAAAGGATAATAAAAAACGAAAGCACGCTCAAAGCGATCTGAATTTTGTACGCCGTAAGACGTTTTTGCATCATATGCTCTTCGTACTGATCGACGGCATCATCCATCAACTCCAATGTTTTGGTTCCGTTGTTGTAGATCATTTTCAGATCCTCGAGATTGTTGTCCCCCGTGAGGTAACGATCGATCAGCCGCTCCATCTCATCCCAGTGGCGTTTGACCTCTTGCATCGTCTCCTCTATATCCATATTTGAAAACTGCCGAAACCCGGAATCTTGCATACGCAAAAGGGCAAAGTTTCGGTTAAACGCTTCTCTGGCATGTTGGAGCCTCTCGTAGGCTCCCTCTTCGTTGACCAAAAGCCTATGGAGTTCAAGTACCGTTTTTTGAGAGAGCATCCGCTCCTTCCCTGCGATGTTAATAAGTTTTGCATCGTTTTTTTGGTCGTAATTGAGCCAAATATTTACCGCTATAATCGTGATAAGATTCAAAGAGAGCACCAAGACTATCCATTTGATTTTTGTAGAGATCGAGTGCACTTAGACTCCTTCTTTAAAATACTTTGCCAACTCTTGGGGGGCGAGTACGACCGTTTGGTGGTTTCTCTCCTCAATCACCCCTTTGCGCAAAAACTTTGCCAAAACTCTCGAAAGGGTGGCGGGCTGGATGTTCAGCCTGTAAGAAACCTCGGTTTTTTTCAAACCGTTGTAGAGTTCAAGATGGTCGTGCAACATCTTTGCAACCCGCGCGGTGACGTCGTAAATCATCCCCATATTTACCGTACACTCCATCATCTGCTTTTGTTCCGCCAAAAGATTTACAAGATTGATAAGCAGCGCATTGTCGCTCTTTACGATCTGTTTAAACAAACCAAGATCAAGGGAAAGCACTTCGCTCGGCGCTATAAACTCTATATTGCTGTAACAGCTGATTGCATCGCAATGGAGCGAACCGATATTGGTGATAAGCGCTTCGTTTTTAAGGGTGTACAAAAACACCTCGTTATCGAACCGATCCACTTTATAAAATTTTACCTCACCGCTCATTAGAAAGAAGACTCTTTGCAGATCATCCTCTTCGTACGCCAAAATCTCCGACGCTCCGTAGCGTTTGAGCTTCGCATCTTTTTCAAGTTCAAGAAGCTTTTGCGGTGCAACGTTCTCAAAAAAATGGAGTTTTGAAACCAATCCCATCGAAACCCTTTCGGCAATTTTATCGCTTAGTGTAACTAAAAAATATTTCTTCACCCTTGA
>Ga0265295_1007054_pt1 | contig 13174 bp, 7 predicted proteins | sample Munlansysbiofilm_FD_192503 | JGI IMG/M metagenome (GOLD analysis project Ga0265295, IMG submission 192503) | Leachate microbial communities from a municipal landfill in Southern Ontario, Canada - Methane capture system biofilm | ecosystem: Engineered > Solid waste > Landfill > Unclassified ... | reverse complement strand
ACAAAAACAATCGACCTTTTAGTAAAACTGCTAGATAAGTATCCTTCTCCTGTTTCAAGGCAAGTAAATCTAAGAACACACATCATTTATCTTCTTGGGCATTATGGGCATAAAGCTGTAATTGAAATGTTTATAAAAGATGCAAGAACCTTACAAGATTTTTCGCCCATAGAAAACGTTTACAGTACCGAATACACAGCTAATCTTATTGAAGAACATAGAGAAGAACTTTACAAACTGCAAGAAGAATTAGCAATAGAAGGAAAAGAGAATGCTTCTCAGTTTGTTTCCAATATCAGAAGTGATGTTCTAATTTTTTTGGGCTTGCGTAAAAACCCTTTTGCTAAAAAGGAGGATGATTCTTGGTGAAACTTCTTCTTCTGAATGGTCACGGCATAAATATGCATGTTGATGGAGCTAAGCTCCATATTAAAGATGGAAGATTTTCAACTACAGAAGAGCCTCAAGAATATGTATTTTCGCCAAAAAGGATTGATATAGACGGCATTATCATTTATGGTAAGAGTGGGAACCTTACCTTAGAGGCGATTAGATGGCTCATTAAACACAATGTCCAGGTTTCTATCTTGGATTGGAATGGCAAGCTTCTAACTACTATGCTTCCTCCTGAAAGTACTAATCTAAGAACAAAGTTTGCTCAGTATCATGCTTTTGAGGATAAGGAAGCAAGGCTTGAGATAGCAAAGAAGTTTATTGAGGCTAAATTTTATAAGTCTAAGGCTGTTCTTGATTTCTTGAGCCAAAGGTATCCTGAAATTAATTTTGATATTTTGGATGGACTCACAAAGTTAAAAGATGTAAAGAGCACCAGGGAAATTTTAGGAGTAGAGGGAACCTTAGCTGGTAAATACTGGATAGAGTTTTCAAAGGCTGTTCCAAAGGAATATGATTTTTGTAACAGGATAGACCAGTTCAGAAGAGCTATGGGCTCAGGGGATATGATAAATACAATGCTCAATTATGGCTATTCTCTGCTTGAGGCAGAGTGTTTGAAAGCCATTAATTCTGTGGGTCTGGATACTCATGTAGGTTTTTTGCATGAAATGGCACCAAGCAAGAACAGCTTAGCCTATGACCTTCAGGAGCCTTTCAGGTTCATTGTGGATCTGGCAGTTATCAGCCTGATTGAAAGTGGAGCTATGGAAAGTAAAGATTTCATCAGAACCGAGAATTACAATTTGAGGCTAAAACCTACAGGAGCCAGGAAAATTGTTAATGAGTTTTCCAATACGCTGAATAAAAAAGTAAGTTACCAAGGGAAAGAAAGCACTTGGAGTTATGTTATCTTTTTGAAGGTGAGAGAATTAGCCCATTATCTCACAAGCAAAAAGGAGAAATTAGACTTTACTAAGCCTGAATATGAAATTGAGAGAATTGATTCTTACGACATAAGACAAAAAATCCTGAGCATTTCTTATGTTGATTGGAAAAAACTAGGTTTTTCTAAAGGTACATTGCATTATATGAAACAGAACGCCAAGAGCGATAAGCCATTCACTCTTAATGCTCACGTTCTGGAAAGGGTAAACAAATGGGAAGCATTGGTTTCAAGTCAAAGGTAAAATGTGTATGTTTTTACTGTAAAATGTAAAAATGTAAATTTACATGTAAAATTGTAAAACCGTAACAAGAGAAATTGTAAATTTACAGTAAAGTAGTAAAAACAAATTAAAGAGAGGCTGTAAAAAGAGTTGTAAAATACAGTTAATTTTACATCAATTAGTGAAATTCAGTGACGTAGTTCAATGTTGGGAGTTAAAGCTTGGGAAAACCAGATCAAGAAGCTTAATTAAGAAATATCGAATATTATTAATAGAGAATCTTTCCTTCTTTCATGCAAAGGAGCATCATTTTATGGCTTTATCTGGTGATGAGACTAAGGTAGCTGATGAATTGTCTAGGCTTTTGAAAATAGGTTTGGAATTCAGACCCGATTCTATTGACCCTATTGAATTCAACCAATTTCAGACTTTAGGAGAAAATATTCTAGAACTAGGTTTTGGAGTAAATTCTGTCTTTTATAAACGGTTTTCTAGTAGTTATGATATGGTTCTTATGCCATATGAATTAAAGGATCCTCGGCTGGTTTCTAAAAAGAGGCTGCCTATTCAAATTGGTTCTTTACAGGCTGCATTGAATGCTCTTAACAGAGGATTAACTAAAGATTTATTTTATGAGAGAGAAATGATTGTTTTTAGTAATCTACTTGATCAGGCTTATAATTTTTTAGAGAACGAAAGTACTTATTTAGCTGCGGGTGTTTATGGCAGGATTGTATTGGAAACTGCTGTAAGAGAATTTGCAAAATTAAAACTACAGGAAAATTACAATCCTCAAATGAAATTTAATCAACTTATCGTCAAGTTGAGAAATGAGGGGTTTATTCAACAAACTTTTGAAGAGAGACTTAAATCGTATTACACAATTGGATCAGATGCAGCACATAACAGTCCTGATTTCAAGAACTATTCTAAAAGGGATCTTAAAGATTTTTTGACATTTACTAAAGACAATGTTCTTACATTAAAATAATTTCATTTATCTCCAGTTCTAGAAAGATAGATGAAATATCCATTAAGTTGTTTCCGGAGAGTATAGAAATAAAAAGCTCTGGTGGAAGTTTGGTGAAAGTAACAAAAGTTTTCAAACGTTATTATAGGAAAACAGTACGTTTTCTCAAACATTGTTATGGGAAAGCAATACAGCACCCTAGGTTACTGATAATTTTAGGGTTTGTTAGTGTTGCAATTGTGTTACTATGGTATCCTCAATTTCAAGTGTCTAAATTTGAAATTACTAACCCAAAAGATTTAGCTGACGCCGAAAATAGTTATCGAGCCACTTTGGCTCAAATCTTTGGTGGATTTGCTTTATTACTTGGACTTTATTTTACATGGGGAAATCTTGTAACTGCCAAGGAAGGTCAGATTACTGAACGTTTTACTCGGGCTATCGAGCAGTTTGGAAACGAAAAAATGGAAATAAAATTAGGTGGGATATATGCTCTTGGGAGGATTGCAAAAGAGTCTAAGAAAGACTACTGGCCAATCATGAAAATTTTAACCGCATATGTCAGGGAAAAATCACCTGTAGATAGGAATCCAAGTAATATATGTAAAATATCCACCGAGATCCAAGCAATTCTTGAAGTGTTATCCGACCATGAACATCCTGATACAGATGTAATAAATCTAGATAATGTAAATTTAAATGGAGCTCGCCTTATTAACCATCCAAACCTTAAGTTTGTTAGTTTTATAGGATCCAGCTTTAAAAAAGCTGATTTTGGATGGGTTAATCTTGAAAGCACTGATCTTAAAGGAGCTAACTTTGAAAGAGCATATTTATGGGGTTCTAATCTACAATATGCTAATCTTATAGGAGCTAACCTTGAAGAAGTACATATTGGGGGAGCTGACCTTAAATATGCCAAGCTTGTAAGGGCTAATTTCAAATCGGCAGATCTTAATGGAGCAGATCTCAAAGAAGCCACTTGTAAAGAAGCAGACTTTACAAACGCCGATCTACAAAACGCAGACTTTACCGGAGCTTTCTTTTTAACATTCGATCAACTTTCCAAAGCAAGATCACTTTATAACACAAAGTTAGACGAAGACCTTGCCAATATACTTAAAGAAAAACACCCTGATCTTTTCGAAAATCCAATTACTGAAGAAGTGATAAGACAACGTATGGAAATATTAACCTCTTTAGGTGCAGTACCTTTTACTAAAGAATAACAGTTTCGTAGGTTGACAAAAGGAAGAGTAAATGTGAAAAAACTTGACTTTTTTATTTATTATAAATTATAAAAAATATAGTAATTTTTTGGTTAAGGTAACTCTCCAAAATTAGCGGTTATGTGTAAATCTTGTACAAGAGTACAAAAATTAGGCTTTTTATTTACTTGACCTTATAATAGAAGAAATACAGATTTTTGTTAGGGCAACTTTTAAAAAATAGAGGTTATGCATTATTCTTACACATGCGTTGCGTTTTTTTGAGTTACCTATATCCCCGCATTAAGATTATGGGATATATACAAGGCTGAAAAAGTGTACGCTGTTTTGTGAGAATTTTGCACAATCGTTAATTTTTAGATGTTGTTTAACTTGGTTGTTGTTTAACTTGATTGTTGTTTAACTCAAAACTTAAACTCTTTTTCCATGACTTATTCAGAAACCTGCCAATAAACCAGATTTAAGATGTCGGAGTGGATTATATTCACATACTTATGAATAAAATATTTTTGAATCATTTCTTCACTGGCTTATCAAACATTAAATTTCACTCATTTTTTTAGATGTGTAAACAAAAGTTATTCTCTAAGTTATCAACTATAAGAATACTTCGATAAGTTTATTTTCTATAATGTGAATAAGTTTGTGTTTCTCTTAAAATATAAAATAGTAAATTTTTCTTAAGTATTAGATCATTTTTCAATTAAAAACAAATGGAGATAATAATGTTAGAATTATTTTTGCCATGGTTTTTAACGACTTGCATTTCTGGTATATTAGGCAATAGAGCTGACGCAAAATTCGTTTCTATTGTACAGAATATTTCAGAAAAAGTTCAGGTTGGCAAAATAGTTAATCACGATATGCAAAAGGCATTAAATCGCTCTTTCCTATTATCACTTCTTAGTATTTGTGATAGTTGCTTAAATGAATTAAAGCATGAAAGTCACCTGCAAAAAGGTAACTTTATGTTATCAGGTCAGCTTCGTTGGTTAGAAACAAAAAAACTGTCACTTGAAGATGAATTAAAAGCAGTGGAAAAAGCAAAATATGGGGAACCAACAATTGAATTATTGGATGAAATAAAATTCCTTTTAAGTCAAGGAGATCCAACGTCAGAAGCGTTTCAAAGGATTATAACTGAACTTATTGAAAGAGCAAAAATTGGAAATGATAAAGCTCCAGAGTGTTACAATAAATCTGTAGAGAGGAACATTTTAAGTCAAATGTGTAATCATTTTGCATGCGAGATCGAGAGGAACCAAGCTTTAAGTAATACTTTAGAAAAGCAGTTGCTGATTCAATTAGGTATTAAGATTGATGCAGTATTAGCTTCTGTTCCCTCTATGATCCAAAACTTAAACTACATTCCTGCTATGGCCTACCAGATAGATACTATGGCTCGCCAGGTAGACATTATGGCCCAGGCAATGCCACAAATGTTGGAGAACATTAGTTCGGAAAAAAATTCTAATGCTCCTTGTAGAATATTTCAAGTTCCACCGTTAACCGAAGAGTTTGTAGAAATACCTAAGAAAGAAGAGATCAAAAACAACCTCCTTAATAGCAACAAATCAAGAAGAATACTTTCTATTACCGCAATTCAGGGATTAGGAGGCATTGGAAAAACAACTCTTGCTACTGTACTGTGCCATGATGAGGATGTTCAAAATTATTTTTCAGACGGGATTTTATGGGCTCCTTTAGGACAAGAACCTGATAAACTCTCTTTGTTAAACAATTGGATACAAGCTCTTGGAGATTACCAAACTATTCATACCACCACAGAAACAGCATCAATTCATCTTAGATCACTGCTCTATAAAAAACGTATTCTTTTAGTTGTAGATGATGCTTGGGACTCCAGTGATGTGAAACCTTTTTTAGTAGGTGGGTCTAATTGCCAGACTATAATAACAACAAGGAAAGCTTACATAGCTGATGATTTGAGTGCAGAATCTTATCCTTTGAACGTGATGACAGAAGAACAGGCTCTGGAATTATTTAGAAATGTCCTTAAAGAATATTGGGATGAAGATGAAAAAGAAAATTCCCTTAAAGTCGCTAAAGACATTGGTTATCTTCCATTAGCTCTAAAGCTGGCAGCCAAAAGGAGAAGAAGAGGTTATTCTTGGACCAAACTTCATGAAGCTCTTGAAGAGGAAATTGCACGCCCTAGTGTTTTAGAAAGCCCACGAATATTTGGGAAGGGAGAAGAAGGTCTAGAAGCATCTTTAAACTTGAGTTTAAAAGCTCTAAGATCAAGTAATGAAAACTTATGGAAGAACTTTATCTGGCTTGGAGTTTTCCCTGAAGATGTTAAAATAAATAAAAAAATGGTCTCTACTCTCTGGGATATAGATACCGTAGAAGCTGGAGAAATACTAGAGGGTCTTTGGGGAGAAGGTCTGCTTATACAAGGTTCAAAAATTAATTTGAGGGATGAAAAACTTGAAACATACCGAATGCATGACCTTTTTCACGATATTGCTCTCTATTATTTAACATCCTCACCTGATACAAAAAAAGCCACATCTCTCCCTGGATTAGGGGTAAAACTTAAGGAAGCTCATACCTTCTTATTAAACCGTTATCAATCACAAACACAGAAAAAAGGATTGTGGCATACACTAAAAGATGATGCCTACATCCACAGTCACCTTACTTGGCACCTAGAAAAGGCAGGGAAGATTGAAGATATTCATTCATTACTACGTGAGGAAAACGAAAATTGTAAAAATGGATGGTATGAAGCCCTCGAATCCCTTGGACTAAATGCAGTTTTTATTGAAGATGTAATAAGAGCCTGGAATTTATCTGAAAAAGAGTCGATACACCAAATAGAACAGGGAGGTAAAGCCTCCTCTATAGGACTTGAAACTTGCTATGCTCTTATTTACACTTCAATAATCAGTTTGTCAGCTAATATCCCTGTAGAGCTATTGGTTGAGTTTCTTGAAACTAAGAAATGGACTGAAACTCAGGTATTCACATACGCACAAAAGGAACCGGATCCCTATAAAAGAGCAACTAAATTGATCTCGATTTATCAGAGAATAACAGGTGAGTACATAAAAAAAGAAGAGGTTATAGAAAAAGCTCTTGATGCAGTCTCTAAGATTAAAGATAATTATGAAAGAGCATGCTTACTTTCAGCTATTGTTCCTTATTTGGAGGATCAAAAAAAGGAAGAAATGATTGAAAAAGCACTTGATGCAATCTCTATAATTGAACTTAATGACTATTGTATATTTATGGCGCTTTCAGCTATTGTTCCTTATTTGGATGGGCAAAAAAAAGGAGGAATGATAGAAAAAGCACTTGATCTAGCTTCCAATATTCAATCTAATGATGAAAGAACTCGAGCACTTTCAGCTATTGTTCCTTATTTGGATCCTCAGAAAAAAGAAAAAGTTATAGAAAAAGCACTTGATGCAGCCTACAATGTTGAAAATGACAAGCATAAAATAGTAAGGGCACTTTCAGCTATTATTCCTTATTTGGAGGACCAAAAAAAGGAAGAAGCGATAGAAAAGGCACTTGATGCAATCTTCAAGATTAAATATAATGGTTGTTTTATAACGGGGGCTCTCTCAACAATTATTCCTTATTTAGACAATCAAAAAAAAGAAAAAGTGATAGACGAAGCTCTTTATGAAGCCTCTAATGTTGTAGTGGCACTTTTAGCCATTATTCCTCATTTAGATGGACAAAAAAAAGAAGAAGTGATAGATAAGACTCTTAATGCAGCCTATGTGATTGAAGATAATAATTATACAAAAGCAGAGGCACTTCCAGCTATTGTTCCTTATTTGGATGGACAAAAAAAGGAAGAAGCGATAGAAAAAACACTTGATTTAGCCTTCAAAATTAAAGATAACAATAAAAGAGCATGGTTACTTTCAGGCATCTCTCCTTATTTGGATGGCCAAAAAAAAGAAGAAGTAATGGAAAAAGCACTTGATGCAACCTACAAGATTAAAGACGATTATACAAAAGTTAGGGCGCTTTCAGCCATTGTTCCTTATTTAGATGGACAAAAAAAAGAAGAAGTGACAGGTAAGGCCCTTTATGCAGCTTATAAAATTGAAGATGACGAATCTGAAATAACAGATGCGCTTTCAGCTATTGTTCCTTACTTGGATGAACAAAAAAAAGAAGAAGCGATAGAAAAAGCACTTGGGGCAGTCTTCAAGATTAATGATCATAATAAAAGAGTTAAATCACTTTCAACTATTATTCCTCACTTAGGTTGCCAAAAAAAAGAAGAAGTCATGGAAAAAGCCTTTGATATAGCTTCCAATATTCAACCTAATAATGAAAGAGTTCAGTCACTTTTAGCTATTTTTCCTAATCTGGATGAACAAAAAAAGGTAGAGGTTCTAGAAAAAGCACTTGACGCAGTCTCCAAGATTGAAAACGATTATGAAAAAGCAGAGTTGCTTTCAATTATTGTTTCTTACTTGGATGAACAAAAAAAGGAAGAACTAAAGCAAAAAGCACTTGATATAGTCTTCAGGATTAAAGATAATGGCGAAAGAGCGCTGGTACTATCAACAATTGTTCCTTATTTGGATGAACAAAAAAAAGAAGAAACGATAGAAAAAATCCTTGATATCACCTCCAAGATTAAAGGTAATCATTATACAAAAGGAGAGTCGCTTTCAAAGATCATTCCTTATTTGAATGGACAAAAAAAAGAAGAAGTGATAGAAAAAGCACTTGGTGCTACCTATATGATTGAAGATAATGATGGTGACTTTTCTAAAGTTCTGGCACTTTCAGCTATTATTCCCTATTTAGATAGTCCAAAAAAAGAAGAAGTGATAGAAAAATGCCTTGATTCAATCTCCATAATTATAGGTGACGGTTATGAGTATGAAAGTGTAGCGGCACTTTCAGCTATTGTTCCTTATTTTGTTGATCAAGAAAAAGTAATAGTAAGAGCTCTTGACGTAGTCTCAAAGATTGAATACGATGACGTGAGAGCAGAGGCACTTTCAACAATTGTTCCTCATTTGGATGAACAAAAAAAAGAAGAAACAATAGAAAAAATCCTTGATGCAACCTTAAAAATTAAAGGTAATAATTATGCAAAAGCAGAGGCACTTTCAGTTATTGTTCCTTATTTGGAAAGACAGAAAAAAGAAGAAATAATAGAAAAAATTCTTGATGCAGCCTACAAGATTGAAAATGATCATGTAAGAGCAAATACACTTTTAACTATTGTTCCTTATTTGGATGATCAAAAGAAGGAAGATTTCATAGAAAAAATCCTTAATGTAGCCTCTAAGATAAAATCTGGCATTGGAATATCAAAGATACTTTTGTCTATCGATCCTAAATTAGATGGTCAAAAAAAAGAAGAACTGATGGAAAAAGCCTTTGATGTAATCCTCAAGATTGAAAATGATAATAAAAGAGCAGACGCGTTTAACATTATGTTACCACATTTGAGAAATCTACCTACGGATAATCTTTATTTTTGGTGGAGAAAAGCAATTCAAATTCTCAGAGAACGTACGCGAAGCAATTTACTTTTGGATATTATCGTATTAATACCAGTTATAAGTGAATTGGGTGAAGATGACATTCTATTTGAAATTTCTCAGGCTATTACAGATGTGTCTCGATGGTGGCCATAAAGAAGTATACTGGAAAAAATTTCTATTTATTGTCCTTTAAAACCTGTCTCCTAAGTTTCAAATCTTAGCCCTAAACATTAAAAAATAAAATTTCTTAAGTCTCAACCTGACCCCAAAAACTAAGTTTTCCCAAGCTTTAACTTCTACAAAACGTGGCTATTCAGGGTGAAAGGCTTATTATTTTTAGCGTTTTGTTTCTGTAGTGCAAACTCCTCTAAGAAAACCCCAGCTTTTTCCAATCAACATAAGAAATGTTAAGAATTTTTACCTATTTCCTTGAGAAATTATTCACATACCAGGGATTATATCATCAAACATTCTCGCAAGTTTTTTAAGCCGTCATTCAGTATTTAATGCGCATGTCCCCGCTAAATCTATACTTTCTCGGCTTTGAGATTCTGGTTTTAGTGCTCTTTCTGGTCTGTCTGAAAAATGCGTGGCAGCGAGGCTCTTCGGTGGTCTGGCAGCTTTTTGCGGGGGTGATCTTCGGCTTGCTGCTGGAATGGGCTACGATTCAGCAGCTCGACGCTTACGAGTATGGGAGCTTTCTGGTAATGCTTGGGCCTGTCCCTGTGGTGGTTGGGGTGGCGTGGGGGACTATTATCTATAGCGTTCGCGGCTTTTCCGATCGAACCAGCCTTCCGGAATGGGCACGGCCTGTTCTCGATGGGTTGATGGGGTTGAACATAGACCTTTCCATGGATGCAGTAGCCATTCGGCTGGGGATGTGGGATTGGGGAAAGGGGCCTGATTATCAGTACTTCGGTGTTCCTTACAACAACTTCTGGGCATGGTTCTGGGTTGTGTTCTTTTTTTCGGCAAGCCTTCGATTGATGTCAAAGCTCCCTGGCTTCTGGGGGCGCTGGTTCTCCCCTGCAGGGGCAATAATCTGCGGCACAGCAGGCGTGCTTATCACTAACGAGCTCATTACCAACATTCCCAATGACCTGATACACTATGCTACTATCGTTGCAGTATTGGGAAGCGCTCTTCTTTTGATACTGGCATTACGCCCGGAAGTCCAGGCCCGGTCCCGGGCAGCATTTGTTTTTCTTGTGCCTCTCGGATTTCATGCCTATTTCCTGATAGCAGGATTAGTCTCAGGAGCCATCCTGAACCCGCCTTTTTTGCTGGTGGTAAGTATAGTTATGAGCATAATAGCACTTTGGCTTCATCGAGGTGCTCTGAATTACTGGTACAGGTCTAATAAAGAAACCAAAACAGAGAAAGCAAGTAATTAGACCAAAAACTAACTTCTCCACAGAATGTGAGATGATCAGTATATTTTGCCTGAATTCTTGAGAATAGATTTTTCAATCTCATACTCAGATTTAAACTAAGTCCAGTAATCCCCTTGAAAGTAACTTTCAACTTCTTTCTTTTCCTTTCTGGCAGCGATAGTATCCATGATCCAGGCCACAACAAAAGCAATAAATCCACTTGACAAAAATGCTACTGCAAGATAGAAGTAATATGACTTTCTCGAATAGTATCTCTTTTTTAAATAATCAAGCCCTAATGCAAAGAAAAATGTCCATGACGGTATTAATAAAAGATATATCACTGAGTCATGATGGTGGTTAATGAAATTTATAATTACAAACGCCATATAGTATAGAGGTACTATTGTATTTCTCTGAATTTCAGTTCTCAAAATTTGTTTCTTATTTAGATAATTAAGTCCCCATTCGAAGAAAAACACCCATAATGCTGTTAAGACGATAAATATCGATGTGCAGCTGGGATATCTGGCAATTATGTAGTTTCCGATTAAAAATCCTGCGTAATGTAGAGCAAGGATGTTACTTCTCTGAATTCTCACTACGACCACACATAAATTAACTACTTTCAAACTTATATAATATATTAAAAAAGATTGGCCTATAATAAATTGATCTATAATAATAGATTTATATTTATCAGGTCACTTTAGTCTCCACTTTAGCCTCGCTTTTCAATCCTTATTCTGGCCTCAAATGCGAATTCAGCAAGAAGCTGGGAAAATCACGAAATTAACTTTATACTTACAGGCTCGTTTTATCATATGGCTGGCTAATTTAGTAAGTCATAAAACTGAAGCATGTTAACTTCTGTTTTCAGGCTCTCATTTTTATTCCCCAGATAACTGCTCCAATTCCCCCGATAACAAAGAAAATTCCGAATATCCATGGCAGGACAATGATTCCAGCAAAAGAGTTGGTCAACAGGAGCAAACCAAGGACTATGGTAAGCGCACCAAGAATTCCCACACCCCAGCCCCCTCCTTTAAGTGCAGAAGTAATTATCACGGCACCGTTGACAAGAGCTAGGATTCCGATGAAGATAATGAGTAAGCTGAGAACGATGTAAGGACTGATAACAGGATACATCAGAATGACAGCTCCCGCAATAATGCTCAGGATACCTGAAACCAGCTTCCATTTCCCGTCCTTTGTAAAAACCAGTGCTTTTATAACAGAAAAAATTCCTTCTAACAGCCAGAAAATGGCTAGAATTTGTATTAGCAGAATAGTGGTTGCTATGGGTTCGTATAAAAGAAATATACCTATAATAATAGCAATAATTCCTTCCAGAAGAACCGACCACCAGAATTCCTGAGGTACTTTTGGTTCCTTCGGTACTTTTAGCTCTGTTCTGTAATCCGTATTAACCGGCTGTCCCATATATTCCACCTCCCTTTTCCCAAATTTGTAAAAAATCGTCCGTCTTCTTTCTTTTGATCCACATTTACCCCTCCCATATTATGTGCCGATAAAAATGAGTTAAATTTATTATTACACAATATTATTAGGAAAATATAATATTATGAGAAATATAAATGAGGAATCAGTATTAAAAGAGGAAATAGATAAGGAATAGATGTGAATCAAAACCCCTATTGTCCAGGTTGTCTAGTTCAGTTTTTATGACCAGGGAGTTGTTAAGGTGAAGTATATTCTAATCGTGGCATCCAAAAACAATTCTAAAACAAGTGCTGTTTGTACAGGTATTTTTTAAAAAAATGAAAAACTATTTTTGTCCCCGGAGTGGTTTTTGAGCCAATTACGAGATCTCGGACACATTAGCAGGACTTATCGGTAGCTGCTCTCTGAGCCTTCAAATAAGAAAACCTAGCCCGAACGTAATTTTCCAGACCATATTTCCATTCCTTGCACTCAGGTCTGCCCGAATTAATGAACATAGCCTGGTGGGCACAGCCCCCCATGCAGATCGGCAGCATCTTGCACTTCACGCAGTCCGTGTACTCAAAAGGTTCCCAGGCAAGCCAATGGATCTCACGGTTTCCCTTCTCTTCGTTTTGCCGCGCCAGGTCTCCGATTTTTCCGATGCTTGCGGCTTTGTTGCCTATTTCGGTCCAGCACTTGTACATGTCGCCGTCGGGGTCCAGGACAAAAGCGTTCGCCCGGTTGGCGTCACAGGCGCGGGCAAACCTCGGATAAAAGGACTCTCTGCCAGCGTCGAATCCCATCAGGTTTAAGTTTTTACAGAAAGCCTGGTTTGTTGCCGAAAATTCTTCGGTAAGCATGCAGGAACTCTCATACGACCTGCATCCTGCGGTATAGGGTATAACATGGCCCAGGTAAATGAATACATCACTCAGGTCGTTCTCCTTTAACACGTCGAGGAGTCTGCTAACATTGTCAATGTTGGAGCGGTCAATATTTACGCGAATATATGTCTCAAGACCGTTAGCTTTCAGGAGCTTTATTCCTTCAAGAATCCGGTCGAATGTCGGACCGTTGCTTCCTTTAAGCATTCTGCGGCTGT
>Ga0265295_1007053_pt1 | contig 13176 bp, 9 predicted proteins | sample Munlansysbiofilm_FD_192503 | JGI IMG/M metagenome (GOLD analysis project Ga0265295, IMG submission 192503) | Leachate microbial communities from a municipal landfill in Southern Ontario, Canada - Methane capture system biofilm | ecosystem: Engineered > Solid waste > Landfill > Unclassified ... | reverse complement strand
GGATCAACTTCAAAAACAGAGGACTTTCGCCCTGATAGGGCATGGAGGAACCGGAAAGACTTCAGTGGCCGAAATGCTGCTGTTTGCCGCCGGTTCCATCACCAGGCTGGGCAAAATTGACGAGGGCTCGACGGTTCTGGACTATGAACCTGAAGAAACCAAACGCAGGGGCAGTATTCAGCCCGGTTTTGCGCAGCTCCCCTGGAAGAAGAACCTGAATTTCCTTATCGACACGCCCGGCGACAACAACTTTATCGGCGACCTCCCCTACCTCCTGCAGGGCGCGGACAACGTGGTCCTGGTCATCGACGCCATCGACGGGGTCAAGCCGCTGACCAAAAAAATCTGGTCCGAAGCCGTCAAGGCCTCACTCCCGGCCATGGCCTTCATCAACAAGATGGACCGTGAACGCGCGAATTTCCAAATGGCCTACCAGGGCCTGTCCGACATGCTCGGCATCAAACCCGTCCTTCTCTTTCTGCCCATAGGCAGCGAAGCCGACTTCCGCGGGCTGGTCGATATTCTGGCCGAGAAAGCCTACGCCTTCGACGAGAACGGCGGCCTGACCCCCATCGATATGCCTGAAGATCTGGCTGACGAAGTGACCATGACGCGTGAAATCGCCATTGAAAACATCGCCGAGAGCAGCGAAGAGCTGATGGAGAAATACCTGGAAGAAGGCTCGCTGACGGACGAGGAGATGATCTCCGGTCTGCGCGCGGGCGTTGCCGGCCGCATGCTGGTCCCGGTCTGCGCGGGCTCCGCCATGCAGAACAAAGGGGCGGTCATGCTCCTTGACACCATCCAGAACATCATGACCTCACCGCTTGAACATGAGCCCTGGCTCGACGCCGACGGGGGCGAGCGCCCGTCAAGCCCCGACGCCCCTTTTGCCGCCTTTGTCTTCAAGACCATCGCCGACCCCTTCGCCGGGCAGCTTTCCGTGCTGCGCGTGCTCTCCGGCGTGTTGTCCCCTGACGCCACCGTCCTCAACGCAACCAAGGACGAAAAGGAAAAAATCGGCCAGATCCTGTTTCTGGAAGGCAAGAAACAGACTCCCTGCAAGCAGGAAGTCGGACCCGGAGCCATCGTGGCCGTAGCCAAGCTCAAGAACACGGCCACCGGCGACACCCTGTGCACGGAAAAGGCTCCCTTCATCCTGCCCAAGCCGGCCTTAAGCCCCTCCATCATTTCCTACGCCCTGGCCGCCGAGGAAAAGGGCGAGGAAGACAAGGTCTTCGCGGCGGTCCAGAAGCTTCTGGACGAAGACATCAACCTGCATCTGGTCCGCAACGACGAAACCGGCGACATGCTCCTCACCGGCATGGGGCAACTGCATATCGAACTGGCCGTGGAAAAGGTCAAGCGCCGCTACAAGACCAACATCGTCCTCAAAACACCCAAAATCCCCTACCGGGAGACCATCAAGGGCAAGGCCCAGGTCCAGGGGCGGCACAAGAAACAATCCGGCGGACGCGGACAGTTCGGCGATTGCTGGATCCGCATGGAGCCCAACGCGCGCAGCGCAGGCTATGAGTTCCTGGATGAGATCGTCGGCGGCTCCATCCCGCGCAACTACATCCCGGCCGTTGACAAGGGCGTCCAGGAAGCGGCGGCGCGCGGATTTCTGGCCGGTTATCCCATGGTCGACTTCAAGGTGGCTGTTTACGATGGCTCCTACCACAACGTCGACTCCTCGGAAATGGCGTTCAAGATCGCCGGTTCACTGGCCTTCAAGAAAGCCGTCGAAATGTGCAATCCGATCCTGCTCGAACCCATCATGCTTGCGGCCGTTTTCATCCCCGACGAGTTCATGGGCGATGTCATCGGCGATCTTTCCAGTCGGCGCGGCCGGGTCCTGGGCTCCGATTCCATCGGCGGCGTGACCGAGGTCAAAGCTCACGTGCCCATGGCCGAGATGATGAAATACGCCCCGGACCTGCGCTCCATGACCGGGGGCCAGGGCACCTTCACCATGGAATTCGCGCATTACGAGGAATGCCCGCCCAACGTGACGGAGCAGGTCATCGCCGATAGCAAGAAAGAAGACGAGTAATCCAGGCCTCTCCACAACCAGGGCCGCGTTTCAGCTTCCTGCGGACTGCCGGCAAAGCCACCTCGAAACCCTCGTCAAATGACGGGGGTTTTTTATTAAAACAGCGTGTTGCGCGCAGCATGCCCCCCCCTAATTCGCACGATGTGCCGGCTTCTTCAAAAATGCGCGACCAGCACGACATGCAGGCGGGTCATAAACCGGCGCGCATGGGTAGAGAGTCGGGGAACGCATCGGTTCCAACCGCCCGACCGAGCGGAGCACGGCCGGCGGCGCCCGGCGCTCAGGAGACCGCAAGAAGTTCCGGCGTCAAGGCCATGACGGCAATGGGCCGCTTGCCGAGAAGGGATCCGCATCCTTGAAAATCAAGACCATTTGTCTCTGCCACCACCGCATCTTATTGAGCTCAAACTGAATACTTCCTGCTTTTGTTGACATCAATCGCATTAAAAATGTAACAAAAAAAATTACATCCGTTTTTTAATTGATCCGCACGCCACACATCTCGTAAAAAAATCTTAAACTCAGCGGCGTGATAAAACGGAAATCAATTATCCAATCATCTCACTGAATCTGAAAATCGAACACCAAGATCTGTGTAAAACCATTCATCAATCCGACATAAAACATGCAAACATCCTTTAAATTTAGTCGAATGACGAGATACCCAGCATATGAGACACAAGACCAGCCTGGAACAACCCGTCTCGCATCAAGCGCCCACGGGTGACGGCCTGAGCCCCGCCATCCTTCTTTTCGGAGAAATTCTGGCGGACGTTTTTCCCGATCGTGCGGTTCTCGGCGGCGCACCTTTCAACGTTGCCCGCCATCTGGCGGCCTTCGGCCAAAGACCGCTGGTGATCTCCCGCCTGGGTGACGACGCCCTTGGCATCCAGGCCCTTGGCAGCATGGAAGACCGGGGCATGGATATTTCCGGAGTCCAGCGTGACCCGGAACTGCCCACGGGGCAGGTAGAGGTTCATATCGAGAATGAGGAGCACCGCTTTGAAATACTGCCACGGCAGGCCTACGACCTCATCGACCCTGCAAGCGCGGCAGTCGCAGCCAAAGCCGCAGCTCCCGCGCTTATCTATTTCGGAACCTTGAGCCAGCGCCACCACACCTCTCGGCAGGCGCTGGCCCAGGTACTGCAAAACACCACGGCCCCGCGCTTTCTGGACATCAACCTGCGCGCGCCCTGGTATGACGCGGACACGGTGCGTTTGTCGCTGCAGAATGCAAACATCGTGAAATTGAATGACGAGGAACTGCGGGCCCTGGCCGACATGTTCAAGGCAGGCGCAGGCTTGGCGCAGGCGCAGGGAGCAGAACTGAAACGCATGTTCGATATCGAACGCCTGATCGTGACCTGCGGAAAAGACGGGGCCTGGCAACTGGACGGAAACGACGACCTCTTTATCGCCACCCCCGGCAAGGAACCTTTGCGCATCATCGACACGGTGGGCGCAGGCGACGCTTTTTCCGCCGCATGCATTCTCGGCATGCGGCTGTATTGGCCGGAGGCCACGGCCCTGAAGCGAGCAAGCGACTTTGCCGGGGCCATCTGCGAAATACGGGGAGCGGTTCCCGAGGACCGGGAATTCTACCAGCCTTTTTTCAAGGAGTGGGAACTGTGAAAAAACGCAGACAGCCCGTCAAAAAACCACTGTTCATCGTGCTGATCAGCATTCACGGGCTGGTGCGCGGACATGACATGGAATTGGGGCGCGACGCGGACACCGGCGGACAGGTCAAATACGTGGTCGAGCTGACCCACGCCCTTGGCGAACGGCCGGATGTGGAAAAGGCCATCCTGCTGACCCGCAGGGTTGTCGACGAGGCCATCAGTCCCGACTACGCGCAGGTGATGGAACCGCTCTCCGACAAGGCCAGCATCGTACGCATCGAATGCGGCGAGGAAAAATACCTGCGTAAGGAGCTGCTGTGGGACTCGCTGGATAATTTTTCCGACAATGTGTTCACCTTCCTGAAAAGCCAGGAACGCGTGCCCGACCTCCTGCACAGCCATTACGCCGACGCGGGCTATGTCGGAGCACGGCTCTCCCACCAGCTCGGCATCCCGCTGGTTCATACCGGGCACTCCCTGGGGCGCAGCAAACGGCTGCGGCTGCTGGCCAGCGGCATTTCGCGGGGACAGATCGAGGACACATACAAGATGTCGCGCCGCATCGAAGCGGAGGAAACCACGCTCAGCGCGGCCGAGCGCATCATCACCAGCACCGGGCAGGAGATCGAGGAACAATACGGCCTCTACGATTTCTATCAGCCTGAACGCATGTGCGTGATCCCCCCGGGCACGGATCTGGACCATTTCTACCCGCCTCGCGAAAGTGAAAAAAGGAACCCCATCGCCCGCGAGCTGAAGCGTTTCCTGCATCGCCCCACAAAGCCCATGGTACTTGCGCTCTCGCGGCCGGACCCGAAAAAGAACATCGTGACCCTCATTGACGCCTACGGGGAATCCCCCCTGTTGCAGGAGGCCGCCAACCTGGTCGTCGTTGCCGGCAACCGCGACGATATCCAGGACATGGACGACGGAGCGCGGGGCGTCTTAAATGACATCCTGCTCGCCGTCGACCGCCACGACCTCTACGGCAAGGTTGCCTACCCCAAGCACCATAGGCCCGAGGAAGTGGCCACCCTTTTTCGTCTGGCCGCAGCATCAGGCGGAGTTTTCGTCAACCCCGCGCTGACCGAGCCCTTCGGCCTGACCCTGCTCGAAGCCGCGGCCTGCGGGCTGCCCATCGTGGCCACGGAGGACGGCGGTCCCATCGACATCATCAGGAATTGCCGCAACGGCCACCTCGTCGATCCCCTCGACAAAGAGGCCATGGCGGAAACGATCCTGGGGACCCTGGTCGATAAAAAAGAATGGCGCAGCTTCGCCAAGAATGGTCTGTCCGGCGTGCGCCGCCATTATTCATGGCCGGCGCACGTGGAAAAATATCTGGACGTGGTCCGCCCCTTGGTGGAAAAAACCGCGCCGCTGATCCGCATGGCGCCCATCCGGCGCAGGGGCATCTCCCGCAAGCAGGCGCTCTTCGCGGAACTCGACCTGAGCCTCATCGGCGAAAATTACTCGCTCACGGCGCTCATGCAAACCCTGCAAGCCCACCGCAAGACCGTCCTCTTCGGTATTGTCACCGGGCGCCGCCTGGACAGCGCCCTGGCCACGCTGCGCAAGCACAAGATCCCGCAACCCGATGTGTTGATCTCCGGTCAGGGCACGGAAATACATTACGCCCCCAGCCTCACCCAGGACACGATCTGGGAGCGCCATATCAACCACCTCTGGGATCCCCGGGCCGTGCGCGAGACCCTGCGCGAAATCCCGGGCCTGTCTTTGCAGCCCAAGAAGCACCAGAGCGCGTTTAAGATCAGCTACTACATCGATACCTCCGTGATCAGCGGACAGCAGGTCCGCCAATTGCTCCAGCACAACGAGCAGGCCGTGAACGTGCTCGTCTCCTTCGGCCAATACCTGGACGTGCTGCCGCTGCGGGCCTCCAAGGGCCTGGCGCTGCGCTGGTGCTCCGAACAGCTCGACTTTCCATTGGAGAGCACCCTGGTCGCCGGAGTCACCGGAGCCGATGCCGACATGCTGCGCGGCAACACCTTGGGCACGGTGGTGGACAACCGGCACATCACGGAGCTGTCCGAGCTTGCGAACATCGAGGGGATCCATTTTTCGGAAGCATCCTTCGCGGCGGGGATTCTCGACGCCATGGCCCATTACGGATTCCCCGCCCAGGAAGAAGGCGCGTCATGAGACGATTCCTGCTCTGCACCGACCTCGACCGGACCCTGATCCCCAACGGCCCGGAGCCCCCGTGGCCGGCGGCCACGACGCTGTTTCGGAAACTGGCGGCGCGCGAGGAGATCTGCCTGGCCTATGTGACCGGCCGCCATTGCGCCCTGATCGAAGACGCCATCGCGGAGTTCGACCTGCCGAGCCCCGACTTTGCCATTGCCGACGTCGGCGCAAGCATTTACCAGATCGGCGCAGACGACTGGCAGCCCTGGAATCAGTGGGAGGAACATATCGCGCCGGACTGGCAAGGCATGCGTTGCGCCGATCTCAAGAACGTGCTGCGCGGAATTGAGGAATTGCAACCGCAGGAGCGGGAAAAACAGGCCCCCTTCAAACTGAGCTATTATGTCGCTCTGGACGCGGACTCCCGCACGCTCATCGCCCAGGTGCACGAGCGGCTGCAGCACGAAGGCATCCGCGCCAACCTGATCTGGAGCATCGACGAACTGGCGCATATCGGTCTGCTCGATATTCTGCCTCAAAGCGCCGGAAAATTGCATGCCATCCGCTTCATGATGAGGCGGCAAAACTTTTCCCTGCATGACACGCTCTTCGCGGGGGACAGCGGCAACGACCTGGACGTGCTCCAGAGCGACATTCCGGCGGTGCTGGTGGCCAATGCCGACGGTGCCATAAAGACACAGGTGGCACAAACCAAACCCGAAGCGCTGTACATCGCCACAGGAGGGTATCTCGGCATGAACGGAAACTACAGCGCCGGCATTTTGGAAGGAGTGGCGCATTTCTGGCCCGAGGCCGATGCGTGGCTGCGAGAATTTGAGCAATAAGGATCATCCATGTACGAACAAGCTTCCCATGCCCTGTTGAACGAAATCCTGGCGGGCCTGAGACCCGAAATCGGCAAATTCCGGCTGCGCCATTTCTATACCCGCCTGGGCGCCAATTTTTACGCCATCTATTCCCTCTTCAAACTGCTCTACGGAGACCGTTCCGACTTCAAGCAGCAGATGGTGCGACTGGTCGAAACCCTGGCCCTACGCTACATGGAGCGTACTCCCGCCTTGCGGAAATCGGACCTGGCCCGTGAAGTGAACTACAACTGGTTTTTAAGCCAGAAATGGGTGGCCATGGCGCTGTACTGCGATCGCTTCGCGGACAATCTGCAGGGCCTGCGCGAAAAACTCCCCTACTTCCAGGAACTGGGCGTCAACATGCTGCACGTCATGCCCATCCTCGACTGCCCGCCGGAAAACAACGACGGCGGCTACGCGGTACGGGACTTCCGCAAGATCGACACCAGATACGGCACTCTCAAGGACGTCGAAGAGTTGGCGGCCACGCTCAAGAACCGCGAAATCCTCCTGGTCCTCGACGTCGTGGTCAACCACACCTCTGACGAACACGAATGGGCAACACGGGCGCGGCAGGGCGAAAAGAAATATCAAGACTACTACTACGTCTTCGACAACCGCGAAACACCCGACGCCTACGAGGAGGGCATGCCCGAAATCTTCCCTGCCACCGCGCCCGGCAACTTCACCTGGGACGAGACCATGGGCAAATGGGTCATGACGGTCTTCAACAACTACCAGTGGGATCTGAATTACCGCAATCCGGCGGTGCTGATCGAGATGCTCGACATCATCCTCTTCTGGGCCAATAAGGGCGCGGACATCCTGCGCCTCGACGCCGTGGCCTTCCTATGGAAAAAGATCGGCAGCACCTGCCAGAACGAGCGCGAAGCCCATCTGTTGCTGCGGCTCATGAAGGACTGCTGCCAGGTCACGGCGCCCGGCGTGCTGTTCATCGCAGAGGCCATTGTCGCGCCGGGCGAGGTCGCCAAATATTTCGGCGAGGACGCCATCTATTCCAAGGAATGCGAGATCGCCTACAACGCTTCTTTCATGGCCCTGCTCTGGGACGCCGTGGCCACCAAGAACGCAAACCTGCTCAACCTGGGCGTGAAAAACCTGCCGAACAAACTGGAGCGGGCGACCTGGCTCAACTACGTGCGCTGCCATGACGACATCGGGCTTGGCTTCGACGACAGCGACGTGGAACTGGCGGGATACGACCCGACCCTGCACCGGGCCTTTCTGGTCGATTATTTCACGGGCAAATTCCCTTCGTCTCCGGCCAGGGGCATGCCGTTCGGGACGAACCTGAAAACCGGCGACGCGCGCATCTCCGGCTCCCTGGCTTCCCTGGTCGGTCTGGAGTCGGCGCTGGACTCCGAGGACGAGGAGGCCATAAACGCCGCCATCAAGACCATCACACTGCTGCACAGCATCATTCTCTCCTTCGGCGGCCTGCCGCTCATGTACTACGGAGACGCCATAGGTACGCTGAACAATCTGGAATTTCTCTCCGATCCGGCTACGCAGAATGACTCACGCTGGGTACACAGGTCTCGTTTCGACTGGGAAAAAGCCGAAAAGCGCCATCAAAGCGGCACCGTTGAACAGCGTATCTTTTCCGCGCTTAAGAAAATGGTCGCCCTGCGCAAGGAGCTTCCGGCCTTCGCGGATTTCGACAATCGTCATCTGCTGCTGGTCGAGAACCTGAATCTGCTGATCTTCTACCGCACGGACCCGGAAAACAGCCGCAGCCGGGTGCTGGTCATCAGCAATTTCAACGTCGAACCGCAGTCCCTTCCCGTGGACACGCTGACGCCGCACGGATTCTATACATACGAGAGCATGACGGATCTGTGCTCCGGCGAACGCGTGCCGGTGGAAGACGGACAGATATCCATACCGGCCCTGTCCTTCTACTGGCTCAAGGATTGAACGTCCGGAGAGGGGGAAGGGCTCGGCCCTCTCCCCTCAAGAGGGACACTCCCGACGAAGAAAGCCCACCCCGAACACCCGCAAGACATCCCGGCCGCCGCGGCAGGAGCGGCGGATCGACATTCATTCCGTCTCGCGGCGCAGGGACGACACGACCAGCGCCGCGATTTTCCCGACAGCCTCGTCTTCATATCCGCATCCCGGAACGGACCGCCCCCAGACCACTCCCGGCCAGTAGGGGTCCGTCTTCCAGCGGCCGATGACATGAAAATGGAACTGCGGCACCACGTTGCCGATGGCGGCGATGTTGACCTTGTCGCAGCCTTCGTCGCGCTTGAGCATGGCGCCCAGCATCGACGACGCGGTCAGAAGCCGATCGCGTAGAGGTGCGGGCAATTCATGCCATTCGGTGGCGTCTGTTTCAGGGACGAGGATAAGCCAGCGGACATGGGCGTCCCTGTGCAGCAGGAGCCGAAGCTCCCGCCATGTTCCCAGTACGTGGCAGTCCGCAACAAGAGTGGGGTGCAGTATGAATGATTCCATGCCCGACGCTACGGCAGCGATGCCCCCTCCCGCAAGCGCGGACTTTCCCGGCCGGCCAGGCTGTCCGCTAAGAAGCCCAAAAAGAAGAGCGCTTTACAGTTCTCCGCAACAGGTGATACGCGCAGTCCGTGGCACCGAAGTCCCTACATACACTCCTGGAGGTATCGAAGCATGCGTTTCCTGACACTGTTGAGCTGTCTTCTCCTGTTTCTCGGATCGACGGCCCCCGCGGCCTTTGCCGCGGACAAAGACACCCTTGTCGTTTCCGTGTCTTCGGACATCCATACCATGGACCCCGGAGTCTCCAGCGACAACTACGACTGGCGGCAGATCTACCCGTGCTATGACCGGCTGGTGAAATACAAGGTAGAAAACGGCGTCGGTCTGACCGAAGTGGAGCCCATGGCCGCCGAGTCCTGGACCGTGTCCGAGGACGGCCTGAAATGGGTATTCAAGATCAGACAGGGCATCACCTTTGATGACGGCACGCCGCTCAACGCAGAAGCCGTGCGTTATTCCCTCGATCGCACCCTGGCCATCGGCAAGGGTCCGGCCGACAACATCGGCGCCATCGCCACCATGGTCGCGGTCGACGACTACACCCTCGAAATCACGCTCAAGAACCCCTACGGCCCGTTCCTGCAGACCCTGGCCACCAACGGCGCCTCCATCGTCAACCCCAAGACGGCGCAAAAGGCCGTGGGCGACGACAAGGCCCAGGCGTTCCTGGCCGAAAACGTGGACGGCAGCGGCCCCTTCAAGGTGGTCGAGTGGACGCGCGGACAGCGCTGCGTCCTGGAAGCCAAACCGGACTACTGGGGCGACAAGCCGAGGCTTAAAAAAGTCATCATCCGCTTCATGTCCGAATCCTCCGACCGGCGCATGGCCCTGGAACAGGGCGACGTGGACATCGCCGAGAACATCCTCATCGACCAGATCCCGGCCCTGGAGAAGAATAAGGACATCGTCGTCAACCGCTTCCCCTCGCAGATGGTCGAATACGTGTACGTCAACTGCCAGAATGAGAAGCTCAAGAATCCGGCCGTGCGCCAGGCCCTGTCCTATGCGGTGGATTACCAGGGCATCATCGACCACGTGCTGCAGGGCAACGGCGTGCAGATGCGCGGCCCCATCCCCGACGGCATGTGGGGGCATCGCAAGGATGTCTTCCAGTACACGCTCGATGTCGCCAAGGCCAAGGAACTGCTCAAGGCCGCCGGCGCCGAAAACCTGGAATTGACCCTCATCTATTCCGAGCGCCGCGCCACATGGGAACAGATCGCCCTGGTCATGCAGGCCAATCTGGCCGACATCGGCGTGAAGCTGAACCTTGAACTCATGGCCAACCCGACCCTGCGCGACAAGATCGACAAGGGCGACTTCGACCTGTGCCTCGGCGCCTGGAGCCCGGACTTCGCCGACCCCTACATGTTCATGAACTTCTGGTTCGACTCGGCCAAAGCTGGCCTGCCGGGCAACCGCAGCTTCTACAAGAACGATCACGTCGACGAACTGGTCCGCAAGGCCGAAGTGTCTTCGGACGTGGAGGAACGCAAGAAGCTCTACAGTGAGGCTCAGGACATCATCATGCAGGACGCCCCGTACATCTTCCTGTACCAGATCCAGACCATCGTGCCCCTGCGGGCAAGCGTGCAGGGCTATGTCTTCAACCCCATGCTCGAATCCATGTACAACTTCGAATCCATCTCGAAAAAATAGGCCGCAGCCGTGGCCAGGCTAGTCTGCCTGGTCACGGCGCATCCCGCGCATGCGAATCCTCACCTACATCATAAAGCGCATCCTGGCCGCGATTCCGGTGCTCATCGGCGTGAGCATTCTCACGTTCATCATTTCGCACGCCATCCCCGGCGATCCGGCCCTGCTCATTGTCGGCCCCAAGGCCAGCAAGGCGGCGGTGGAATCCATCCGCAAGGAGCATGGCCTGGACCGGCCCATGCCCGTGCAGTACCTGCGCTACATGCGCGGCCTGGCGCAGGGCGACCTGGGGCAGTCGATCCGCAACCATCGTCCCGTGACCAGCGATCTGGCCGACTTTTTACCGGCGACCCTGGAACTGACCATGGCGAGCCTTTTCCTGTGCCTCTTCATCGGCATCCCCCTGGGCATCCTGGCCGCCGTGCGCCGCAATCGCCTCGCCGACCATGTGGCCCGGGTCATTTCGGTCATCGGCGTGTCCACCCCGGTCTTTTGGCTTGGGCTGATGCTGCTGCTGCTCTTCTACCGCCACCTGGGCTGGCTGCCCGGTTCCGGGCGGCTGGACGTGACCAGCTCGCCGCCCATAGGCGTGACCGGCCTGTACGTGATCGACGCCGCCCTGGCCGGGGACTGGGCGCTCTTCAAGGAAGTGCTGAGTCATCTCATCCTGCCCGCGTTCTGCCTGTCCTACGTGTATCTGGCGGTCATCACCCGCATCGTGCGCTCCTCGATGATCGCGGTGCTGGGCCAGGATTACATCACCACCGCCAAGGCCAACGGGCTGTCCACGTTCCGGGTCATCTTCAAGCACGCGTTCAAGAACTCGCTCATCCCCACCGTGACCATCGCGGGCCTGTCCCTGGGCGAGCTCCTCGGCGGGGCCATCCTGACCGAGACGATCTTCGCGTGGCCGGGCATGGGCAAATACGTGGTCGATTCCATCAATTCCCTCGATTTTCCGGCCATCATGGGCTTTACCCTGGTGGCCAGCACGGCGTACGTGGCCATCAATCTCTGCGTGGACGTGCTCTACGCATTCCTGAACCCGCGCATTCGCTACTAGAGGACGTCCGTGGCACTGCATCCATTTTTCCGTGAACTGCGCCTCACCTTGGGCATACTCGCACGCAACCCCTCGGCCGTGATCGGCGGGGTCATCATCGCCGTCATGGTCCTCCTGGCCGTGGGCGCGCCGCTCTTGGCCCCTTTCGATCCCGTGCGCCTGTCCTTGTCTGACCGGCTTCTGGCGCCGGGCGCGACGCACTACTTCGGCACGGACGAGCTCGGCCGCGACATCTTCTCCCGCGTCATGTTCGGCGCGCGCATCTCCCTCTCCATCGGCCTTTTGGTCATCGCCGTGGCCGGGATCACGGGCGCGCTCATCGGTGCGACGTCCGGATATTTCGGGGGCAGGACCGACAACGTGATCATGCGCTTCATGGACGTCATCCTGTCCTTCCCGTCGCTCATCCTGGCCCTGGCCCTGGCTGCGGCCTTGGGGCCGAGCCTCGTGAACGCCATCCTGGCCACCGCCTTTGTCATGATCCCCAAATTCGCCCGGCTCGTGCGCGGCGAGGCCATGGTCGTGCGCGAGATGCCCTATGTGGCCGCCAGCCGGGTCGCCGGTGCCGGACACGGCTTCATCATCCGCCGCCACATTTTGCCCAATTGCCTGAACTCGGCCATTGTCCTCGCCACCCTGACCCTTGGCGACGCCATCCTCATCGCCGCCTCCCTGTCCTTCATCGGCCTCGGCGCCCAGCCGCCCACCCCGGAGTGGGGGGCCATGATCGCCTCGGGCCGCAAATTCCTGATGGATCAGTGGTGGTACGCAACCTTCCCTGGCCTCTTCATCCTGCTTACGGTCATCGGCTTCAACATCTTCGGCGACGCCCTGCGCGACGTCCTCGACCCGCGAATCAGGCGCTGACATGACAAACACACTCCTCGACATCCGCAACCTGTCCGTCAGCTTCGACACCTATCAGGGCCAGGCCCGCGTGCTGGACAAGGCAAGCCTCAGCGTCAGGCACGGCGAGATCATGGGCCTGGTCGGCGAAACCAGCTGCGGCAAGTCCGTGCTCTCGCGCTCCATCCTGCGCATCATCCCGTCGCCTCCGGGGAGGATCGACGGCGGCGAGATCTTCTTCGAGGGCCAGGACCTGCTCAAATTGCCGCGCCCGGCCATGCGCAAGCTGCGCGGCGAGCACATCTCCATGATCTTTCAGGAACCCATGAGCAGCCTGAACCCCGTCTTTTCCGTGGGCAACCAGATGCGCGAG
>Ga0265295_1007052_pt1 | contig 13177 bp, 11 predicted proteins | sample Munlansysbiofilm_FD_192503 | JGI IMG/M metagenome (GOLD analysis project Ga0265295, IMG submission 192503) | Leachate microbial communities from a municipal landfill in Southern Ontario, Canada - Methane capture system biofilm | ecosystem: Engineered > Solid waste > Landfill > Unclassified ... | reverse complement strand
TCATCGAGCGCCAAATTTACGTCAACGCCAGGGTGCTGCGTACGGGCGACGGAGTGGCTCTGGCCTCTTCGGATTTCACCCTGCCCTATGTGCGTCCCAAGAAAGCCGTAACCAGCGGGTCGCCGGTTCAGGCTTCCGTCAAGACCAGCCTTGATTGAATAAACACGCGACGCTTCCTTCTTGTTCTTGTGTCTGACTTGGCATATGAGCGTGCTCGTATGCCATTTTTCACTTAACGGGAGGAAATATGAAGAAACTTTTGGCGTTGATTGTTTTGATGGCGGTGCCGTGCCTGGGGTTGGCCCAGGACAAGGTGCTCAGCATGTCCACCACGACCAGCACGCAGTCTTCCGGTCTGCTCGATATTCTGCTTCCGGAGTTCAAGAAGGACACGGGAATTGAAGTCAAGGTTTTGGCCAAGGGCACGGGCGCGGCCATTCGCGACGGCGTGGACGGGAATGTGGACGTGATCTTCGTGCATGATCCGGCCCGCGAGGAAAAATTCGTGGCCGACGGGTTCGGGACCAAGCGTTACTACGTCATGTACAATGATTTTCTGCTCATCGGGCCCGAGGCGGATCCGGCCGGGGCCAAGACTGGCGACGCGACTGAAGCCATGAAGAAGATCGCCATGTCGGAGGCCGTGTTCGTGTCCCGTGGCGATGACAGCGGCACCCACGCCAAGGAACAGGACCTGTGGAAGTCCAGCGGGTTGCCCTTGAAGGAAGAGGACACCGTTTTCAAGTCCAAGAGCAAGGAAGTGACCTTCAAGACCGTCCATCCGGAAGGGATGAAGAATTACATGTCCATCGGCCAAGGCATGGGCAAGACGCTCACCTTTGCCGAGGAGAAGCAAGGCTATACCATCACGGATCGCGGCACCTACGTTCAGTACAAGTACGGCCGCCCGGAGGGGCTTGATCTTGTGCCCATAAGTGAAGGCGACAAGACGCTCTTCAATCCTTACGGCGTTATCCCGGTCAATCCGGAAAAGCACCCCCATGTCCGTTTCGACCTGGCCGACACTTTCGCCAAGTGGCTGGTGTCCGAGCGCGGTCAGAAGGTCATCGGCGACTACAAACTCCTTGACAAGCAGCTCTTCTTTCCAGACGCAAAGTAGCTTCGAGCGGATGTGAAGAACCGATCCCGGGCCACGTTTTTTGTCTCGGGGGCTCAACGTGAGGTTTGCGACGGCCCGCTCCGGCAGCGGGCCGTTTTTTTTCCAATGCCTTCTTGATTCGGGGGCCGCATGTTTTTTGATAGTCTTTGGGCCGCGCTGAAGCTGTTGCTTGAGTTCGATGCCGAGCTCCTGCACATCGTCGGCGTGTCCTTGAACGTGAGCTTCTGGTCCACCGCGGCCGCGTGCATTCTTGGTGTTCCTGCGGGATTCCTGATCGGGGTCGGGCGTTTTCGCGCCAAGCAGGCCGTCATCACCTTTTTCAATACCATGCTGGCGCTGCCGACCGTGGTCATTGGCCTTCTGGTCTATTCCCTGCTTTCGCGGCGCGGCGTTTTCGCCTCCCTGGGCTGGCTGTACACGCAAAAGGCCATGATCTTCGGCCAGATAATCCTCATCACTCCCATTGTCATCGCCTTCACCATTGCCGCCGTGGGCCGCATCGACGACCGCTATCGCCGTACGGCGCTGACCCTTGGCGCTTCTCCCTGGCAGGTCGCGTTGGTGGTCCTGCGCGAGGCCCGCTTCAGCATCATGGCCGCCGTTGTGGCCGCCTTCGGCCGTGTCATTTCCGAGATAGGCATCTCCATGATGCTCGGCGGCAACGCCAAGGGCTTCACCCGGACCATGACCACGGCCATGGCCCTGGAATACGACAAGGGCGAATTTGTCCTTGCCCTGGGCCTGGGCATCGTGCTGCTGGCCATCAGCCTGGCCGTGAACGTGCTGCTGGGCTACGCCCAGGGGAGGACGCAGCGATGAGCCTTTTCGAGCTGCGCGATGTGCGCGTTGTCTATGACGGCCGGGTGGTGCTCGATCTGCCGCGGCTGAACATCGAAGAGGGCGAGGCCTATTCGCTGCAAGGACCCAACGGGGCCGGAAAATCGACCCTGCTCGGCATCCTTTCCTTTTTGAATGCGCCGCATCAGGGACAGGTTCGCTTCGAGGGCGGCCCCGTGGTCTGGAAAGAATCCGCGCTCCGTGCCCTGCGCCGCAACGTAGGGCTGGTGGAGCAGCATCCGGTCATGTTCAGCCGCAGCGTGCGCGAGAATGTGGGCTACGGGTTGGCCATCCGAGGAGTGGACAAGGCCCGGCGCGAGCGCCTGGTCGACGAGGCCCTCGATCTGGTGGGCCTTGCCCATCTGGCCGACAGCTATGCTCCGCGCCTGTCGGGCGGAGAAACGCAGCGCGTGGCCATTGCCAGGTCTCTGGCCAGCCGTCCCAAGGTGCTGCTTCTGGACGAGCCCACGGCCAGTGTCGATACCCAGAACCGGGTCATCATCGAGCAGATCGTGGCCGATCTGCGCGACCGGGGTGATACCACCATCGTGCTCTGTACCCACAACCGCTCCCAGGCTGCGGCGCTGTGCCCCAAGGTCATTTATCTGGAAGACGGCCGGCTTGCCGCGCGTCCGCTGAGCAACTCCTACGCCGGGCAGTTCGTGGACGACAACGGGCAGACCTGGTGCCGCATCGCTGCGGGCTTTCGGGTGCCGGTGCCGCAGTGCGGACCGGGCCGGGGCCGGGTGGTCATCGAACCGGGCGCGGTGCGCCTTCGCGTGGCGAGCGCGCCAGGCGTGAATCGGGGGATATTGACCCGGGTTCGGCTTGAGGGCGACATGGTCAGCCTGAGCGTCGATCTGGGAAGGCCGCTGCATGTGCAGATGGCATTGAAGGAGTTTTGGGGCGCAGGTCTTGAGATCGGGGCGCTGGTTCAGGCGGATATACCGGTTGCGGCTGTGGAGTGCTACATGGTGTCGTGAATGATGGCTGGGAAGCGTTGAGACGCGCAGGCGGAGAAATTTCTTTGTCGACGATGGGGCGGGTCGCCGGTTCGCCCCGGCGTGAAGCGAGACACGTAGGCGGAGAAATTTCTTTGTCGGCGATGGGGCGGGTCGCCGGTTCGCGCCGGACGCGCGGCTTCGAAACTCCCTCGCCGGCCTCGTAGAGTTTACCCATTGCCCCATGGAACATCGGGCTTTGCTTCGGGCGGACGGCAATGGGTAAACAAACGAGTCCTGGTTCGGTCAGACAGTCGAATCCACGCGTCCGGCGCGAACCGACGACCCTTGAGCGGTTGGCGGATGTGTATGGAAAGAAGAATAAGAGGGTTGGCGGGTGCTGCGACCCTTGAGCGGTCGGCGGATGTGTATGGAAGACAGGGAGAAGAGGGCCGGCCTTGAGTGATTGACGGATAAGCATGGAAAACCGGGATAGGAATATGCAGGGGGTGGAGGAACTTCATTCGGGGTGTTGCCCGGAGGCCGGTTCGGACGGCGGATGGCGGGAGCTGTGCCGTCGCTGCAACGAGCTGCGCCTTGAGAAGGAGAGCTGGTGGGCGCGGATCGTGAGCGACCCCGAGGCGGTCCCTTGCGTGGAAGAGTCGGCGGTGACGACGCGCCTGCGCGGCAACACCTTCGCGGAAGTGGAACTTCGTGGTCCCGGATTGCAGTGCCGCATTGCGCCGGAGCATCTGCTTCTGGCGCATCCCGGAGCGCGGACCGTGCTTGGCGACGAAGTTGCCCCGCAGCCGAAGCGGGTGCGGAATCTTGCCGATCTCGCGCGTTCCTATGATCATGTGCGGCGCCGGGTCTGCCGTCATGAAGACCGGCGGGCGGCCATCCTCGACCGGCTTTTTCTGCGCCATTCCTGTGTTCTGGCCGTGGACGCCGCATTGCCTTCGGGGCGGGCCGACCTTGTCGCCCTTTCTCCGCACGGGACGGCTGTTTTTTTTCTGCTTCGCCGTTATCAGGCCGGTGATTTGCGCTTGCCTGGGCAAGGCGGGATCGTCTGGCGCATGCATGAGTTGAACCGCCTTCTCGCGAATGAGCAGACCATGGGCTGCTGGCTTCGCGATTTTCTTGAACGCTCCCGCGCCCTGGAAACGCCTCACTCAAGACGGTACCGGCCCTCCGCGAATCCCGTCGTCATCCATCCGCGTGTCCGCCTGCTGATCGTCGACTTCGATCACGCCCAGCGTCTTGAGGGGCTGCCTTCCTTGCGCACAAATCTTGAGGATGGACTTGACCACAGCGCCGCGCGGGGTGATATTCATTGCATTGGCGACGCCGGAAACATTTCGTACAGTACTTTTTTTTCCGGAATCTGATTGGCCCACTTTTTTGCGGAGGGAAATATGTCCGATCTGCACTTGTGGCACCGCGCCGAACTCGGGAAGCTCAAACAGGACATGGAGGAGCTTTTTGATTCCTTTGTGCGCGATTTCTGCAGCCCCTTGGATTTGCGGCTCTTGCGTTGCGAGCCGGACGTGCGCGTGGTCAACGAAAGAGATGCCATCATCGTCTCGGCCCATGTGCCCGGCCTTGATCCACGTTCCATCAAGGTCTCCGTGACCGGCGACCGCCTGGCCATCGCCGGCGAGAAGGTGGAGGAAATCCGGGATGGACAGGCCTTGAGTATTTCACGGCACGGGTTTTCAAGCACGGTGCGCCTGAATGCCCCCGTGCAGGCGGATCAGGTCCGCGCCACCTATTCGGGTGGCGTGTTGCGCATCGTTTTGCCCCGGTGCGCGGACTGCACCTCCGTACAGGTGAGTACGGAAGAACATGAGCGAGGTAGCAATGAGTAAATCGTTACGATTGACGCCCGACCAACTGCGGTGGACCCTCGACACCTCCACCCTCCCTTTTGACACGACGGACGAGCTCGAACCCCTGGACGAGATTCTGGGGCAGGACCGGGGCGTTGACGCGCTCAGGTTCGGCATCGGCATCCATCGTCCGGGTTATAACATTCTGGTCACGGGTTCCCCGCGTACCGGGCGCATGGATGCGGTGAAGAAGGTGCTTGCCAAGGTCGTGCAGGACGGGAAGACCCCTGGCGACCTCTGTTATCTGAACAACTTCAAGGAGCCCGACGCGCCCATCCTGGTGCGTCTGGGGCCGGGCCTTGGCGCAAGGCTGAAGAAAAACATGCAGCAGCTGGTCGAGGAGCTCAAGAAAGAGGTGCCCAAGCTCTTCGAGAGTTCGGAATATCTGGCGCGCAAGAACGAGATCAACGAGGTTTACGAGAAGAAGACGGCCAGCTTCTTCATGAATCTGGAAAAGCAGGTCAAGGAGGCCGGTTTCGCCCTGGTCACCTTTCAGGGTCGCCAGGGGCAGCAGCCGGAGGTCATGCCCGTCGTCGACGGTGAGCCCACCCCGATCTTGAAGCTTGAGCAGATGGTTGAAAAGGGCCGTTTTCCCAGGGAGGAATTCGACCGCATCAAGGCCAAGCATCTTGAGATCAAGACCGAAATCGATTCCATTTTCCTGCAGATCCGGGTTCTGCAGAAAGAAATTCAGGAAAAGAACAGGCAGGCCGACAAGCTCATGTTCTCCAATCTTGCCGGCGACCTTATTGCGCCGCTCAAGGCTGATTTCGCATGTGCCGAGCTGGACGGGTATTTTCAGCACATGATCGACGACATGGTCGACAACATCGCCATTTTCTTCGCTCAGGAACACCCGCCGCAACTGCCCATGGGCGACCCCTTCGAGCAGTATTCGGTCAACGTGCTGGTGGACAACGGCGAGCAGCAGGGCCCGCCGGTCATTATCGAGGAGTATCCGACCTACCGCAACCTGTTCGGCAGCATCGAGCGCATCGTGGACCGCAGCGGGGTCTGGCGCACGGATTTTTCCCGCATCAAGGCCGGGTCTTTCGTGCGGGCCAACGGCGGATATCTGGTTCTGAATCTGCTTGACGCCATCATGGAGCCGGGTGTGTGGCAGTCTCTCAAGCGGGCGCTCAAAAGCCGCAAGATGGAGATCCAGACCTACGATCCCTTCTACCTGTTCACCACCTCGTCCATGAAGCCCGAACCCATCGAGATGGACATCAAGGTCATGGTCCTGGCGGACACCTACCTGTACCATATGCTGCAGCATTATGACGACGATGTGTCCAAGATTTTCAAGGTCCGCGCGGACTTCGACTCCACCATGGACAAGACCGGCGAGTCCGTGCTCCGTTTTGCCCGTTTCGTGCGCACCCAGGTCGCGGAGCATGGCATGCGGCCCTTTGATCGTTCCGCCGTGGCCGCGCTGGTGGAAGAGGCCGTGCGTATGGGCGGACGGCAGGAGAAAATGGCCGCGACGTTTCCGAAGCTGACCGACCTGCTCATGGAGGCCGATTATTTCGCCGGACAGGAAGGGCGCGATACGGTGCTGCATGGCGACGTGAGCCAGGCCATCGAGGCCCGCATTCACCGGTCCAGCCTTATCGAGGAAAAAATTCAGGACATGATTGACCGCGGTTCGATCATGATCGATACCGACGGGGCCAAAGTCGGGCAGATCAACGGCCTGGCCGTCTACAACATGGGGGACGTGATGTTCGGGAAACCCAGCCGCATCACCGCCGCCACAGCCATGGGCAAGGCCGGGATCATCAACATAGAGCGAGAGTCCGAGCTGTCGGGCAGCACCCACAACAAGGGCGTGCTCATCCTCGGCGGGTACCTGCGCACGATGTTCGCTCAGGACAAGCCCCTGGCCGTGAGCGCGTCCATCGCCTTCGAGCAGAGCTATTCCGGAGTGGATGGCGACAGCGCCTCGTCCACGGAAATGTATGCGTTGCTCTCGAGTCTTTCGGGGGTGCCCATCAAGCAGGGCATCGCCGTGACCGGGTCCGTCAATCAGAACGGCGAGGTCCAGGCCATCGGTGGCGTCAACCATAAGATCGAAGGTTTTTTCGCCTGTTGCAAAGCCAAGGGCCTGACAGGGGCGCAAGGAGTGATCATTCCCAGGGCCAATGTCCTGGACCTCATGCTCAAGACGGAGGTGGTCGAGGCTGTGCGCGAGGAGCGCTTCAACATCTGGCCCGTGAGCAACATTGAGGAAGGCATCGAGCTTTTGACCGGTAAAAAGGCCGGCGCGCGAAGAAAGGACGGCACCTACCCCAAAGGCAGCATCTACGCCCTGGCGGACCAGCGGCTCAAAGACCTGGCCGAGGGCATGGTCAAATTCGGCAAGGAAGACGAAAAACAGGAAAAGGCCTGATCTGGGCCGAGCATGAAGGAGAACACCTTGGAAAATGAAATGTACGATCTGATTATCGTTGGCGGCGGCCCGGCCGGACTTTCCGCCGGAATTTACGCCATGCGCGCGGCCATGCACACGGTTCTGCTTGAAAAGGGCATGCCCGGCGGGCAGATCGCTTTGACCAAGGATGTGGAAAACTACCCGGGCATCGAGGAAGTCGGTGGCTTTGAGCTGTGCGAGAAATTTTTGAACCACGCCAAACGCTACAATCTTGAAATCCGGGAAAACGAGGTGGTCAGCGTCGAGCCCGGGGTGGACTTCCACGAGGTTGTGCTGGCCGGCGGAGAGCGTCTGCACACCCACTCCGTCATCCTCGCCCCTGGTGGCTCGGCCCGCAAACTGGGCGTGCCCGGCGAGATGGAGCAATACGGCAAGGGCGTGTCCTATTGCGCCACCTGCGACGGTTTTTTCTTTCGCGGCAAGACCGTTGTCGTCGTTGGCGGCGGAGACACGGCCCTGGAAGACGCCCTCTACCTGTCCAAGATTTGCGCCAAGGTCTATCTGGTGCACCGCCGCGATGAATTTCGCGGCAGCCGGATCCTGCAGCAGCGGGTGTTTGCCGAGCCGCGCATTACCCTGGTCCTTGATTCCGTGCTGGACGACATCGCCGCCGATGATCAGGGCGTGACCGGGGTGACCGTCAAGAACGTGAAGACCGAAGAGACCCACAACGTCGCGACCGACGGCGTGTTCATCTTTGTAGGGTTTTTGCCCAACAACGCCCTTGTCCCTGCGGGCGTGAAGATGAACGCTGCCGGTTACGTTGTCACCGACGAGAAATGCGAGACCAGCCTGCCCGGCATTTTCGCCGTGGGCGATGTGCGCCAGAAGTATGCCAACCAGATTGTCCTGGCCGCCGCCGACGGCTGCGTCGCCGCCCTGGCCGCCGCGCACTATGTGGAGACGCGAAAGGCCCAGGCCGCGCGCAAATAGCAGAAGAAGGGCGGCCACGTGGGGCCGCCCCTACGTGAGGACGATACAGGTCGGCAATGCGCGATTATATCTGCCTCATGACGTAGGGGCAGGCCACTGTGCCAACCCTTTTTCGGCAACAAAAAACCCCTTGGATTATCAAGGGGTTTTTTGTTGCCTGATGGGCGTGGAAATTTGTGGCTCCCCGGGACAGATTTGAACTGCCGACACGGTGGTTAACAGCCACCTGCTCTGCCAGCTGAGCTACCGGGGAACACGAGTCAGAAAGCGCTTGTAGGGAAAGGCTGACGGACTGTCAACCTTCTCGTTTTCCACTTCATTTTCAAGCGCTTTCGTCTCTAGCGTGATCGATGGCGGAACAATTCCCGCCGTTCCTGAGGATACAGCTTTCCATACGCGGGCAGGGCGAGGTGCGATTTTCCGGGGGTGAGTTCCATGATGCGGATCAGCGTCGTGTCCACGGGCAGTCTGTCCAGAATCCGGATCTTGTATTCCGGTGCCGGGACGAGGCCGGCAGTGCGGATTTTTTCAAAATACTGGCTGTATTCCGGGTCGGTCGAATTCGCGCTCAGACCGTAGGCGTTTTCGCGGTAGGGGTAGCCTTCGATGACGGTCTTGGTCCCGCCCAGGTAACGGAAAATATCCACCTGGCTGGTTTTGACCACCCGGGACAGGATCAGGATCGCGGGATGCTCCTGCTCTTCACGCACGAAAATGAGGGACCTGACGTCGTCCACCGGGGTCAGGGAGGTGTCCTGAAGGTCGCCGCGCACACGGGCCGTCACCTCATCAAGGTACCTCCAGCCCGGGTTCAGGGGGATGGGTTCGCCCCGCCACAGGAAAATAGTGTCCGCCCCGGGCTGGTAGCGCTCGTTGAAAGGAGTGGATGCGCAGGCCGAGATCAAAATCAGCACGGCCGACAATGCTGTGAATATGAAAGTTCTGTGGTTTAAAAAAGTGTTCATGGCTCCTCCAAGAAAGAAAACAATCAGGGTAATCGGTTTTTTTCAAAAGTACGCCCCAAGTCCCGGCGTGATCCATTCGCAGGATTCTTCCAGGCTGGGCTGATAGAGGCCTGCTGTGTCCGGATCGGCGACAGAGGCCGAAGCGGCGGCGCCTGCCGTTGGCCGGGCGGGGTGCCGTTCCAGGAAGACCGTAAAGCCCGCCGAGACAGATATCTCGCGATGCGCAAACTCCGGGTTGGCCAGGGGGCGCACAAAGGCTGCCGCATAGGTCGGGCTGCCCGCTGGGTTTGTTTCGAGCGAATCTTCTTCGTCCGGGACCGGCGGCTTTGAGCCCGGTCGTGTGACGGCCGCAGCCGTCGCAGCAGTGCGAATGTGGCCGCTGTCGGTCAGCAATTCGCCGTTTTCAAGCAGAAGCACGCCAAACCGTCCTCGGCTTGCCGCGGCCTGAAAGCGGTATTTGTAGACAAAAGAGCAATAATTGACGGCCAGCGCCAGCTTGTGCGCGGCCGCATGGGCCACGAGTTTCAGGGCGCAAAGCTCAGATTCGAGCACCGTGGCCTTGGGGCCGTGAATGTACGTATAATCATGTTCGAGCAAATGTCTGGCATTGTGCGGAGTGAGGCGCAACTGGTGCAGGTTCAGGTGCGAAACGCCGGCCGCCGTCAGTTCGGGCAGCAACGTCTCAAGGCGCCCGGCTTCCTCCGGCACGGCCGGAATTTCCACCGTGACCGTGGCCACGATGCCTGCTGCCTGACGTGCGAATTTCAGGTCATAGTCTGTGGCCCCGATGTCGAAACGGATTTCGTTCAACCCGGCGGCGGCGAGCTTTTGCAGCTTGTCTTCCGTGACCAGAATGCCGTTGGTGTACAACCAGATGTGCAAGGCCGGGTCGCAGGTCCGGCGCAGGGCCTGCACGAAGGTAAGGCTTTTGTCGAAGTCCAGAAATGGTTCGCCCCCACTGACGCTCGCCCCGCCGAATCCGAAAAAGCGGACGTAGTCGGCGTAGTCCTGGGCGTGGTGAAACGGCACGCTCCCTGACATGGGCGGGTCATCCATGTTCTGGGGCGCGGGGCAGTAGAAACAGCGGCCATTGCAGCGCCCGCTGATGAAAAGGCAGGACCATGCCAGCCCCGAACACTGCCGGCATCCCGGCGCCAGGGGGCCGTGATGGATCTTGGTGCCCAGGCACGACACGCCAATGCCCGGAGTTTGCAGAAGGCGGGCCCTCTCCTGGGTTGCGAGCCGGGCACGTTCCTTTGTGATCCAGTTGATATAATTGTAGATGGGTCCGTATTCGCGGGCGTTCATCTCGATAAAGTGGTCTCTCGTCTGTTCATCGTGCATGGAATTGGTGTCTCCTGTTAAGACGATACGACCCTGGACAAGTCAGTCGACCCGCAGAATGGTGGCGTAACTGCCGAAAACAGCCCAGACGGTATCCTTTTCCTGCAGCTCAAGACGTCGCAGGCTCTGTGTCGTGGTGATGACGCACAGTTCCGTGTCCGGGCCGATGCGCAGCACGTATTCGGTATTGACCTGGCCGCGCGTGATGCGGGTGATGACTCCGGGCAGGCGGTTTTCCGCCGAGCAGAGGGGATCTGCTTCGGTCTTGTACAGGCTCACCCAGGGCGCCTTGACCTCCACCGTGGCCAGGCGCCCGACCTTGAGTCCGAGACGGCTCAGGCTGTCCAGGGTGATGACCGAGGAGATGACGTGGCCGTCGAGGGTGGTGAGTTCCACCGCGGCCTGGATGTCGGCGGGGCGGATGTCCGTGATCTTGCCGAAAAAGGAGTTGCGGGCGCTGGTCTTGCGATGGCTCTCCCGTTGCAGGAAGGAGGAGGTGATGGTGCGGATCTCCTCTTCCGAGAAAGACACGTAGGCAGAGGTCAGGTTGGGCGTGGAGTGTCCGAGGTACAGCTGTACCGCAGGCAGGGGCATGTTGGACTGCATCAGTTCCACACCCCTTGATTTGCGGATCATCTCGGGGCTGCCCAGGTTTTTGGGAAAACCGCAGGCCTGGGCCCGCTCGTAGAATTTGCGGCGTACAAAGGCCGGGTCAACGCCCAGGGTTTGCCCCACGGCCTGGCGGAAGGCCTCTTCCGCGAAAAGGCGCCTGATTTCCAATGCCAGGGGCTCTGCCAGGGGCACGGATCTGGCCTGCTGCGGCATGGTTCTGCCGAAGGTGACGAGCAGGCGGTCGTGGTCGATGTCCGTGAAGGGGTCCAGCTCAAGCACTTCGTGCAGCTTGGCCCCGGTGTGCCTGATGAGCAGAAAGATGAGCAGGATGCGCTTGCGGGACAGAGTCACGTCGGCGCGTTTGGAGCCTGCGGCCCAGGACCGAAATTCCCGTTCCAGATGTTCGAGCTGCAGGGAATCAAGGCAACTCGAAGCCTCGCCCACGATGCGTCCATGGTCGGCTTGATCGGATGAGGGGGGGCGCAGGGTTGGATTGTGCGAGGCTTTCATGATTTCCATCATGGACCGAGGGGAGGCTTCAAGGCAAGCGTCTATTTGGGGGAAAATTGGGGAAATAGGGTGGCTTATCGCCTGGTCAATGGACGAAGTAAGAGGCAACCACCCCGCCCTTCGGGCACCCCTCCTTGGCAGGAGGGGAATGGTCTCTGGGCGGATGTTGCGACTGCATGCGGATGTACGTCAGAGATGCCTGAGTTTGGCCTGACGAAAGACGTCGCGTGGCAAGCACTATCCGATTCTCCCCCTGCCAAGGGGGAGTACCCGAAGGGGGAGGGGGTATCTCCCCTTGATTTGAAGAAAGGACGTAGTCTTTTCGTCTGACTGGCGCGCAGGGCCTGGTTGGTCCGGTCAGGCCGCCTCGAAACTCCCTCGCGGGCCTCGTACGGCGGAATCGTCGCGTGCAGGGCGTACGGGCGTGGTCGCGCGTCCGGCAACGATTCCGCCAACGATGCCTGGCTCGGTCAGACAGTCGAGGCAACCTGCCCGAACCAACCAGGCCCTGCGCGGTACTGCATGAGGCTATCTCATCGGCATTGCTGATGCGTCATCCCCGCGTAGGCGGGGATCCAGGTTTTTGTTGAGGAAAAGGCGCGGCTTTTCGTCTGGTCGGGGAGATGCGGCACAAAAAAAGGCCCTTCGTGTGAAGGGCCCTAAAAAAGTCTGGCTCCCCGGGACAGATTTGAACTGCCGACACGGTGGTTAACAGCCACCTGCTCTGCCAGCTGAGCTACCGGGGAATGCGCGTGAGGAGCCTCTTTAGGCAAAGAGGGTCGCTCTGTCAACCAGTTTGCGCTGCGGCGCGAATTTTTGTCTGGTTTGCCTCTTCACTCTTGCCTTGTTGCTCCAGGGCTGTGATCAGGACTTCCCAGAAGGCGGGGGAGTCGGCTTTCAAATGCACGCTCTGCCGGGCCAAGGATTCGGCGATTTCCGGGTCGTCGCCGCGCTCCAGGTAGATCGTGGCCAGAAGATGAAAGGAGTGGGCGTCCTGGGGGTTGGCGGTGATGGCCTGGTGCAGATATTCCCGCGCCGTATCCCGGTCGTCGCGGCGGAAAGCCAGTCTGGCCAGGTAGCGGTAGGCCAGATTGTGCGTGGCGGCGAGATGCTCCCCATCGGACATGGCCCGGACCTGTTCGTAGAGGTTCCAGGCCCGCTCGAAGTCACCCTCCTCCTCTGCCATGAGGCCCAGGCGGATCAGCGCGTAGACATGATCGGGCCGGATGGAGAGCACCTGCTCGAAGGCCTGCCGGGCGGCCACGGGGTCCCCGTCTTTGAGGCAGGCGCAGCCGAAATTGTAGAGCGGCATGATGTGCTCCGGATGGAGGCCGGTCAGGTCTTGAAAGATGGTCCTGGCCTTGGCGTACTTGTTCAGTCGGGCATAGCAGACTCCCAGGGAATTGCGGGCCAGCAGGTTGCCTTCGTCGACGGTCAGGGCTTTCTTGTATTCGGCGATGGCGTCATAGATTTCGCCTTGGGCAAAAAGGCGGTCGGCGCTGATGTTCAAGGATACGGAATCGAAGCAGGCAATTCGTTCATCGTGCAGGAAGCCGGCGTGATCCAGGGCCTTGCGCGCGTTTTCCAGGATG
>Ga0265295_1007051_pt1 | contig 13178 bp, 13 predicted proteins | sample Munlansysbiofilm_FD_192503 | JGI IMG/M metagenome (GOLD analysis project Ga0265295, IMG submission 192503) | Leachate microbial communities from a municipal landfill in Southern Ontario, Canada - Methane capture system biofilm | ecosystem: Engineered > Solid waste > Landfill > Unclassified ... | reverse complement strand
TATCAGGAAGGTACTTATGCAGATACTCCTTCCGGTTTGTTACTTCTTTTCTGATAGTTACAATCAAAAAGACTTTCTCTGTATGATTGCTTATTCTTGGTTTTCTGAAAAATCCTTTATAAGTCCTTCCTGACCGAACCTGACATGTTGTCGCATTGCTTCTTCAGCAGTTTGAATATCTTTCTTAATGATTGAGTCAACCAATAGGATATGACGATTCAGAGACTCTGGCGTTCGAGGCCTCTTTGTCTGTCCTTGCAATAACACAAGCCAGAGGAAACTATTACGTTCTAGTGCTCTGTAGAGAGTAGCTGAATTAGCAGCCTCTGCAAGCATCAGGTGGAACTTATAATGCATTTCTGTGTATTTGTAAGGATCAGCATTCTCAAAGGGGATTCTGTCAAGGTCATTGGCTGCATGTTGCAACATGAATTGTTGTTCTTCAGAAAGGCTATTTGCAAGAATCCTGGCAATTTGGCACTCTACGGCTTCTCTCAATAGAAAGATGTCCTTGATTCTCTCAACAGTAGGTATGGTAACAATGGAACCCCAGTGAGGATGATACTCAATTACTCCATCCTGTTCCAATTTTTTCATGGCTTCGAGTATCGGAATATGACTAACCCCAAGCATTTTTGCCAAAGGTCTTCTTGTCAATCTCATCCCTGGTGGAAACTCTCCAGTGATAATCTTCTGAAGGATTATCCGGTAGGTTCGTTCTGCAGAAGTGAGTGAAGGATCATTCTGATCTGTTTCAAAAATTGCATTAATATCAATGTTCATAGACTCTGTAATCTCTCTCTTATTAGTATACATGGTATATCGAATTTCACCAAATTGAAATATGCATTTTTATAAATCGAGTAATTGAATAGATATGAGAATTAATTTTAGATAATTAAAATTATTCAATATATAGAATAAAATGAGTGCAAAAAATTATGCAATTTCTAGGTACTAACGAACTACAAAAAAAATGTTGACAGTATTAAATGAGTGGTATACCGTGTATACCATATTCACCATTTTTTGGAGGTATCTAATGAAAGGAAGTGTACGGAAGAATGTTGCCATTGCAATGATGGTATTGTTTTCTCTCTCAGCAGTGTATGCGGGGGGCAATACTGAAAAGAGTGTGGCTGACAAACCAGTCGATGTATGGATGATAAACAGTCCAGTCGAAACAATTATTAGTGCATTCGATGCAGCAGGGGAGAATTTTACTGCTGAAACAGGAATCGAAGTCAATTATGTGAGAGTTCCCACTAATGATTTTCACACAAAACTGGTTTCCAGTATTTCTGCGGGAGTATATCCTGATATGATCATCTGGAACAGTAGTCCTGGTGTGGAATTTAGCCAAACCGGTGCGGTGCTTCCTGTTGATGAAATTGTAAATGAAATTGGAAGAGGACAGTTTGGAGAAGGAAGTCTCAAGATGTTCACCGTAGATGGTGATCTTCTGGAAATTCCATTCATGGTACGACCAGCAGGATTTCATGCTAGAAAAGACTGGCTTGAGGCTGCTGGTTATAATACAGAGCCTAAAATTGATAGTGATGGATACTACTATTATGAAGGCCTTCAGACTTGGGAAGAATTATTAGAAGCTGCAAAGAAAATCAATGATCCCAGTAATGGCAAATATGCGATGGGATTTGCTTACAGCAGGAAAGCATTTGGAGATTCCGCCAGCTTTTGTATGAGTATTCTGTATTCCTATGGTGCTAGCTTGCTAGATGAGAATGGTAATGTTGCCATTGATTCGAAGGAAGCAATCGAAGGACTCGAGATGATTCGGAAGATTTGGGAGAGTGGGACAGTACCTTCCGCTGCTACTACCTGGGATGGTGGTTCAAATAACAATTTCTTCATTGGTGGTGATATTGGAATGGTCTTCAATTCTAATAGCATAATGGGCAAATTGAACGACACTACTGCAGTAAAACCAGAGGATCTCCTGATGATTCCTTTCCCTTCCGGTCCAGCGGGATCTTTCATGTCAGCAAATCCTGAGTCAATTACCATTTTCAACAAAGGGAATGTGGAAGGAGCCAAAGCTTTTACCAAATATTTGTTGAAAGAAGAAACCCAGGTATCGATGTTTGAAATCATGGGCTTCGGTTATTACAGTCCTTTGAAGAAGGATGTAATGGAAAACGAGCTCTTTAGTAATTTGAATCAGAACGAGAGGGTTTTGATGCAGGATGCAAGGAAAGCGATAAATGTATCCTTCCCATATGACCCCAACGCAAAACTCAATGCATTGTATAGTTCTTTCCTGTTTGATGATGCCTTGTCAAGGATTGCTGTCGACGGATGGAATAGTGAAAGGGTTGCAGCAGAAATGGCAAAGAAAGTCACTGAGGTAATCAACGACTAAGTATTGGTTCGGATATAAGCTTACATCGTATGTGAAAATATACGATGTAAGTATTTAATTAATAGTGAGATGAAAATGCCAATTCTAAGAAAAAAATTATCACTTGAAGAGAAAGACAATAGGATAGGGCGGCGGTTTTTATACCCTGCAATCATTGTCTTGCTCTGTATTATTGCTTTTCCTGTACTTTACTCATTCATCTTGAGTTTTTTCAGATGGAGGCCTACTGAGCCTGGCCATCGTTTTGTTGCTATGAAGAATTATTATGATGTATATCGTGATGAGCGTTTCTTGATATCCATTTTCAATACATTCATCTATGCCTTTATTGGTGCATTTGGAAAAATAATTCTTGGAATGGGTTTGGCTTTGTTATTGAATAAAAAATTCCCAGGAAGAGCGATTGCAAGAACATTATTGATGTTGCCTTGGATTATTCCAGTTACTGCAAGCCTAACAGCTTGGAACTGGATGCTGGATGGTATGTACGGTGTAATTAATATTATTCTGTCGAGAATGGGTTTGATTACTACCTATATAAACTTTCTCGGGGAGAAGGGTATTGCTCTAGCATGTGTCCTGATGGTCGGTATCTGGATGGGATACCCACAGATGATGATGATGATCTTAGCAGGGCTTCAGTCGATTCCTGGAGAGTTGTATGAAGCAGCCGAAGTAGAGGGTGCAGGGAAAATTCGCTCATTCTTCTATATCACAATCCCTTCATTGTCTGGTGTACTGAAAACATCCATTATTCTCAGCATTATTTGGACGTTTAATGCTTTCAATGTTATTTGGTTGCTGACACGCGGAGGAAGTTCGACACACATCATGAACACACTTGCTTATGAATTCTCCTTCATCAATATGCGATACGATAAGGGGGCTGCCATGTCTGTTACCATTTTATTCTTCTTGGCAATCTTCTTATTCATCCATACCAAAATGCAGAGGGAGGACTCACTACAGTGAATCTAAATAAGCATAAAATACATGCAAAAGGTAAAAGGATTTTATTTTTTGCTGCATTGATCTTAATCATTGTGATAATTGATTTTCCAATCTATTGGATGATTAAAAGTTCATTGACTTCTGTTGATAAGATGATGACGAGAGAGGTGAGTCTTGGAATTACTGAGCTAGATTTCTCTTCATACGTGAATATTTGGAATGGAACTGAATATGCATCGCAACTAAAATTCAAGAATTATCTATGGAACAGCATAATCGTTGTACTTAGCTCATCAGCAATAAGTATTGCCATCGCAACACTTGCTGGATATAGCTTGGCACGATTTAAATACAAGCATAGGAATTCTATCGCTCAAGGGATTCTGTATGTCTATATGTTTCCTCAGATGATACTGACTACCCCTATGTTGATGCTTGTCATTAAACTGGGACTTTACAATAGTCTTCTTTCTTTGATCCTGGTCTATTGTACTTTTTCTCTTCCTTATTCTATTTGGATGATGAGAAGCTATTTCAACGTGTTGCCAAAAGAACTTGAAGAAGCTGCAATGATGGATGGTTGTAGCAAGTTGAGGGCAGTCTGGAAGATAATGTTCCCTCTTGCGCTACCGGGAGTAGTTGCTACTGTGACATATTCATTCATTATTGGTTGGAGTAATGTAATCTATCCTCTCACATTCATAACAGATGAGTCCAAAAAAATGGTATCCATAGGATTCTTGTCCCTGATTTCTGGAGATATGACTCCATGGAACGGGGTAATGGCTGCAGCGACAATTAGTGCAATTCCTGTAGTTGTTCTGTTCATATTTTTCCAACGATATCTAATCGGCGGCCTCGCAGCCGGCAGTGTAAAAAGTTAAAGGAATAAAAAAATATTATGAAAATTACAGATATGGTGATAACACCTATTGCTTTTGCGGATCCTCCTCTGCTGAATGCTGCAGGGTTGCATGCACCGTTTGCTTTGCGGATTATTCTTGAGATCAAGACAGATGAGGGTATTAGTGGGGTCGGAGAGATTGCAGGTGGGTCTTCTGTACTGGATTCATTGCAAAAAGCGAAAAATACGATCATCGGGATGAACCCTTTCGAACGGAATGCCATCAGAAGAGCAATCGATACAGAATTTAGCAATATTATTGATAGCATGACTGTTGGGTACTCACATAAGGCAGTCTCTGTAAGAATGTTTAGTGCCATTGATGTTGCCTTGTACGACATAATAGGCAAAGCCCTTGGGAAACCTGTTGTTGACCTATTGGGTGGGCGTGTCAGAGAGCGGGTAGATTTCTCTGCTTATCTTTTCTACAAATATGAGGGGGCGGGTGGAACCTATGGGTTTGGTAGAAATCCCAATGCTACCGGTTGGCATAAGGAAAAAGAAGAGGCAGCATTAGATCCGGATGGGATTGTAAGCCAGGCAGAAGCCATGTGCAACGAGTTTGGTTTCAAGTCAATCAAGCTAAAAGCTGGTGTTTTTGAACCTCAGGTGGAAGTAGATACGATTTTTGCTCTTCGGAATAAATTCGGGAAAAGCTATCCCTTGAGGATTGATCCCAACGCTGTATGGTCACTTGAGACTTCGATCAAGTATGGAAGGATGATGGAAGATGTCTTGGAGTATTATGAAGACCCTTGCAAAACTCAAGAGCTCATGAGCGAATTAAGAAAACAAGTTTCTATCCCAATGGCCACTAATATGTGTACTACATCATTCGATGAACTCCCAAAAGCTGTCTCCCTGGGGTCAGAAGATATTATCCTTGCTGATCATCATATCTGGGGTGGTCTTGATGCAACAATGCAATTGGGAAGGATATGTTCTACCTTTGGAAGAGGCCTTTCGATGCATTCAAACAGCCATTTAGGAATCTCTCTAACTGCCATGACTCATCTGGGTTGTGCTCTTCCAGGGCTTTCATATGCGATGGACACTCATTATCCGTGGCAGAGTGAGGAAGTGATCAAAGGCGGAAGAATTCAATTTGAGGATGGTTCTCTAGGGGTATCAAATGAGCCAGGTCTGGGAATTGAATTGGACTATACGCAACTTGAAAAATTGCACCAGAACTATCTTAACTGTGGAATTATTGATAGGAATGATGAAATTGAAATGCAGAAAGTAAATCCTGAATGGCAATTTTCTAAGCATTATTGGTAGGCTATGGCTTTGGATCTTGCTCTGTATTCTGCACATTGTGAAGTAATGTTGTATTACATGTAATCAGAAGAATTTCTGAGATGACAAAAAATATCCCAGTGATCACCCGTATTGGTATGATTGCTGGGATTTGATTTATTCAATGGTATTCGAAATTCCTTAGGTACGTATGTAACTCTTCCTCCACGTTTTACTCGTAGCGGTTGAGGAACTTCTGTGTCCTCGGGTTCTTCGGATTATTGAACAACTCTTCCGGGTTACCTTCTTCAACAATAAGACCATCATCCATGAAGATGATGCGATCGGAGATGTCCCTTGCAAAGGCCATCTCATGGGTTACCACAATCATGGTCATCTTTTCCTTTGCCAGATCTTTGATAACACGGAGAATTTCCCCAGTCAGTTCAGGGTCGAGTGCACTGGTGGGTTCATCAAAACATAAAACAGTGGGGTTGAGTGCCAACGCACGAGCGATGGATACCCGCTGTTGCTGTCCACCGGAGAGTTGGTTGGGGTATGCCTTCTCCTTCTCTTCCAATCCCATTTTCCTCAAGAGCTCTCTCCCTACCTCTTCTGCCTTCTTTTTGCTGCGCTTGAGCACATGCATTTGGGGCTCTGTAATGTTTCTCATCACACTCATATGGGGGAAGAGGTTGAAGTTTTGGAACACGAGGCCAAGATTGAGTCTCACCGATCGAAGCGTTTGCTTGTCAGCATAGGAGACAACGCCATCCTTGGTTGACGTGACCATGGTCTGTCCACATACATTGATGGTTCCCCCATCAACGGGTTCAAGTTGTGTAAGGCAACGCAGCAGGGTGCTCTTCCCGCTACCAGAAGGTCCAATGATGGAAAGGACCTCACCCTCGTTCAGGGTGAATGAGATCCCCTTGAGTACCCCAAGTCCATCGAATGATTTCTGTAGGTTTTCTACGGTTATGATTTCCATCTTCCTCTCCTAGCGGTAGTAGTTGAGCTTTCTCTCAAGCAGGTCGAATGAACGGGAGACTACCGCATTCATCAAGAAGTAAAACACTCCGGCAATGAAGATGGGCATGGTCGAGAACTCCCTTGCTGAGGCGTTCTGGGCAACCCTGAACAGTTCTGCAACCCCGATAGTCTGAGCAAGCGCAGTATCTTTTACCAGGGTGATTACCTCATTCCCCATTGCAGGGATAATTCGTTTGACTACCTGAGGGGCAATCACATGGGTGAATGTGTGCGCCTTCGAGAAGCCAAGAACCAAGGATGCCTCATACTGCCCGACGGGTATCGATTGGATTCCACCACGGTAGATCTCGGCAAAATACGCTGCATAGTTGATGGTATAGCCTACAATAACAGCAGTGAAACGGTCATAAGAGGAGCCGAAGATGTAGTAGGGGGCAAAGTAAACAAACAAGAGCTGGAGGATCAAGGGAGTGCCCCTCATGATCATGATGTACACATTTACCACGTTGGAAATGATTGGGTTTTTCGACATCCTGCCTTTTGCAACCAACATACCCAGGGGGAGGGAGAATAGCAGGGTAAGGCCGAATATCTTCAAACTGGTCATCGTGGCAACCAGCATCTGCATTAAGAGGTTTCCCATCGGTGTCTCCTAGAGATAAGGTGTTGAAAAAAAGAAAACGGGGAGCTGGGCTCCCCGTAATCATAACGGTTTCGTTATTTTGCTACAACAGTAATATCACTACCGAACCAATCGGTGGAGATTTTTGCAAGTGTACCGTCTGCGGCCATTGCCTCAAGCTGCTGCCATACTGCGTCTGCAAGCTTCTGTTCACCCTTGCGGAATCCAATACCATAGTCTTCGGGAGCAAGTTCCTCCTCGAGGATTCTGAAGGGTTTTCCACTGCGCTTGATGTTGTCCTCTGCAACAGTGACATCAACCACGAGTGCATCAATACCTCCAATCTCAAGATCCATCAAACCGGTAAGGTTCTCCTTGAACTCAACAAAGCTCTTTACGGACTGCTTGAACTCGGGAGTGTCGTCGATTGCATTTGAAGCTGATGATCCAGCCTGGTATCCCACGGTTTTTCCACTGAGGGAGGCAAGTGTGGTGTAAGGGCTGTCATCCCGTACTACAACAACCTGGGCATTGTGGATATAGGGAGGGGTAAAGGTCATGGCTTCCTGACGTTCAGGAGTGATGGTGAAACCATTCCAGATACAGTCAATGTTTCCGGTATTCAGTTCCTGTTCCTTGGCATTCCAATCGATTGCCTGGAGCTTGAGCTCAACACCGAGGCGCTTCATAGCTTCCTTGGCCAAATCTACATCAAAACCCACCAGTTCCCCTTTCTCATTACGGAAACCCATAGGAGGGAAGTTGTCATCGAGACCCATGACAAGCACGCCCTTGTCCATGATTTTCTGAAGGGAATTATCAACACCGGGTGCTTGTTCCTTGGTCCCTGCAGCGAAAAGGCTGACCGAAACCAATAATAGTGACAACAGTACAACAATGCTTCGTTTCATTTCTATCTCTCCTCAAACAATACTACCCGTTCTGGGTGTTAGTGGAGAGTGTAACGAAAAGGAGGGGAAATATCCAGACTTACTGCATAAATATTCAGTTAATGAATAGTTTTATTACAGTGATCGGCAAACTGACACCCCTTGCAAGCACTTCCTTTTTTGGGGGAGCAGGAGGCACAACTCTCCTCCTTGCTCTGCTTTGTAAGGGTTGCAATAGCGTATGCAACCAGGGAGATGATCAAAGCTGCAACAACCACATTAGCAATAATCGTAGTCATAGGCATTCCTTTATATCAGAAGCAGCACCATGTAACGAACCAAGAGTGCTGATAGATAGGCGAATCCTGTCTGCCACAGCAGGGCATACAGAAGTTTTCTCTTGCTTCCCAATTCCTTGAACATTGCTCCAATGGCGGCAATACAGGGAGAGGAGAGCAGAATGAAAGTCATATAGGAGAGAGCGGAGTCGGGAGTGAAGAAAGATCCCAGATTGGCAGTCCCGATGGTTACGCTCAGTGTACTGACAATGGTCTCCTTGGCAGCAATTCCCGTCAACAGGGCAACACTAGCCTGCCAGAACCCGAATCCCAATGGGGCAAACAGTGGAGCAATGACCCGTCCCATGATAGCAAGCATGCTTGCCTCAGCATCGACCGCTTGGAAAGTAAAGGAGTACGAGGAGAGCAGATAGATGATCACAGAGGAGAGTAGGATGATGGTTCCAGCCTTCTGTATGAATCCCAGAGTGCGTTCCTTGGTCTGGAGCCAGACATTCCTGACCGTTGGTAGTTGGTAGCGGGGTAGCTCAAGAATGAAGGCATTGGTTTCCTTATGCTTGTCGATTGCCCGTGCAAGTAATCCTGTAACAATGACGGCGACAATACCCAGAAGATAAATCATGGGGGCGATGTACCACTGACCAGGAAAAAAGTAGGTGAGCATGAGAGCAAAAACCGGCATCTTTGCACCACAGGGGATGAATGGGGTTACAATGACCGTGAGTTCCCGCTGTTTCTGGTGCTCGATCGTCCTGCTGCTCATGATTGCAGGTACCGAGCAACCGGTCCCGATGACCAAGGGAATAATGGACTTGCCTGAAAGACCCAGAGTGCGCATCATCCTATCCATGATAAAGGCAATTCGCGCCATATACCCACAATCTTCCAAGATGGAAAGAAGAAGAAAGAGTACAAATAGCTGGGGGACAAAGGTCAGTACCGCCCCAACCCCTGCAATGATACCATCCACAAGTATTCCTGAAAGCAAGGGGTGTACACCCAACGTCTCTGATAAAGTGAACACCTGGCTACCAAGGTACCCAAAGAGATTCTCCAGGATTGGGGTGGTGTATCCTCCAACAAGACCAATGGAGAGATAGAAGACTGCTCCCATGATCAATACGAACAGAGGGATAGCTGCTATACGATTGGTTGCAATGGAATCAAAATTAAAAGACTTCTCTTTTTGCTTTCGGATTTGACAATCCTTGGCGATATGCTCGGCTACCTTGTAGCGCTGGTCGATGATGATCGCCTCAGGGTCGTCATCATAGTGGGCAACCAGTTCAGCACGAACCTTGGTAAGATACGTATCGAACGCCTCAGGGAGGGGAGGCATGGAAGAGAGGAAGAGTTCATCTTCCTCAATAAGCTTGATGGCTGCCCATCGCATCTGCCTTCCTTTCGGTATTGCATGGAGGTAGTCATCCTCGATGATATGCGAGATATAGCGTTCTATGAAGTTGGAAAAGAGCGGGCAGAGCGCCGCATGCTTTTCTCTCAGGCTATGTTCAATAGCCTCTTTCAGTTCATCGATTCCGGTTCCCTTGCTCGCTGAGACAGTCACCACCGGCGATCCGGTCATCTGGCTGAGACGCTTGGTATCAATCTTGATTCCTTCCCTTTCCAGAAGGTCCGCCATATTAAGCACAAGCAGGAGAGGTCTGCCCAGTTCGGCAAGCTGGGTAGTCAGGTAGAGGCTCCGCTCAAGATTGGTTGCATCAATGACATCAATGATAAGATCAGGCTGTTCATCAAGAATATATCGTCGTGAAAGTTTTTCTTCTGGACTGTAAGGGGAGAGCGAATAGATGCCGGGAAGGTCCAAGATAGTATGGCCGCCCACCATACCTTCCTTCTTTTCCACGGTTACACCAGGCCAGTTGCCCACATAGGCACTGGTACCCGTCAATGCATTGAACAGGGTTGTCTTCCCTGAGTTGGGATTCCCGATAAGGGCAATGGTTTGCATAGGCTATCTCAGTTCAATCTTGCGTGCTTCTGCTCTTCTCAAGCAGAGATTGTATCCCCGAACGGATACCTCGATGGGGTCTCCCATCGGAGCCAGCTTGACAACCTCGATATCTACACCTTTGGTGAACCCCATATCCATCAGTCGTCGCTTAAGCTGTTTTGGGGCATGGATTGCTTTTACAGCCCCTCTCTGTCCTACGGTCAATTCGTCCATCGTCATTTGCATCGTGTTCATCCTCACCTATAAGTTAGCCATATCAAACATCTGTGTCAAGATATATAATCTACGATGACAAAATTCTGTATGCATGATACTATCTAGGCATGCAGAAGTCAGGGGAAGATTATCTTGAGGCTGTTTTGGCACTCAGTGAACAACACGAAAAGGTTAGGACGACCGATGTCGCCCTCCGTCTTGGTGTCTCAAAGCCGAGCGTAAACCGCGCAATGAAGGTACTCTCTGCCGACGGATATGTGAAGCAGGAGACCTATGGGGATATTCACCTGACGGAAAAGGGGAGACTGAAAGCTTCCCAGGTCTATTTCAGACACAAAACCCTTACCAGTTTCTTCCAGGAAGTATTGGGTGTGGACCCTGTTATCGCAGAGCAGGATGCTTGCTTGATCGAGCACGACATCTCCAGCGAGACGATGGAGAAACTGGCCAATTATCTGCGCTCGGTGAAAAAAGACTTCTCATAGCAGGGGTTGTGTCATTTTTTCTTATTTCTCTATCAATCTTGATGTTCCTCTTACCAGCTCCTCAAACCTGTCTCTATAAACGCAAAACCTTTTTCTTGAGGATTTCTCCCATCCATCTACACTGAAAGCAGTAAGACTTGAGGAGGTCACACATGAAAAGATCAATTGCTTTGGCATTGATGGCCGCACTGCTGATTCCATTCTCCTTGTTTGCTCAAGGTGGGAAGGAAGCTGTCGTAGATGAGAATGCACCTGTAACAGTGCAGTACTGGACGCATGAGGATCCAGCTCGTACGGAGTTGGAGAATGAACTGATCACCGCATTCATGGCACAGAACCCGAATATCACGGTAGTAAGAACCACCCAGTCATCTGCAAAGCAGATTGAACTGGTACAGACCGCATTTGCCGCGAACCAAGGCCCTGACATGTTCAATCTTCCGATTGAAAACCAGTATGCATACATCTCCAACTACCGTGTTGCACCGGTCGATTACCAGGCAGCAGGCTATGCTGACAAGGAAGACCTGTTGGATACCTATGTTGATGGAGTACTGGATACCGTTACCGTCAATGGAGAGGTCTATGGCCTGCCCTTGGAACTTACCAACTGGGCAATCTATGTGAACAAGAAGATCTTCCGCGATGCTGGGCTCAACCCTGAGACCGATTATCCCAAGACATGGGAAGAGATGGCTGATGTCTCTGAGAAGCTCGTCATTCGTGACGGGGATATCCTCATCCGTCGTGGATTTGACTTCCGCTATCCCTACTATTTGACGTTCTTTGTACCCATGGTTGAACAGCTTGGTGGTGAGCTAATCAGCAGCGATGGCAAGCAGGCCATTGTTGGTGATGAGGCTTGGCTCAAGGCACTTACCTACATGCAGGAGTGGGGTCCATCTGGACGTAATCTTGGTTCCCCCACCTACAAGAATGCCCGTAAATTGTTTGATTTGGATAACAATGATATGGCAATGGCCCACAGCGGTCTTTACCAGCAGGGAAGGATTGCCGAAGACAATCCTGAGTTCTTTGAGAGTGGTGAGTGGATGGTAATCCCATATCCTGTTTTCGAGGATGCCGTTCGTGATGTGGCAGCTTGCTACTATGGTCACTTCTTCATGGTGAATGCGGACAGTGATCCCAATGTACAGAAGGCAGCTTGGAAGTTGGCAGGATTCCTGCTCAGCCATGGAGAGGATTACCTCACCCGTGGTGGAAACATCATCCAGCCTACCAAGGCACTGTTTGCAAGCGATACACTGAAGAACATGCCCTACAGCGATGTGTTCATCAATGATATGGAACGCTCCCACATGAACTATTACGGAGCAAACTCAGCAGAGATCCAGACCCAGATCCGCTATGCGGTAGAGTCGGTCATGCTTAGTGGTGTCAGTCCTCAAAAGGCCCTGGCAACCCTTCGCTCTGCTGTTCAAGAGATTGTTGACGAACAGTAACCAACACTCGGTCCTGCCCCTCCCGGCAGGGCCGATTCCTTGACCATCAATCTGTAGGAGTACTTCATGGGTTTGAAAAAATACCGAGGCATCGAGAAAAAACAGGCTCGGTGGGGATTCTTCTTCGTGGTTCCCTCCATGCTTTTTTTCTCCCTGTTCAGTTTTTATCCGATTATTAACGCCTTTTACACCAGTTTCTTCGATAAGCGTGCGCTGAGCAAGGCTCCGCCGACATTCCTGGGTTTGGGAAACTACATCAGGCTCTTCGATCCCAGCCGGGCAGCCAGTGAACTTTCGTTTCTCAATAGCCTAAGGGCCACATTGGTCTTTACAGTCGGTACGTTCATCCCCCTGCTTATCATCAGCCTGTTGCTTGCTGTATTCATCAGCAATCTGGGAAGTAGAAAGGCGAAGAAATTCCTGCAGATTGCATATTATACCCCTGCAATCCTATCCAGTGTGGTTGCAGCAACCATCTGGATGATCATCTTTGACCCAAGAGGATTGGGAAACCAGTGGGTCAATGCCCTGATGAATACCCCGGGAGTCGACCACCGCTGGCTTGTGGACCCTGTCATGGAACAGGTCTCCACCATGGTCATCTACTTCTGGAAGTACATAGGCTATTTTGTCATTCTCTTCATTACCGGACTTGCTTCCATCCCCCCCACCATCTATGAAGCTGCAACCATCGATGGGGCAAGCAAGAACCAGGTGTTCTGGCGTATCACGCTTCCCCTGCTCAAACCTACGGTGGT
>Ga0265295_1007049_pt1 | contig 13180 bp, 11 predicted proteins | sample Munlansysbiofilm_FD_192503 | JGI IMG/M metagenome (GOLD analysis project Ga0265295, IMG submission 192503) | Leachate microbial communities from a municipal landfill in Southern Ontario, Canada - Methane capture system biofilm | ecosystem: Engineered > Solid waste > Landfill > Unclassified ... | reverse complement strand
AGCCGCAAAGCCCTAACACCTAACACCTAACACCTGCGCCGCACAGCGGCGCCTTGGCCCGCATCCCTCCATAACCATCCGCAAAGCCCTAACACCTAACACCTAACACCTAACACCTAACACCTGCGCCGCACAGCGGCGCCTTGGCCCGCATCCCTCCATAACCATTCGCAAAGCCCTAACACCTAAAACCTAACACCTAACACCTGCGCCGCACAGCGGCGCCTTGGCCCGCATCCCTCCAGCCTTCAGAAAACAGTGCACAGGTAGAGCGAAGCTGTCCTCAGCTAGCCGGTTAAAACGAACATTCCATCTTTGGAGGGCAAGCAGGCCTCTGCCGCCGTTGATCCCTAACACCTAAAACCTAACACCTAACACCTGCGCCGCACAGCGGCGCCTTGGCCTCTGCCGCCGTTGATCCCAAGCACCTTCCCACTTTCTTACCTTCTTACTTTCTTACCTATCACCTTCCACAGTTACCTCATCGCTTTTTCGCACTGTTGCACCCGCATCACGTTATCGCATCAGCAACAGCGTAGAATCTGGGAACAAGCTTACGAGCGCCGTCCAAGCCGGAGTTTCGCCGAACATCAGTTGCAACTCGTAATCACCCTTCTCCCACCCCACCGTTTGCCACGGATAGTATCCAGTCACGGCGGTGTCTAAATCCACCGTTTGCACCTGTTCTTCCTGATGCAGCCAAGTCAGCGTGGCGGTGTTGGCCGAATAGGAGTCTAAACGCCAAGTGCGGTCGTAAGGGATGAGGGAGCCATTACGGACGCGACGCCAGGAGGCGGAGTTTGTGTCGGCAGTCATCACAGATGTGCCTGTGAAAGGCCCGGCAAGTAGATCTAAACGAGCCGTCTTCGTCGTCAGCGGTGTCCCCTGCGCATCTTTGAAAATCAGCGTCACTTCGTAGACGTCCTCACGGAAATCAGCCGACTGCGTGTAGGCATTCCAGCTGTATTCCGCCACCGGTTTTGAAAAGGTTTCTTCGATCGTTGCGTTGTTCACGCCTGCAATGCGTAGCGTCACTTGTGTGGCTTCGTCTGTCAGCCAGCTCTCGTCCCAATCCCATCGTAATGGGACCGACGGCGTAGACACGCGATTCCAACGCGGCACGGTAGTTTCTGAGTCCACGGCTAATGGCGCCGATTCCGCCGCAAACCCTGTCAACGTGGCAGCAATAAGTGCTACAATCCCGACAACTGTTCTGTTCATCTGTTCTTATCCTTTTGTTTAAACAAACACTAGGTTTACATAGTTCAAAAACCCATCGATTAACGAGACATTTAAGCATATTTTGAAATTTTAATCAATCATAGATAATTGCTGGCTTGTAATCGGCTGGGTGAGAGCGGACACAGTAATTCGGATTTCGGCTCTGCGTATAACCGGACATTATCGCACACTGTTACCTCAGCGGGTTCATAGAGCAAAGTGAAGCTAGACGTATGTGCCGACCTGTGTCAAGATAGAGGCGTTCTTTAAGATTATAGTCCTAACAAATCGGTGTCGAAATCGGTATCGTAAAAACACCAGAAACCAGGGACTAGAAACCAAAAGACTTTAAGATCGATTATGATTATGATTAAGAATGTAACAACACGGTTACGTGTTATAGAAAAGGGAGTGTGTTCATGTTTCTGGGTATTGATTTAGGGTCGACGTATTTTAAAGCAGAGCTTTTTGATGGCGCATTACAAAGCCTGGGGCAGGGATCCGCTCCCGTTATTTACGGCCCGGCGGAGGGGACGCGCATTGAGATGCCTATTGCTGAGACGGAAGCAGCGTTCCGGGATGCCATCGCTGGCGCACTGAGCGCGGCAGGATGTGTGGCATCGGATTTAAAAGCGATTGGTATTACGAGCCAGGCACAGACGTTTACTGTGCGAGCGATAGACAGACAAGCACGAGGGCCTTTTCTTTCCTGGCGGTGTACACTCGATGACTTTACGATTTCCGAAGACGTGCTGCCAAACTTTGGTATGCATGCGAGCTTTGGAAAATGTTCGCCCGGGTTGACCGTTTCCAAGGTGGCGTTCTTGCAACAGCATTCAGAGGGAAAAGCCATACGGGCGACGGATGGTCTCCGGTGGTTGCCAACGTGGTTTGTCGAGGAGCTGACGGGACACGCCGTTGTCGATGAAAACCTTGCCGCCATGAGCGGACTTTACTCGCTTGTAGAAAAAAATTGGTGGCCGGATGCGCTTCGGCTCTGTGGCCTTTCAATATCACATCTTCCTGCTCTGAAAGCACTCGGCGAAGCGGCAGGACCGACCGCTGTGGGTGCCGCCCGCTTCGGACTACCGACAGGTATTCCTGTTGTACTGGCGGGCAATGATCAGACAGGCGGCGCTTATGGTGCGGCAATCCATGAGAATGGAGCTGTTTTTGCAGGTCTTGGTACGGCGCAGGTGGTTTATGCCTGTATGCCTGCACTGCCGAAACCCGTTCCCGGTTTGATTCGCGGCCCCTATCCAGGCGCTCGTTTTTATCGTCTTGGTGCTGACTCATACGGTTCGGGAACAACGAACTGGGCTCGCAGCGTGCTGCCGGGACTGTCCAATGTCAAGGCCTTCGATGCGGCGGTGGAAGAAGCGCCAGCCGATTGCCATGGCGTACGCTTTATTCCGGATGGGCCGGCAGGTTCGGGGCGCTGGACCGGACTTGAACATCCGGATGCCACCGTTGCCGACCAAGCTCGTGCTGTTATGATGGTGCAGGTAGAACGCTTAGGTGCGCTTTTCGATGCTGTACAAGCAGAGACTCAAACGAAACGCGTTGTGCTCAGCGGTGGCGGGGCCGCATCCGTGCCGTGGCGCGCGATGCTGGCCAAACGATTGCATGCTGAGATTATACCGAAGTTGGAGATTTCACCATCACTCGGCGCGGCACGCATGGCGAAGGATTTTGCCACTAATGGGTGGCAAGGTGATAGGTGATAGGGCGTTGCGGCTTCACCGAATTGGGAAGAAAGTCTATAGTCCATAGTCCATAGTCCTAAAGACAATTTGTCGCAAGTTTACGGTAAAGATAAGAGAGGCTGAGGGTGGATTAAGCAAAATCCTCTTGTTTTTTCACTTTGTTTAAATGACGTTTTATGGTAGAGTGTTGCCCATTCGCACACAATCTACCATTTGAGTTACGGACAGTCACTTGAACGCAGAAGACAAACAAAAACGACCCACACGCATACAACGCGAAACGCGTTTGCGTGATGTTTTGCGTGTTCGCGGTGAAGCTAGCGTCACTGTTTTGGCTGAAGAACTCGGTGTGAGTGAAATGACGTTGCGTCGTGATCTTGATCGCTTGGAATCCGCTGGTTATGTGCGGCGGACACATGGCGGGGCCGTTCCCGCTGAACGTCTTGGGTTTGAGTTTGATTTTGTAGCACGACGCCAAACGAATCAGAAAGCCAAGCGCGCGATTGCAGGGGCCGCGCTGAAATTGATTGAACCGGGACATGTGGTGCTGCTGGATGCTGGAACGACTGCGTTGGAGCTGGCCTGTCTGCTGCGGAGCATCCCCGATCTCGTTGTTGTCACGCCATCGCTGGCGGTGGCAGCTGAACTGCAGTTTGCCGATGGTATTCAGACGATTTTGCTCGGCGGCATTCTTCAACGCGGAAGCCCGGACTTGACGGGTGAGGTGACGGAAGCGGCGCTGGAAACGCTAGCGGTTGATATTGCTTTTCAAGGATCAGATGGCGTCGGGCTCGATGGCATGCTGTATACGGCTGATTTGGGTGTCGCGCGCGTCGACCGCACGATTCGACAGCGTGCCGGACGCACGTATGTATTGGCCGACAGCTCCAAAGTCGGGCGTTCAGCACTGGCGTGTCATGGCGAGCTCTCAGAGATGTCGGGCTGGATTACCGATAGCGGCATTCAGCCGGAGCATCTGAAGATGCTTCGTGCCTATGGATGTCCCATCACAGTTGTAGGGGAGGGGTGAGAAGTGGGAAGTGGGAAGTGAGAAGTGGGAAGTGAGAGGGGAGAAGGAAGGTAGGAAGGTAGGAAGGTTTGCTTGGGATACGTGCTTGAAGGGGTGTCGGACGGGTCTGACTGGTCTGACGTGTCGGACAGAAGCCACTAGCCACTAGCCACTGGATGTTTTAAGATTAAGAATGTGGAATTGTTAAACGATAGGAGAACAGTATGTTAAAGGCAGGAACAGCACGCGTTGATATTTCCCCGAAAGCAGGGATTAATCTTGCAGGTTATCCGCATTGTCCGCGTCCGAATTTGGGTGTTCATGACCCGCTTTACGCGGCAGTGCTTTATCTCGATAGTGGTACAACGCGCCATGCGTTTGTGACGCTTGACTTGCTCAGCATCGGTAAGCCGATGGTTCGCCGGCTCCGGGAGAAGTTTGATTTTAGCCTGACCATTTCCACGTCCCATACGCATAGCGGTCCGTGGGCATCGGAACCACTGGCCAGTGAAATGGCTGAGGGTATCCGCCCCGACCCTGATTATATGATTTTTTTGGAAGCACAAATCGAAGCGGCTATTCGTGAAGCAGCAGCGACAACCTTTTCCGCAACATTCGGCACGGGAATCGGTCAATGTGGCGCGGAGCAAGGTGTTGGTGGCAATCGCCGTGTGCGCGGTGGCGTGCAGGATCCATCGGTCAATGTTATGGCCGTACGCGATCTGGACGGCGTTGTACGTGCCGTGTCGCTCACATATGCGTTGCACCCGACATTCCTGCACGCTGATAACGAACACGTTTCCGCTGACTACCCAGGGTACACCCGCCGCTATTTAAAATTTGCTTATCCTGAGGCCGTGTTTCTTTTTGCACAGGGAACCTCCGGCGACCAAAGTTCGCGCTATCATCGCGTGGGGCAGGATTTTGATGAAGCCGCGCGGGTGGGCACGACGCTCGGCGTAGAAATCTTTCACACGCTGGCTCAAATGACCTTTTCGGACCAACTTTCGATGACTGTAGAATCGTTTGAACTTGATGATTTGCCGATGAAGACTTTTCCTCCGCTCGACGAGGCTCTTGAAGCTGAACGGGCGGCTGTGGCCGTTTTCGAAGCTGCGAAGGATAAAGATTACATCACGTTGCGCAATGCAGAGCTCGCAATGTTCGGCGCACAGAATACAGTCAGCTTTGCCCGTGTTCACCAGGAGGGCTATCGGAGTCCCGAGCTTCCGCTCGAAAGCCAGTTGATTGTGCTCAACGATACGTTGCTCGTTACCTTGCAACCGGAGTTTTTTGTAGAACTCGGGTTGGCGATCAAAGCAGCTTCACCTACGACGAAAACGTTTGTCCTTGAAACAACAAACGGGTATGCTCCCGGTTACCTCTACACGATCGAAGCAGGTATCGAAGGCGGCTACGAAGTCGGTACATCTATGTTTGCCGCAGAAGCAGGCGAAACCATTGTCAATAAAATAAAGGAGAAATTCACATGTTTAACTTTGAAATAGCAGATTTTGTTCCCTATAAGAACCGTGAGGTACTGGACCGTGTCCGGAAGATGAGCGGAAAAGACCTTGAGAAGCATGCCAACCCTGATTTTAAAATCAAGGTCATGACCGATCCAGCCGGCATTTGGCTCGGCGATATGGTGGCCCGTATTCAACGCAGTGACACGCATGACGAGAAGGTTGTCATGGTGCTTCCGAACCCCTGCCCGGTATTGTATGAAAACGTGGCTCAAGTCATTAATACACATCGTATCGACTGCCGTAACGTGCATGTTTTTACAATGGATGAGTGGGCTGATCAGGATGGACGCGTGGCCCCGATCGACTATGCCGCAGGCTTCTCTCATTCCTGCATGAAGTACTTCTACGGTTCGATTGACGAAGATCTACGTATGCCGATTGAGCAGATGTATTATCCCACAACAGAGAACATCAAAGATTATTCGCAGATGATCACCGATTGTGGTGATGGGGGTGCCGATATTATGTACAGCGGTCCTGGCTGGACAGGGCATATTGCTTTCGTTGATCCGCGTACGCCTGAATTCGGCACGGAGGATATCGATGAATTTCTTGCTATGGATGCCCGGGTTCTGACACTGCACCCAATGACCATTCTTCAGAATTCGCTGCATGGTTGTTTCGGCTGTAGCGGCGACATCGCGAGCGTGCCGCCACGTGCCGCTACGATTGGCCCGGCCGACGTGAAACGCGCCAAGAACCGTATGGAAATCCATGGACTTTCCACCATGGGGACCTTCTCTTCGTGGCAGCGCATGATGTCGCGTCTCGTTCTGCATGGTGAAGTGACCCCGCATGTTCCCGCTTCGATTCTTCAGTTGATGAAAACGAATGTCTACGTGAGCGAGCAAATTGCTGCTCCGATTGAATGCCTAGAGAAAGTGGGTTATTAATGAATAGACGAGCAATTCTTGGCGACCTCGTGCTGCCCGATCGCGTATTGCGCGGCGGAGCAGTCGTCGTTGCAGACGGCATCATCGAATATGCCGGTCCGGCAGATGACGTATCGCTTCCGGACAATCAGATTCAAGCCGGCAACCGGCTTGTGGCTCCGGGGTTTGTCGATATCCACTGCCATTCAGGTGGCAATGCGATGTCGCATGATGATCCTGAAGCTGTTGCTGCGTATCAGCGCCGCTTTGGGACGACGGGGCTTCTGCTGACTTTTTATCGCAATCTTTCTGACGCTGAGGTGCTGGAAGGCTTGCGGAAGATTAAAGCCAGTCAGCCACCGAGTGTACTCGGTGTGCATATGGAGGGGCCGTATTTGAACCCTGAATACGGCAGCAAAAAACAACCCTTCGCAGATGTTGATCCGGCCTTTTACCGCCAGGTCATCAATTCCGGCCTTGTCCGTCAGTGGACATATGCGCCCGAAATGCCGGGAACATCTGTCTTTGCACGCGAAATCGCTGCCGCAGGCATTGTTCCTGCGATCGGACATAGTGCGGCTTCGCCTGCAGAAGTGGATCAAGCTGTCCGTGATGGTGCGCGTATCGTGACGCATTTGATGAATGCCACAGGCAGCAGTATCTCGCCCACCCGTTACGGTGGAACGATCGAGGTGTCGTTTGACATCGCAGCCATGCGCCATAACAACGTATACTTTGAGGTTATTTTCGACCGCGAGTGTATTCATGTCCGACGCGAGATGGTCGAATTCATTCTCAAGGCGTGCGGCGTGGATTTCGTCGTAGGTATTACGGATTGCATGGCAGGTGGAACGGACGACGGTCGCGATGTGACGATTGAGAACGGCGCGTTGTGTGGCAGCCGGCTCACGATGAGCAGTGTAGCGCGCAACTTCCTTTCGCTGGGTTTGCCGCTTCACGATGTATTTAAGGTTGTCTCCCGTAATCCCGCACGCGCGATTGGGATGGACAACCAGGTTGGGAGTCTGCTCAAAGGTCGGCGCGCTGATCTCCTGTTGATTGATGCCGAATTAAATAACGTAGAGGTGGTTGAATGAAACCGGAAAGTATGAAACAGGGACTCTTATCCCTGAAAATTGAACGCGACCAAATCCAGCAGGTGCTGGACAATTTGGATCACGAAGCCTTTGGGAAAGCCGTCGATGTGTTGGCGAGTGTGCCACGCATTATGCTGTGTGCAAGCGGCTCCTCAGGAATCGCTGCAAAGAAATTTGCACATTCGCTGTGCTGTATCGAGCGTGGCGCCATGTTCATGCCGCCAGGAGAAGCCGTTCATGGCGGACTTGGCGCATTGAAGCGCGAGGATGCGCTTGTGATGGTCTCACGCGGCGGTAAAACCGTTGAACTGTTTCCTGTGATCGATGTCTGCGTGAAAAAAGGTGCCACGCTGATCGCAGTCACAGAAAAGCTTGATTCCCCGTTGGCTCAGGCGGCCGACATTGTGTTACCGCTCCATATCGATCGCGAAAGTGATAAGTTCAATTTCATGGCCACGTCGAGTTTCGTTGCTACGATTGCAATTTTTGACGCTTTGCTTGCCGCGCTGATCGAGGAAACAGACTATACACGTGAAATGTTCGGTCTGATTCATCCCGGCGGAGCCGTGGGTGACATGCTCAAAAAAGAAAGCGCGAAATGAAAAAAGACTATCAACTAAAGGCCCCGTTCTTCGAATTTGGTCCGAAGGCGTACATGTACGGTGAGGCGCTGCTTGAGCTCGTAAAAGCGATTGACAACGCCGCCATTAAGTACGATGTTGACGTTCTTGTCGATCCTTTAACAAGCGACATCTCGCTTCTTGCTGCGAATACAAAACGAGTACACATCTATTCGCAGCATATGGATGCCATCCCCGTTGGCAGAGGCATGGGCACCATTCTTGCTGAAGGGCTGAAAGCCGCAGGCGCTGTCGGCGTAATGCTGAATCATGCTGAAAGCAAGCTTACGCTTGAGGAAGTCGCTCAGTCGATCCGTCGCGCGGATGAAGTTGGGCTTGCAACCATGGTCTGTGCGGATACCGTTGATGAAATGAAGGCCATTGCTGCAATGGGCCCGAATATCATCGTTGCGGAGCCAACAGAGCTCATTGGTACAGGGCAGACAAGCTCCATGGATTATGTACGCGAATCCATCGCCGTGGTAAAGGCAATCAACCCCGACATCATGGTGTTGCAGGGGGCGGGCATTAGTAATGGCCAGGACGTATATAACGTCATTCGCGCTGGTGCTGAAGCCACAGGATCCTCAAGCGGCATTGTTAAAGCTTCTGATCCAGCCGCAATGGCTGAGGAGATGATTTCCGCTGTTCGCCGTGCCTGGAACGAACGGATGGCGGAATCGTCCTGAGGCTCGACCTCCGCTTCCTTATCCGGACGCCAAGGCCTTTGCGTAACCTGGTCACTGTCCGTTTTATTCACTTCACGCAACAAAACCAACACACCTAAAAAGGAAAATTACCATGTCTGTTCACCACGGTGAAATCAAACTCCAGTCACGCGACCATCTTCCATTCTTTCACAATGTTACGGATGAAGTCCGTGCCATCGTTGAAAAGTCGGGAATTAAGGATGGTATCTGCGTAGTCTACTCACACCACACCACATGCTCCGTAATGACCCAGGAAAGCTCACACGATCTAAACTACTATGGTCGCGAATACATGCAGGCTGACTTGATTGAGATCATGGAGAAGCTCATCCCGACGTGCCGCACTGAAGGCCAATACTATCACCCCGGCCCGAAGCACATTGAGTTTGCTTTGTCCTGCCCGGGCGAAGTGGCTTCAGGAAGTCTGAATACGGATGCGCATCTACGCTCCTGCTTCTTTGGCCGTAGCGAAACGATCGTACTGAAGGACGGGAAACTGTCTTTGGGTGATTTCGGCTATATCTACTTCATCGACTGGGACCAAGTCCGCGAGCGTCAGCGCACGTGCGAAGTACAGATCATCGGCGAATAATCGCTCCTAAGCGAATCCGATCAAAGCCCCATGCATCTCCTTTGGACTTGCATGGGGCTTTTTAGTAGAGCTGTATTACACCTCCGGTTCATCGCTATCAACCGTGTTAAGCGTAATACGGATTTCGCGGTGGTCTGAGATCCAGACAGCGGGTAATACGCTCGGGTCCCCTGCCCTTTGAAGTCCGCGGAAGAAGATAAAATCAAATGTCGTGAAGGGATAATATTTGCTCGTCGGAAGCGTGGCGTATGCTTCGCCTTCAAGCCCTTCATGCGCATGGATAAAGTTGGCGGCGAGCAGACTGCGAAGCGTTGTTTCTGTGGCGAAGCGATCTTCGTTAAGTGCTGTATTGAAGTCGCCGGCAATAATGAAGCGGGTAATAGAGCGTCCGTTAATCCCTTCTTTTCTGAACGCCTCAACCTTAGCGAGTAATTGTTGCGATGATAGTTCGCGCTTGAGCCGATTAAGTACGGTTTGCTGAGCTTTGTTAAGCCCGTCGGGGATATAGTTACTTTTTAGATGAACATTAAAACAAGCCACGAGGCTTCCATCGATGTCAAGTATGGCATACGCATATCCACGGGGAGGAAAGACGAAGTCGGCGGCGTTCCAGCGTTCAAAACCAGCTTCTACGGCTGGATAACGTGAAAAAATAGCCAATTGCTGAAGAGAGACTTCGTTTGTTTCCGGATAGATGAACTCGGAACACACAACGGGACGAAAGTTGGGGTCCTGAAGGTTTTTCGCCAGCGTATTACAGACCTCCATGCTACGGATTTCTTGTGCGAAAAAGACGTCCGGGATTCCTTGACGGCGCATCAGCCTTGCCGTGAGCGTCATGCGGCGCGCTTCAAACTTGGGCGTTTGTTTCTCCATATATCCTGAAGGGAACCAACGCATATTCCAGCAGGCAACTTCAAAGTCTGTACCTCCAGCATGAGCATTTTGCCCGGACAGGAGTTCCCAAGCAACGGCAATGACAAAAAGAAGCGCGAAAAGAGCAATTTTACGGAAGGTTTTCATGCCTTGATTCTATGGCCTCAGAGACGAAAAATCAAGCGTATTCTAAGTGTGATTCGTAATCGGTTAGGAGCTGTGAAACAATTGAAGGGGCGGTTAGAAGTCGGCGACTTTGTACATCCAACAGGCTGTTTTCCTAAGGATTTCGTGGGTTTGAAAGGTTTTTGATTGTTCAGTATTGATTTCTTCACAGCTTCTTAGGGACAGGGGCGAGCAGGTGACAGGGGAGATCTTTTCATGCCGACGAAGGTGGTGGATTAAGCGTAACCAAGGTGGAGAGTTAGAAAGTATGAAAGTTTTAGAACCGACGGCTAAGCGACGATATCGATACCGATTTGGATTTCGACTGTGCGTTTTCACAACACTTCATCGTTCACTTAGTCCCGCTCTTAGTTTCACCCTTAGTTGGTTACACTTAAACTCGCCACTTAATCGAGCTTCGTTGGCTCAAGCGATTACGATTACAATGCCGATTATGATTATGATTAGGGAATACCATCCCAACCCTGGTACACCCCCGGTGGCTGACCGATTACCTGCAATCCCCCTGTTTGTTACTGACAAAAAAAACGATGTGTGGCATGATAGTAACCCTTGCTGAGTATATGTAAACGTTTGATTCGTGGAGAAGATATGAAGACATTTCTTTCAGTCGATTTAGGGGCTGGTAGCGGCCGGGTAATTGCAGCCCGCTTTAATGGAAAAACGATTGTGATGGAGACGGTTAACCGTTTCGAGAACACCCCTGTCGAATTAAATGGCCACCTTTTTTGGAATATACCTTCGCTTATGACGAATATTCGTGCCGGATTAGCCTCGGCATATGAGAAGTACGGAAAAATTGCATCTGTCGGCGTCGACACGTGGGGCGTTGACTACGCGCTGATGGATCGCTCAGGGCGGATGCTTTCATTGCCGTATGCCTATCGGGATGGACGCAACACTTCGGAAAACACGCAAGCCGTCTTTGACCGCGTTGGCCGGGAAAACCTCTATATGAACACCGGCATCCAATTCATGGACATCAATACGCTTTTTCAACTGAATGCCGAGTCGGATGAAGTTGATTCCTTACTGCCGAAAGCAAGCCGCATGCTGTTTATGCCTGACTTAATCAATTTTCTGCTTTGCGGCGAAATGGCGAATGAGGCGACGATTGCCAGCACAAGCCAGATGATCGACGTTCTGACGCGTGACTGGTCACCACTGCTGTTAAACGCAGTTGGTGTTCCGGACGGGCTGCTCTCTAAACCGGTGCAGCCCGGCACCGTACTTGGAAACATCCGCGGCGTTCCCGGACTAGAAAATGTTCCGCTCATCACCGTCGGGTCGCATGACACAGCATCAGCAGTCGCGTCCGTACCGGCTGACCCCGCGTCATCCTGGGCCTACTTAGCAACGGGAACATGGGCGCTGCTGGGCGTTGAAACTGAAAAACCCATCCTCTCTGACCTGTCCTATTCCCTTTCGTATACGCACGAAGGTGCGGTCAACGGAAACATCCGCTATCTCAAAAACTGCACGGGAATGTGGATTATCCAGGAGTTGCGCCGCGCCTGGGCAGAAAGCGGGAGCGCACCGGATTTTAACACGCTGATGAATGAGGCGATGGGTGCGGTGCCGTTCCGGTCGTTAATTGACCCTGATTATCCCGCTTTTCAATTCCCCGGCAATATGCCGGATAAGATAACGGCGTTTTGCCATTGTACGAACCAACCCATTCCCCAAACGAAGGGGCAATTCTACCGTGCTGCGATGGAGGGCATTGTGATGCGTTATCGCGAAGTCTGGCAGGAACTGGAACAGCTCACGGGCGTCAAGCGCGAGATCCTTCATATGATCGGTGGTGCTACGAAAGACGCCTTGCATTGCCAGATGACGGCTGATGCGCTTAATATCAAGATCGCCTGCGGTCCTGTTGAAGGCGCTGCGATGGGTAACGCCATTGCGCAGATGGTTGGCATCGGCGAAATCAAAACGTTTGATGAGGGACGAAAACTCGTGCGTGACTCAATCGAACTCGAATATTGGGAGCCGAAACACGCAAACGCATGGGAAGATGCTTTTACGCACTGGAAGCGGTACCGCTCAAAAGCGGTGGGCTTGCCTGTAACTTGATTCCCAGTTTTCTTAATCTTAATCGCAAAGCATCCAGTGGCTAGTGGTTAGTGATTAGTGGTTAGTGGTTAGTGGTTAGAAACAATCGATCCCGATTCCGATAGCGACCCCGAAAGAAACACTTAATCTCACACTTCGTCTCCACACTTCGTCTTTTACACTTAAGCTCACACTTTAGCCTCTGGGTTCTGGTTTTTCGACACCGATTACGGACGCGGAGGCCCGCATCCCTCCATAACCACCCGCAAAGCCCTAACACCTAAAACCTAACACCTGCGCCGCACAGCGGCGCCTTGGCCCGCATCCCTCCAGCCTTCGGAAAAACACTTAATCTCCACACTTCGTCTTTTACACTTAATCTCACACTTTAGTCTCTGATTTCCGTTTTTTCGATACCGATTACGATTGCGATTACGGACGCGGAGGCCCGCATCCCTCCAGCCTTCAGAAAACAGTGCACATCTTCGCCCTACCTGTCTTTCCTACTTTCCTACCTTCCTACTTTCCTACCTATGACCCATCACCCAGAAACTTGCAAACTTGCCACCTTAATCAGAAACAGGCTCCGTTTCAGCATCATGCTCAGAGACGGCTTCGGGCACGGCCTCCGCCTCTACGACAGGCTCCGCTTCCGGCTCAGCCTCTGCGACAGGCTCAGCTTCCGGCTCAGTCTCAGCGATCGGTTC
>Ga0265295_1007048_pt1 | contig 13180 bp, 13 predicted proteins | sample Munlansysbiofilm_FD_192503 | JGI IMG/M metagenome (GOLD analysis project Ga0265295, IMG submission 192503) | Leachate microbial communities from a municipal landfill in Southern Ontario, Canada - Methane capture system biofilm | ecosystem: Engineered > Solid waste > Landfill > Unclassified ... | reverse complement strand
ATGATATCTTTGATCAACGTGCACCTCTATCTCTTCATATGGTAACCCCCATAATTCCAAACAGCTTTCACGGTATTGAACATATCCTCGATTCATGAAGTGTATACCATGTGCTGACCCCCGCACACTGTTGGCAGACTTTGCCCCTTGCGCATATCCCCCGTCTGCGAGTATAATCACAAATTGCGCATATCACTGCGCCAGTTGTTACCTGGAAAGGAGGTGAATAGCATGACAAGTGTAACTTTAAGACAAAATGAATCTCAGGATTCCCTGCTCAAACGCTTCCGTAAGAAGGTTGTTAAGGGTGGTGTATTGAGCACCGTACGACGTAAACGTTGGTTCGTTTCCAAAAGCGAGCAACGCCGTATGGATGATAAGAAGGCTGTTCGACGAACTTTCCGGAAGCCTTACGAGAAATAGCCTGGTTAGTGAGGTATTATGGCTAAAGAAGAAGAGAAGATTACAGTTGATGGTACGATTATCGAAGCCCTTCCAGGGACGCAGTTTCGCGTGCTCTTGGATAACGGGCATGAAGTAATGGCTTACCTTTCCGGACGAATGCGCCGATATTACATCCGCATTTTACTGGGAGATGCAGTACGGGTTGAGATGTCGCCGTATGATTTGAATCGCGGCCGAATTGTCTACCGTGCCCGAAAACAAAAATCTTCTGATATAGATATCAATTAGACCTTCAAAATGAATACCAGTTTCCATCGGGAACTGGTTTTTTGTTTAATTTTTGATTAAACTATTCCCTATGATTCAAAATTTGCCGCCCGGCCATTTGAAAGTCTTTGACCCTGCAATTGATGCCGAGCAGGTGATTCGACTGATTGAAGAGAGCTTTCAGCTGCAAAACGACCCCGAGAGCAGGTTGGTTATCGAACAAATGCGGCGAGCTGTCGACCGTCAGAACCTGCTTGGCATCCTGAATGCTGAAGAAGTTCGTCAACCCGGGTATGTCTGGCTGATTGATGGTCAAATTGTTGGTAACATCAATATCATTTCTTTTTTAGATAATCTCCGTCACATCGCCCTGATTGCCAATGTGGCGGTTAAACCTGAGTTTCAACACCTTGGAATTGCCAAAGCGCTGACCAAACAGGCGTTGCGCTATTGCGAACAGACACGCGCATCAGAAGTCTGGCTTCAGGTAAGCCAAGAGAACGTGGCCGCCCACAAATTGTATTTGGGCTTGGGCTTTGAGATTGTTCGTCCGGTCAACAACTGGCTGATCGAAAAAAAGCCAAGCGCTTTCGTTCCTTCAACTAACGATATGCCATCCGAAACTAAAATTGGAAGCCGCATGTTTTGGGATTACCCGAAACAAAAAGTTTGGCTCGAAGAAACCTATCCGGTGAACACGCGCTGGTATGCTTCGGTCGATTTTGCACAATTTCCTCCTCTGTCCTGGCTCAACCCCTTCACCTGGGATTCTGCCAGTCGCTTAAACCATTTTATCTTGCGAAAACAAGGAGAGTTATTGGGAGTCCTCAGCTGGCAAAGAGGCTTGCAAAAATCGGATTACCTCTGGCTGGCAATTCCAGAAAATGAAAAAGAAGCTGAGACGATTGCAGCTTTGATGGGCTATTTTTTACAAAATGAATGGGAAGGCAAAACGCTCCGCCTCGAATATCCGGGCGGGAGAGCGGAAGACAGCCTCGCAACTGCCGGTTTCAAGCTAAACCGCCGCTTGCAATGGATGAAACTAAAACTGTAAAACCGCTTTCGTTTCATCAAAATTATCAAATTGTTACATCTCCTGACAAATCGGAGAAAACAGCGCTTAACCCAAAAAGCTTGCTCAATAAGCAAGCTTTATTGGATAATTACTGCCTTCTGGCTTGGTAAAAACCAGATTTGAACTAAAGTTCTTCGTCGATGATAATTTCAGTCAGCTTGAGGAACTCTTCCCATTCTTCTTTGAAGAAGTGCAGGGTAACGTTATTCAGTTCGAGATGATAAGTAGTCTCGCCATCGGGCTCATCAGCTTTCCAAGCCATATAATTTTCAGTTTCAGCAATAGTAGTAGTAATAGTTTCTTTTTCTTCCATAACAGACCTCCGTTAAAGTTAATTCATTATCTCACATATTTCATGCAATGCAAGCAATCGCAACAACAATCTACCCTCAACTCTGAGCAGACTGTCACTAGACAAAAAAAGAGACTTCAGTTGAAGTCTCTTTAATAGCGGGGAGCGGATTCGAACCACTGACCTCCGGGTTATGAGCCCGACGAGCTACCTCTGCTCTACCCCGCAATGGAAAGCATAGTATAGGACATTTAAGCGCATAAGTCAAGCCCGTTATACAGGGAGCCAGCAATTCTCAATATGAAATAAATCGTGAGATATATACAAAGGTATGAGTGGGTTCCAATCACGAATGCTCAATAATCCCCAACGGTAGGGAAAGGGACTGCCCTTTCCAGGATAGCGCAGGCGCTATCCCTACGAAAATGATCCATTGGATGGATTTTTGCGGATTAGGCAAGGGACTTATCTTCTGGCAGCGATTCCGGCGACACTGTTTCGCTTGACAAAAAAGTAACAATCGGTATAATTGAGCCATCTTAGATTGTTACAAAAATAACAAACGAGTTGTTGGTTACAGCCAGCTTAAAAGAAAAAACAAAACTAAACAAAACAAAAGGAATGTATTCTAATGAAAATGTTTGATTTAACAGGAAAAGTTGCAGTAGTCACCGGAGCCTCTTCTGGCCTTGGTGTTCAGTTTGCCAAAGTTTTAGCTGAAGCAGGTGCAGATGTTGCTGTTTTGGCCCGTCGTGCAGACCGTCTTGAGGAACTCAAGAAAGATATTCTTGCGACCGGAAGAAAATGTGAAGCCTATGCGTGTGATGTCTCTAATGAAGAAGACATCGTGAATGCGATTGCTAAAGTTGAGAAAGATTTCGGCAAAATTGACATTTTGGTCAATAATGCTGGTGTGGTTTATCCCGGAAATGACACTGGCGATTGGGATAAGGTTATCGCTGTCAATTTGCGCGGCGTTTTCTTGACCGGTCGTGAAGTTATGAAAGGCATGCTTGCTCGCAATTATGGCAAAATCATCAACATCGCATCCGTTGCCGCTTTGGCTGGTTGCATGGGAATGCCGAGCTACAACGCTTCCAAGGGCGGCGTAGTCAGTTTGACTCGTTCACAGGCGATGGATGGCGTTGAACACGGCATCACCGCCAATTGTATTTGTCCGGGTGTTTTTAGCTCAGAAATGACCGAAGGTTTTGTTGGTGGTTGTGTTGATGACAGTGCTTGCGGTTCCACACCAATGAAACGCATTGGCCGCGAAGGAGAATTGAACGGTGCATTGATTTATTTTGCCTCTGATGCTTCCAGCTATACCACCGGTCAATTTATCGCTGTGGATGGTGGTTGGACTTCTTATTTACCCCAGTAAGATTTAGCTTTAGATAAAACGAAGCCTTCGGATTTTTATTCTCCGAAGGCTTTTTTGTTTGCTGATTAAATCCTCAAATCCATTTCTAATGGAAAAAGGCAACGCTGACGCCGTCTCCGCCTTCTTCTTCTCCGCCTCGCTCCCATCTGGAAACGTAGGGGGAATGTAAAAGCACTTCCCGGACGGATTCACGCAAGGCTCCGGTGCCTTTGCCATGAATGATTCGGCCAAAAGGTAAACCGGAACTAAAGGATTGTTCAAGGTAGCGATCGAGTTCATCGAGAGCGTCCTCAACGCGTAAACCTCGCAAATCGAGCTCCATCTTTCCTTGAGGAGCACTCGGCAAGTTTGTTCGCCCAACGCTTTCCTGGGGTTTTATTGGCGTTTCTTCCGATTCGGCCAAGACCATTTTGGGGCGAACGAAATCGTAGGCGTAGAGCCTTAGTCGCAATGAGCCGGCTTGAACCTCATATTGTTCCCCGTCAATGCTGGTGATTGTCCCCTCAATTCCCAGTTTTTTGATTTTGACTTTTTGCCCAACCTGAAGGTGACCACTCTGCTTATGCTTTGCTGGGGGCTGTTTTCGCCGTTGGCTTTTCTTTTCAACTTGCTTTTGTTCCAAGTGTTCAAGTTGCTCTTCCACTATTTTTAGCTCAGCTTTGCGTTCGGGTTCGGTTTGCAGATGGCGAATTGTTTTGTTTAACGTGCGAATTTGGTCGCGCAGTTCTTCCAGCTCATCTTCGGCTTGGGCATGCGCCCGTTGCAAAATGTTGTCGCGCTCATCTTCCAGCTTGTCGAGACGACTATCCAGCTCAGCCTCTTTAAGCTTGATCTCTTTGAGGGTTTTTTCTGATTCAGAGAAATTTTTATGGGCGAGATTGCGCTGATGGTGAATTTCTTCGAGCAGATCATCCACCTGGAGATCGTCCGGATTTATATCTTTTCGGGCGGCTTCCAAAATTTCTTCGTCCAATCCCAACCTTTCGGCAATCGCCAAAGCGTTGGAACGACCCGGAAGGCCGATTGTCAGACGATAGGTTGGCATAAGCGTTTCGAGATCAAACTCGAGGCTGGCGTTGGTAACATGAGCTGTGCCATGCGCATAGGCTTTTAGTTCGGGGAAGTGCGTAGCAATAATGCTGGTGATGCTTCTCTTTAACAAGGCATCAAGGACCGCTCTTGCCAAGGCAGAGCCTTCTTGTGGGTCGGTGCCGGAGCCAAGTTCATCCAATAAAACCAGTGAGCGCGAATTTGCTTTTCGCAAAATGCGCACTAACTGGCTGATATGCCCCGAAAAAGTTGAAAGCGATTGTTCGATACTTTGTTCATCGCCAATATCGGCAAAAACATCTTGAAATACACTGAGACTCGAACCTTCGCGTACCGGGATTTGCATTCCAGCTTGTGCCATCAGCACCATCAAACCGATTGTCTTGAGTGTCACGGTTTTACCGCCGGTGTTGGGTCCGGTTAGAACGACGGCAAAAGTGTTTTCATCCAGCTCAACATCAATTGGGACGGCTTTTGCCGGGTCTAAAAGCGGATGACGCGCCCGAATAAGATGGATGTGGCTGCCGGGGTGCAGAGAATCGTCCCGTTTTTCGAAAGGCAGCAATTCCGGTTCTGTCGCATTGAGGTCAAAAGCGTAGCGCGCTTTCATAAAAATCAAGTCGAGCTCGCCCATTGTTTCGCTGGTCAGGCTCAACTCTTCGGCTTTTTTGGCAATTTCGCCACTGAGATTGCGTAAAACTTTTAGAATCTCATCACGCTCATCTAATTCGAGTTGACGATATTTGTTATTCCATTCAACCACCGCCAGAGGTTCGACAAAAAGGGTGGCTCCGGACGAACTTTGGTCGTGAATGATGGATTTAATTTGTCCTTTATGCTCCGCTTTAAGCGGAATGACGTAGCGCCCGCCTCTTTGGGTGATAAGCGCTTCCTGAAGCATTCGAGCGGTTGAGCTATCAGTCAGATAGCGGTTCATGCGATCCATCAGGCGCGAATGAGTAATTTTTAGTTCAGATCGAATGCCTGAAAGGCTCGGAGAGGCACTATCCAAGACTTCGCCGCGTTCGTTGATTGTTTTATTGATTAAATCGATTAAGCCATGCCCATCCGAAAGACGCTCAGCCATTTCAGCTAATAAGGGCGCAGTTTCACGCTTTTCAAGCAAAAAGCGACGAACATCGCGCGAAGCAACCAGACTGTTGCGAATTGAAAGAATGGCGGGAGCCTCGAGCGTCATTTGTCGCTGGCTTTGCTCTGCCATGAGGCGCATATCCACGGCACCACGAAAATGGAGTTCGTTGCTAAGCAGCATAAGTTCACGCGCCTGCCGGGTTTGCGCCTGGTAGGTCAGGGCTTTTTCGAGACTGCTGCTTGGGCGTAGTTTGGCTGCCATTTTTTCAGAAAGCTCAAAACTGGCATAGCCTTGCAAGCGTTCGAGGATTTTATGAAATTCGAGCAAAATCAGACTTTTAGGATTCATCGAAGAAAGTTTATCACAGTAGGCGGTTGGCAGGAAAAAGGAAACAGGAAACAGGAAAAAAGAATCAGTGTCTCTTAAGTTTTTGTCCGATTTTTTGTTGACGCGAGACGACCCGACCTCATCTGTTTCCTGCTCCCTGCTCCTCGTTTCCCGTTTCCCGACTAATTTCCATTTTCCTCCCCAAAAACAGGCTAATCCCTTTATAATTGTAAAGACATTGTAAGAGGAGAGTTTTGTGGAATTTTTACAAGAAGCTTTAAAAAACCCAGCCTTGTTGGTATCTGTTGTACTAACTTTTGGTGTAATCTTGGTCAATGGCTGGACAGATGCACCTAACGCGATCGCCACATCTATTTCTACCCGGGCGATAAAACCCAGGAACGCCATCATTATGGCGGCGATATTCAATTTTTTGGGCGTATTTGTGATGACTATGATCAACAGAAGCGTTGCAATGACGATTAGCAACATGGTTGATTTTGGCACAGATCCAAAGGTAAGCTCGATTGCTCTAAGCGGCGCACTCGCTTCTATTGTTATTTGGGCGACGGCAGCTTCTCATTTCGGTATCCCAACTTCTGAAAGCCATGCTTTGATTGCCGGCTTGACCGGTGCTGCGGTTGCTTATCATAATAGTTTTGTAGGCGTGAATGGCGCAGAATGGGTGAAGGTCTTGCTCGGACTAATGCTCTCCACTGTTGGTGGCTTTGGTTTGGGCTGGCTGATTAGCAAATTGGTTCAAACATTATTTAAACATAGCGACAGACGTAAAACGAATAAAATTTTCAAAAAAGCCCAGGTTGGCGGTGCGGCTGCAATGGCTTTTATGCATGGCGCTCAGGATGGGCAAAAGTTTATCGGCGTTTTCCTAATCGGTATTGCTCTGGCGCAAGGGAAATCCGGTGCAGGGACCTTTGATATTCCGATTGGGTTAATGGTGCTTTGTTCTGCGGTGATGGCTTTGGGTACCTCGATTGGAGGGTATCGTATCATCAAAGCGGTGGGCATGGATATGGTCAAGCTGGAAGCTCATCAGGGCTTCAGTGCTGATATTGCAGCGGCGATTTCTTTGTTGATTGCTTCTTTGTGGAACGGCTTGCCGGTTTCGACTACTCACACCAAAACGACCGCCATTATGGGGGTGGGCGCTGCAAAAAGACTTAGCTCGGTTAACTGGGGGGTGGTTCGGGAAATGGTGCTTGCCTGGGTCTTGACTTTTCCGGGTTGTGGTTTATTGGGCTACGTAATTACCCGACTTATGATTCACGTTTTTGCTTAAAGGAGAAATATGGCTAAAAAAGATAACAATTACTTTGAAATGTTTAAAGAAATCGCAAACGATGCGATTGAGGCAGCTTATTTATTAGAAAAGACGGTCAAAAATTATGACCCTGAATTGATAGAAGAACAGAACACTTTTATGCATGCCATCGAACATGCTGGGGACGAGAAAAAACATGAAATGAGAAGGCATCTGATTTCCGAGTTTATCACCCCAATTGAAAGGGAGGATATTGATAGCCTTTCTCATACCCTCGATAATGTTTTGGATACGATTGAAGAAGTCTGTCAGATGTTCTACATGTATAACGTCCAAAAAATGCGTCCCGAAGCAGTGGCTTTTGTCGATTTAATCGTTCGAAGTACCGAGGCGATGAAGGCTTGTTTTGATGAGTTTGAAAATTTCAGGAAGTCAAACACAATTTCTCAAAAAATTGTCGAAGTGAACGAAATTGAAGAATTAGCCGATGATCTCTATTTTACGACGATGCGCAAGTTGTTCACCGATGGTTCTGACCCGGTAGAAGTATTGGTCTGGTTGCGCATTTTTGACCGATTGGAAAGAGTTTGTGACGCCTGCGAAGATGTTGCTGAAACCATTGGCTCAGTGATCATGAAAAACTCATAGTCTTATTATGCTAAACAGAAAAAAGCCGGGAGACCGGCTTTTTTTGTTGTGACTATTCTTGAAAAAGACCGGATTGAAATGCGGTATGATTAAGTTCAGAAAAATATGAAAAAGACGAAAATTAATATCTACAACAGCCAATCGGCTGCAAATCGTGCGATTGCCCGAAACGAGAGACGTGGTTTCCGCGTTGTTTCTGTTCAAAGCGTTGACCGGGGTTGGTCTCTGCTTAAAACTGGTTGCCTCGGGATGATTTTCTTACCCCTGGCTTTGCTTGGCAAGAAAAAACCGGTCATTCAGGTTACTTATCAAAGGTGGTCTTAAGGTGGATGCAAGTCATTTTGATAATTGGGCCGAAGATTATGAAAATGATGTCAGGGAAAGCAATCAGGCCGAGAGCTATCCCTTTGCCGGGTATGACCGTGTTCTTGACAGAATCGCCTGCTTTGTTTTGGCTGAGCCAGTTGGAAAAATATTAGACCTTGGCACTGGTTCCGGAACACTGGCTTCCCGATTATATGATGCAGGATGGGAAATTAGCGCTGTCGATTTCTCGGAAGAAATGCTCAAACAAGCCCGTGAACGCATGCCCGAAGCAAGTTTCTTGATTGCTGATTTCTCGAAAGCATTGCCAAAAGAACTGAATGGGCAAAAATTCGATTTTATTGTCATGACCTATGCTTTTCATCATATTGAATATGAAAAACAAGTGGATTTCTTGCGCTCGCTACTTCCGTTCTTGACTGAAAATGGCAAAATTCTGCTTGGTGATATCTCTTTTGAAACAAAAGAGGACTTAGAAAATGTAAAATTACAATCCGACGGGGTATGGGATGACGAAGAGTTTTACCCGATTATTGAGGAGCTGCGCGCACAACTGCCCGATTTACATTTTGAGCATGAAGTGATTAGTCTCTGTGCTGCGGTGATGAAGCTCAGTTTGAAAGTATAGTTCAAGCGAAGATGCCTGGGTAGCGCTCATGAATATAAGTTTTCCACTCCCTCATTGACTCAAAATCAAAGTCAGCGAAAAGCTGTTTGGTGCCCAGGCTAATAAAACGGTCCGGCTCTCTAAGCAATTTTTTCCAAACTTCGGTAGCAGAAGATCCTGTTTGCCTTAATCCGGGGGAAGTTACCTTTCGAAAATCATAATTATTTTCCGGTGCTATATGTAATAAGCAAACATTATTAGCATTTAACTCCCCCGCTTTTTCCATTTCGTGGGCTAAAGATTGTTGCCTGAAGAATTGATAAAAAGGTTCAAAAAATATATCGGAATAACTGGGTAAAACATTCTTATTGATGACACAGTCCTCTTTTTCGAAGAGAGGGAGGTAAATCAAAGAGCGGTCTGTGCCGGATTTTGCGATTTGTAAGGAAGCCGAGGAATAGCCCTCAGTATATTTCCATTCGATTAGCACGATTCGCTTTGAGCCGTCCTCGCGTTGATAGGCAACGACTGCATCTGTGCTGGTGAAGTTTGCTCCCCGGCTTCGTTCACCATTTTTTCCCATTCTTTCTCCTAAATAATTTTGATCTCCAATCCATTCAAACGAAACATATCGATTGTCTTCTACCGGAAGCATTCTCTCAATATCGGGAAAGAAGGGCTTAAGCAAGGCTTTCAAAGCATCTGCCTGCTCGCTAAATGGAAAAAGGAAGTTTGCACAACAAGTCATCGAATCGCAAAGATGATTACTTGGATTCCCATTAATCCCCTGATGCCATATGATTCCGTGTTTTTTGTAAAAAGAGATAGCGTCTTTTCTAATTGGCGGATAGAGTGTTTCAAGCGATAGCTCTTGTGGCAGGCAAAATGGGCGGGCCGCACCTCGAAACTCTCCGTCAAGACGAGCAGCCTCGGATAATGAAGTTGATGTCTTTTTAAACTCCGCTTGCCTTATTTTTTCCGATTCCAGAAAATTTCCCATCTTTCTTCCTCGATGCATTTTTGATGTATCTTGATTTTACACTTAATCTTAGGCGGATAGCATCAAATGATTGAGGTTTGTGAACTATTAGAAATATGCCATCCCTCGTACAGACAGGGCTCGACTCTGTCTGCCAATACTTTAACCAGGTGAGCTTTCTCGGAGGGAGATACACCGCTCGCTTCGCATCGGGTGCTATAGAACCCCGTCCGTACGGATTCGTGCTCTGAAGTAAAGATTTGAAAATCTTCAGTAACATTATCAATTGACTTGTTACGTTTGGCATGTTTCAAATTTGCACCCCAAAAGTTAACCGATTTCTAAGTTTTCAGATAAACTCAATTGTGAGGTGAGAATCGTGAAAAATGTACTGGTGCTTTACAATTCTAAAACGGGGTTTTCAAAACAATATGCTCAGTGGATTGCTGAGGATTTAGACTGTGACCTGCTAAATTTCAGCGATTTTAATAAGGCGAGCCTGGAAAATTATAAGCTGATTGTTTATGGTGCCGGTTTGTTTGGCGGGCAGATTCGCGGAATTGGGAAGGTCAAACGCCTTATGAAAGATTTCCCCAAGAAAACCTGGCTGGTCTTTGCAAGCGGTGCCACGCCCGATAAAGAGGCTTATCAGGAATTGATCTTCAAGAGCAACTTCCGCGATGGCGAGCCTCGCCCTTCCCGCTTCTTTTACCTTTTGGCTGGAATCAATTATGAGAAAATGAGTCTTTTTGACCGGCTTCTGATGAAAATCGTCGCTTTGGTGGATGCCCGAAAGCGAGCCAAGCCGAATAGCTCCAAACAAACCTCGATTGATCTGACCAACAAAACCAAAATTGATGAGATTGTTCTTTACGTTCGACTGAAAGCTCGCTAATTCGGAACAGATGAAAAATGCGCTCAGAAGCTGAAATGTTTAATCTGATTCTCAACTTCGCTCGCCGGGAAGAAGGCATCCGACTGGTCTTTATAAACGGTTCGCGCGCAAATCCTAAGGTCAAGCCGGACAGCTTTCGCGATTTTGATATTGTTTTTCTGGTCAGGGATATGGCCGATTTCCTCGGAAATGATGACTGGTTGGAAGTTTTTGGCAAACGCTTGATTATGCAAAAGCCGGAAACAATGCAACTCTTTCCACCAGAAGGGGGCAAGGCTTTCCCTTATCTGATGCTTTTTGAGGACGGCAATCGGATTGATTTGCAAATTCGTCCGCTTGAAGAGCTTGATAATTATCTCGCTTCGGACAGCCTTTGCGTTTTGCTTTTGGACAAGGATGGACTGGTCAAAACGATGCCTGAAAGCAGCGAACGTGATTATCTGTTAGCTCAACCGACAAAAAAGCATTTCGAAGATAGCTGTAATGAATTTTGGTGGTTGAGCAGCTATGTTGCTAAAGCACTACTGCGGCGACAATTGCCTTACGCCAATGCTCATTTGAACCTGATGCGGGACGAATTGATGCGACAATTGAGCTGGCAGGCAGGTTTCCGAGGAGGTTTCAACTTAAACATCGGGAAAGATTATAAATATCTCGAAGAGCATATTTCAACCGAAGATTGGCAAAGCCTTTTGATCAGCTGGCGCAATGACAGTTTTGAAAACAGCTGGTTAGCTTTGTTTGAAATTTGCCATCTTTTTGAAAAAGTTTCCGCCCAAAACGCAAAATCTCTTGGCTGCGCTTTGCCCGATTATGCCCAAAAATTGTTGCCCTATCTTGAAAGCCTTAAACAAGACGCCGATTCATCTGAAGCTTTGTAAAACTTCACATTCTCAAGTTACTCAATTTGTAAGCTCTATACAAATCAAACTTTCCAATCGTCCAATCTGAAGTCAAGCAGTGGGCATCGTGTTAAGATTGTTTCAGGACAGAGACCTCTTCTGAAGGCTTGTCGGCCTAAGCCCATTACCTTTAAAAGAAAGGCAAGTAAAATGTACGACATATTAATCAAAAACGCTAAAACACGAAAAAGTCAAAATCTGGTGACTATCGCTATCCAGGATGGAAAAATTGTCGCAATCGCTGAAGATTTAGCAGGCGAAGCTACCCAGCTAATCGATGCTCGTGGCGGATTGGTGACTGAATCTTTCGTCAACGGTCACCTGCATCTTGATAAGGTCTATACGCTGCAAATGGCAGGCGAAGACGCACTCAAAGAATATACCGGCGGTGGAATGGGCGGCGCGATGACCGGCATCGAACGTGCTGCGGATTTCAAGTCTTCTTATGATCAGTCCTGGATTATTCCCAATGTTCGCAAAGCTTGTGATTTGGCAATCAAATATGGCAACACTCATATCCGCGCTTTTGCAGATGTTGACACCAAAGCTCGCCTTGAAGGGGTCAGTGCGCTCCTGAAAATGCGCGAAGAGTATCAGGATCGACTTGAATTGCAGGTTGTGGCATTTCCGCAAGATGGAATTGCCCGTGAACCGGGTGCAAAAGTATTGATTCGCCAGGCACTTGAAATGGGTGCGGATGTAGTTGGCGGTATTCCCTGGATTGAATTTACCAAAGAAGACGAACAGGAACACGTCGATTCGATGTGCGCTTTGGCTAAAGAATTTGACAAACCGATTTCGATGCTCTTGGATGATGTGGGCGACATGGAAGAGCGAACGCTCGAAATGCTCTGTAAAGAGACGATTGCCATGGGCTGGCAGGGGCGGGTCACCGCGCAACATTGCCGCGCGATGGAACTCTACCCCGAAAATTACTTCCGCAAGCTGGTCAGTCTGCTCAAAAAAGCAAGTATTGGCGTTGTTTCAGATCCGCATACCGGGCCCCTTGCCGCACGGGTTAGAGACCTCTTGGAGGCTGGCGTGCCGGTTGCGCTTGGGCAGGACGATATTCAGGACGCTTATTATCCCTTTGGCGAATGCAACATGCTCCAGATTGCTTTCCTCGCCAGCCACTTGTTGCAAATGCGAACCTTTGAGGATATGGAACTTCTCTATGACATGATCACCACCGGCGCTGCGAAAGTGCTTGGGATTAGCGGGCATGAGATGAAGGTTGGCGGCAACGCGGATCTGGTTGTTTTGGATGAAGAAGATGTTTACCATGCCATTTGGTATCACCGTGCTCCGCTTTATGTGATTAAAAACGGTCGAGATATCACACTGAAGAATTGATTGGGCCAAATTCCTATCATTCTTTACTGGCTCTTAAGAAAAATCAGAGAGGCAGTTTCAAATTAAATGAAAAGAGCAAGCATTCCGCTTGCTCTTCAGTGGACCCAGAGAGATTCGAACTCTCGACCTTCTCAATGCCATTGAGACGCGCTCCCAACTGCGCTATGGGCCCAAAACAACTTCATATTTTTACTGCTTGAATGGACCTGGAGGGATTCGAACCCTCGACCTCTTCAGTGCGATTGAAGCGCGCTCCCAACTGCGCTACAGGCCCGTCTCCACCAGAATTCAAGAATC
>Ga0265295_1007046_pt1 | contig 13185 bp, 19 predicted proteins | sample Munlansysbiofilm_FD_192503 | JGI IMG/M metagenome (GOLD analysis project Ga0265295, IMG submission 192503) | Leachate microbial communities from a municipal landfill in Southern Ontario, Canada - Methane capture system biofilm | ecosystem: Engineered > Solid waste > Landfill > Unclassified ... | reverse complement strand
AGGGCAACCAGTTTTTCGGTGGTCTTTATCGCCGGGAAGTTGCCCCTAGGGACGTGGGTTCACCAATCCCATACATTTTGAGCCAATTGGACGGGGCAACTTGGTTTTAAAGCCGAACGCAACCATGGAGGTTTTGCGATGCTTACCAATGCCCATGTCAAAAGTGCCCCTTCCCCTTCAGACGGCCGCAAAAGCTATAAGCTTTACGATGGAAACGGACTCTACCTGGAGGTCACTGCCACGTCTAAGCGGTGGCGCTTCAAGTACACTATCCGCTACAAAGAGAACCGCCTTTCTCTCGGGCTTTATCCCGAAGTCAGCCTCAAGGATGCCAGAGACAAGGCGCGTGAGTTCCGCCTTCTGCTCCTGGAAGGCGTTGATCCATCCCAGGAGCGCAAGGCGCGAAAAGCCGAGGACAGGGCTCAAACCCGAGAAACGGTGGAGATCATTGGCCGGGAGTGGTTCGAGAAGTTCAAGAACCAGTGGACACCCGAGCATGCGGTTACTGTCATATACCGATTGGAGACGAATATCTTTTCCAAGATCGGGCCGCGTGCCATCAAGGACGTTGAGCCCCAGGAACTGCTTGCTTGCCTGCGGCGAATCGAGGCGCGGGGTCACTTGGAGCTTGCCCGGAGGACAAAGCAGATCTGCGGTCAGGTTTGGCGCTACGCCGTGGCCACAGGGAGGGCGCAAAGGGACATTACGGCTGACCTTCGGGGAGCCATCGCCCCGCCGATCCCGCGAAATTTCCCCACGATCGTGGATCCGGTCAAGATCGGCAAGCTCCTGCGGGACATTGACAACTACCCCGGCTTTTTCATCACTAGGCAGGCCTTGCGCCTTTCACCTATAGTGTTTCTGAGGCCTGGCAATTTGCGGCAAGCTGAATGGTCGGACATTGACCTTGAGGGCGCTTCGTGGCGAATAAACGGGGAGAAAATGAAGGGTCAGAAAGCTCGCAAGCGGCCCGACCACATTACGCCGCTTCCGCGTCAGGCAGTCGAAATCCTCAAGGAAACGCAAGCCCTTTCCGGCCGGGGCCGATACGTCTTTCCCGCAAGAGGAAACTCGGGCGGACCCATGAGTGAAAACACTGTGCGCTGCGCACTGCGCCGCCTTGGTTATTCCAACGAGGACATTGTGCCCCATGGCTTCCGGCACATGGCCAGCACCATCTTGAATGAACAAGGATGGTCCTCGGATGCCATTGAGCGGCAGCTTGCCCATGTGGAGCAAAACAAGGTACGGGCCGTGTACAACAAGGCTGAATTCTTGGAAGAGCGGCGGCGGATGATGCAGGCGTGGGCGGATTACTTAGAATCACTAAAGGCGATGGAGTAAATGCACATGGCTTCAAAGTTTTTAATGGATATTTATGATGATGTTGAATTTTATCGTGATAATCCATATTTAGATTTGGATTTATTTTCTAAATTGGCAAAGAAAAAATTTGAAATTCCATTTAAAAATAAAAAATGGATTCAAAAGATTCATGAAACAATGTTAAATTACCGGGAAAAATTTGTACTTAACGAAGCATATAAGAGGAAAGATTCAAGCCTTAATAAGGCTCGTGAAGTATTAGAAGCCGCAGAAAATTTGAAAGAATTATATAAAGACGTTCGTGTATGGGATTACTACTATGATACTGGAGATTCATATGATGTTACAAATGGTTTGAATACGGCTATAAGTGCTTTGTCAAGGATGCTTTCTTATGGCGATCCATTGAAAAGTATAAATCTTAAGAAGGCCAGCCCACAATTGGTTCTTTCGTATGCAAAGCAGTGGGCAAGAATGAACACTGGGTTTGATGATTGGGTTAAAGATAAGCCACAAAATGAGATAATAAAATATGCCAGAATGTGGGTTCAAGAAAATAAAAAATCTAAAATGCCAAATATAAAGTCTGCAGGACCTGAGTTGATTCGTTCCCTGGCTGATATTTGGGAGTCTGGAATACTTTCAATTAAAGGAGAAACAACGGCCTGGGAAAATTGTTATAGGGTTCAGGACCAGAAGACAGGATTTTATAAACATTACGGAGAATTTTTTGATTTTGTTTGGTCTGTATATGAAATTTTCGACGAGCTTCCGTCTGCAAATCAAGACGCGATTGAGATTGAAGAAAAAGTAAGACTTCAAAGACAGGCTCTTTACCAGCGCATCAAGGCGGCTTTGGTATCAAAAAAGTAGAATAATTGGTAAATTTTGGTAAATTATAATCAAAAAAATGAGATATTATAGTTTGTTAAACAGGGGGAGTGAAAAATTTTTGGAAAAAGCAAATCCTCCCCCTAGAGAACAATATATCAATTTGGCATCAAATGGCCTGTTCCGGACAAAACTGGAGCAGGCCATTTTATTTGAGATATAATTCGGAGTGAACTTGATCATCATCAAAAAGATCATGGGCGCTAACGCCAAGGGCTCCGGCAATCTTGGAGAGGGTGCCAACAGTGCATGAACAGATAGTGGGATCATCTTCTTTGGCCAAACCCCTCTCGAAATCATCGCTGCTTCTTCGGGCTCCAAGGATAGTTTTATTCGCGAGTCCAGTGGCATCCATCATGGCCCTAATGGTCATACCCTTGGCCTTCATAATCGCTTTCACGTGGCTTTGCATGCCGCCTCCATTTTTTGGTGTATTTTTTTACACATTTTTCTTGACTATGTCTGCATCACTTTAATAAACAAAGTGTAGTTAAGTGATGCAAAGACAGCCAGAATTAAGCAGGGGGATTAAACATGACTGAAATCAGGGGAGTAAGTTTTTCAGACTTGCCAGATGAGGCACTGCTTCGGTTTTCCGAGTTCGAAAGCCTGATCCCGTTGGGCAAGTCGGCGTGGTGGTCAGGTGTGGCGGAAGGGACTTTCCCGGCTCCCGTCAAGCTAGGACGGACAAGCGCCTGGAGAGTGCGGGATATCCGACGTCTACTGAATGAAGGGACGCCCCAGAAGGTGGCCGATAAAAGGAGGCGGGTATCATGACAGACGACACGACTACGGCCCGCCGAGCGCGGCCAGTGGCTATCGCGCTGATCGAAGCTTTCGATCGATCCATGACCAGGGACGATCTGCACGACTTGGAGAACGACGACTTGGCCAGGTTTGCGGGAATCGCTCTCCACTGGGAACAGTTGGCTGCCAAGGAAAAGGATCGGCGGCGGGCAGGGCGGTCATGAAGCCGCGCAAACCTGCACCGCTGCCCCTGACTGAAGGGGTTTGGCGTGAACTGTTGAGGAAGCATGCTCCGAGAGTTCGGGGCGTGATTGTGAACGGGCGTCCGCACATCATTTTAACGGAAGCACCCAGGAGGAAATATGAGACCCATTGAAGAGGCTTTGTCAAAGATCGACAACTGCGCGGAAGTTCTTGATTTGATGGAAAAAAAGGGCGCGGATTTCTTGACCACCGAATGCGCTTCGATGTTGGGGGGATGGCTACACCTGGAACTGACGTCCCAAACCGAAGCGATCAGGCAGGAACTTCAGCGCTCCGGGAGGAAGATAGCATGAGCGCCGCAAAAATGAAGACCGATGAATCTAGCGCAGAGATGCTTAGAGCCCGGTTGGAGATGGCCGCACGAACGATGATGCAATGCGCTGACACGATAGGTCTATTGAATTCATATGGCAGAGAAAACATGCGTCCGAAGTCGCATTTTGGAGCTATCCAAGACCAGGTCGATGAGCTCGCCAAGGAAGTATATTCGATCGAAAAGTTTTTGGGGGTAGAAGTATGAACAACAACCTTGGTCCGCTCGGGCAAGCAATTTTTGATGCTCATACACAACGCTATCCTGACGGAATTCTAACTACCAAAGAGGCCGCCGGAATCCTGCGGCTGCGTCCGTCCTACCTGGAAACGCTCCGATGCAAGGGGGGCGGGCCTGAATACGTTCGCCATGCTCGTAGGGTTTTCTATCAGTTGCGGACGCTGGCTGAGTGGGCGGACAGCAGAACGGAGATTCGGCAGTGAAGGCACCGGAAAAGGAAGCGCCCCTTCAAGAGGGAGAAGCTCTCCTGAAGGGGCACTTACAAGGAAGGTAATCAACCGATCCGCCAAGCTGTCCAGACCCAACGAACCTTCAACCCTGAGGTGCCCCCTTTATGCATCAGCCACCGAAGCAGAACAAGCGCAACAAATCATCATTTACGCCAAAGGACGACGTGTTGACGAGCATGCTTGCTTTTGCGGCCAGCATGGGGCTGGAAATTACAGATCCGGCCACGGGCGGCAAGCTGACCCGCTGCCCCGTGGCTGGCAAATCAGGAAAGAGAGATGGCGCATATATCATTCACCTCGATGAGCCCCCGTCCATCTGGTGCCAAAACTATGTGACCGGCGAGACCAATACATGGACGGCCATGGATCGGGACACCATGACCGACCAGCAACGGACGACCCTTCAGGCCCGAATCGAGCGGGACAGGCTGGCCCGCGAAGCAGAGCAGGCCAAGCGCCGTGCCCTGGCCGCGTCCAAAGCCCAGTCCATCTACCAGGCAGCCCGCAAAGATCTGTCCGGACATCCCTACCTCACAAAAAAGAAACTGAGCTTCCCGGACTTGGTGAGGCGTGGCCGATGGCCGCAGCGGGGATGGCCGGACGCCTTGTTGATCCCGATGTACAATGAAGACGGTGAAATCAGGACACTGCAGGCCATTAACGCTGACGGCTCCAAGGATCTGCTGGCCGGTGGCCAGAAGCGGGGCTGTTTTTGCCCATTTGGAAAAATTAGGGGTTCTGGCCGCGTGCTGATCGGAGAGGGCCTTGCTACCGTGGCGGCTGGATGTCTGGCTATGGATTGCCCCGGCGTCATGGCCATTGACGCAGGGAACCTTCTGGCCGTGGGGCAGGTGGTGCGAAGTCTGGCCGGTCCCGATGCTGATATTATTTTTCTTGCTGACGATGACAAGGGCGGGGTCAGGGCATGAGCAACACCGGCGTGGAATCCGCCATGGCTGCAGCTCTTGCCATTGGCGCAAGGCTGGCCCTCCCCGGCTTGGACTGCAAAGCCGACTTCTGGGACCTTTGGGACAAGCACGGCCCCGAGGTCACGCGGGAGCGGATTTTGGCCGCCAAAGTCCCAGGCAATGGAGCCGTCACGCTTGTAGCTCCATCCGGGCAGTCTCACGTATCCAAAAGTGGGCACCTCCCATACGGCTACAGCCAAAACGAGAGCGGTCTATATTACACGCACCCGGGCGCAGACAAAAACGGCGATCCGCGTCAACCAATCAGGCTTGGACCGGCCCTTGATATCTTGGCCCGGACCAGAGACGGCCAAAGCGGAGAATGGGGCCTGCTGCTGGCATGGAAGGATCCGGATGGGGCAACCCATCAGTGGGCCATGCCCTACGCCATGCTGACCGACGCACGACAGGTATGGTCTACGCTGGCCGCAGGCGGGTACATCCCCGCCCCTGGGAGAGAGACCCGCAACCTCCTTGCCCAGCTTCTGGCCCAAGCGGAGCCGCCGGAGCGTGCCCGTTGTGTTCCTGGGACCGGCTGGCATTGCGGCTGCCTGGTCCTGCCCGATGCTGTCTATGGCGAATCTCCCGAATTGCTCGTTGTCCAGGGCGCTGGAGCCGACAACCCTTACCGCGTGTCCGGAGATCTGGAGACGTGGCAAGAGACAATCGGCGCATGGTGCCTGGGGAATAGCCGCCTGACATTTTCAATCTCTATTGCCTTAGCCGGCCCCCTTTTGCCACTGGTGGGAATGGAGCCTGGGGCCGTCCATATCTACGGGCACAGCAGTTCAGGCAAATCCACACTTCTCCGGGCAGCCTGGAGCGTTTGGGGAGGGCCTGAAGGTCTACGCACATGGCGAGCCACCACCAACGCCTTGGAGGGTATCGCCTCCATCCATGCGGATACGCTCCTTACCTTGGACGAGATCGGTCAAGCCGACCTTCGAGCCTTGGACGAAGTAGCCTATCTTCTCTTGAATGGCCGCGGAAAGATGCGTGCCAATGTGGACGGCAGCATACGTGCAACGCGGGCGTGGTCTCTCATGGTGCTTTCAACTGGCGAGCCTACGTTGGCCGACCGTCTGACCGAGGACGGAAAAAAGCCACGAGCCGGGCAGGAAGTCCGCCTAGTGGATATTCCAGCCGACGCCGGGCAAGGCTTGGGCGCGTGGGAGGACATACACGACCATTCAACCCCGGCTCAATTTTCGGATGAAATAAAGGCCGCCTGTGCAAAGTTCCACGGCACGCTTGGCCGGGCCTGGGCGCAATACTTGGCTGGCCACCAGGGCGAAGCCCAGAAGCTGCGAAGCGTTATCCGCAAGACAGCGGAGCATTGGGCGGCAGGCGCGGAATCAGGGCAGGTTGTGCGAGTGGCCGAACGCTTTGCCTTGATCGGCCTTGCCGGGGAGTTGGCAGCACAGGCTGGGCTTGTTCCCTGGACAGAGGGGCAGAGCCTGAGCGCCGCGAATTCGTGCTTTTCGTCTTGGCTGGCAGCTCGCGGAGGTGGTGGCGATACCGAAGATATTCAGGCCGTGTCCACGGTCCAAGGGTTTATCGCTCGCTATGGCGCTTCACGGTTCCAAACGATTGGCGCTGGCGCGGACGACATCACGCCAGGCAACCCGCACGAAAGAATTGTGGAGCGGGCAGGATTCCGACGGACGACCCTTTCCGGAGACGAACAGTTCATTTTCGCCAGAGAGCAGTGGGCGGAGCTATTCCGGGGCAGGAATCCCATACAAGCTGCCCGCGCCATGGACCGCGCTGGCCTCTTGGTCCGGAATGACAGCAGCTTGGCTCAAAAGATTTCCTTGCCAGACCTGGGCAGAGTCCGGGCCTATGTCGTGAGGATTGCCCAGCAAAACGTGGAGCCCGCGCCATGATCGACTTTGCCCGCCTTGAATCCCTGGTGGACGACATGGCCCCGCCCAACCTGCCCAACCCGCCCAACCTCCAACAAGAAGAACTTGGGCGGTCGGAGTCAAGGAGCGGCAAGGCCGCGCCCAAGTTGCCCAACCTGCCCAACCAAAAAACAGAACAGGACGAAACTTGTTGCGAACTGACCGCTGCTTGGGACCGGCCTCCAGAAGAATACCTTTTAACGTTTCCTATTCAAAATCACTTGGGCAGATTGGGCAACTTGGGCGAACCAATAGCCGCCAATGATTACAGCCGCCCAACTTGCCACCACGACAACTTGGGCAGCCCGGAAAACTTGGGCGCGGCGTTTGACCATCCCGAGGATTGGTCATGCCCATTGGGCCACCGTGTGTTCTGGGTAAGCGACTATGGATTGAAGATCTGTTCGAAATGCCACCCCAAAGCAGAAAAGAAGAGGAGGACTCCATGAACGTAACGACCACACAACCCTTTATCGAGTTCCAGACAGGGATCAATGAGGCCACCGCCGAACTGGACAAGCTGGTTCAGTATTGCAGGGACACCATGGCCACCGACCCGAGCGCAGCTCTTGGCACAGTCCAGGATCTGGAAGGCCAGATCCAAGAAGCTGCCGACCTGATCCGTGGCCGCGTGGCAATCTTCAAACGTGCAGCTCGCAGGCTGTAGGAGGGGATCATGAAGAACATAAAAGCAAATCCTTACCTCGCAGGCGGCCCGGCCCCTTTCCCCATTGCCCGTTTCGGCTCTATCAATCCTTACCTCGGAAGGGATCCAAATCCTTTTCCCATCAACCGCGTTGGCTCTATCAATCCGAATCACCAGCTAATCATGGCGCAAGGGGAGCCGACAGGGCAGGGCGTCAAGGCCGAAGCCACCATTGTCATGGCGGCCAGGGCCAGGCGCAGGCGGCGACAAGCTCAGCGACTGCAAGCGAATGACAACCAGGTGATTGAGGCGTGATCGGCACGGCGAGGCGTCGCGGGTCCTCTCTCGGACCCGCGCTGACAGGGGTCGCAAGGAGTCCGATGTCTCGCCATGAAACACTTTGAAACAAAATTGAGACAAGAAATGATGCAAATGCAGCAACTTATGATTCAAGTTCCAGACAATGCGGCGTCTGGTGCTGCGTTGCCCAATTACAACCGGCTTTTTCAGTTTTTACTCTCCAAGGGCTGGAACTGCACCAGGGCAACGGTCTACCGGCACGCCAAAGCCGGTAGGATCCGGACCAACGACGCTGGGGAATTCCCCATGGAGGCAGCTCTGGAGTATGCCCGCGAACACTGGCAACTGGCGAACCCCGCCCTTTCAGTTCCCGAGGCAAAGTCAGATCCCAAATCCGCAGATATGAACGACCACGCCCGCGCTGAGACCTGCGGAGACGTAGGCCTTGACGCGGCTCTTGTTCGCCTTCGTCAGTCAGAAGCCCTTGGCTACCAAAAGTGGATGGATGAACCAAACCCCCAAACCTTCAGAAGTTACAGCCAGTCCATGGAATTGCTTCGCAAAGCTGAAAAAAATCTGCTGGATTTACAAAAGGAGCGCCGGGAGCTTCTGCCCAAGTCCGAGGTCAAGAGCTGGCTGTTTCGGCAGATCATCAGCGCCAAGGCCACCCTGACCAATCTTCCCGGCAAGCTGGCTCCCCAGCTGGAGGGGATGCCCTGGCCCCAGATCCAGAGGAAGCTGGAAGAGGAAATCCAAAATGCTCTCACAAAACTTTCATCCGACATTGACACCCCTGTGGAAGGAGGCATGGAAGCCTCCGGCGAATCTGAACCCGTGGCAGTGGGCGGAAGCCAACCTTGAACTGTCCAACCGGGCCACGGCCTTTCCGGGCCGCTACAGCACCGAACAGACGCCATACGTCCGGGACGTGCTGGAAGCCTTCAAGGATCCCGCAATTCGGCAGATCAGCCTATGCTGGTCTGCTCAGAGTTCAAAAACCATGACCATGCTCGTCATGCTGGGCTATGTCGTTGACCAGGACCCCGGCCCCATTCTCTTGGTGCAAAGCTCCATGGATGCGGCCAGGAGCTTCAGCAAGAACCGCCTACAGCCCTTGCTTGAAGACTGCGCAGCCCTTGCCAAGCACAAGAGCGCGGACCGGTTCGACTTTTCGGCGGCGGAAATGCGCCTGGATAACTGCAGCATCTATTTGCAGGGCGCGGGCAACCCTGCCCAGCTGGCCAGTAGGCCTATTCGCTTCCTGTTGGCCGATGAAGTGGACAAATGGCCGGACGAATCCAAAAAGGAAGCGGATGCCCTGAGTCTGGCCATGGAGCGCACCAAGTCTTTCCGGAATCACAAGGCAATTCTGGCCAGCACTCCGACCATTGCCCGCGCCCCGATCTGGCAAGCCTTCCTGGCTGGAGACCAGCGGCGCTATCACGTTCCGTGCCCACACTGCGGGGCGCTTTTCGTGTTGCAGTGGCAGCAAGTCAAATGGCCCCAGGCTTCGGACGCCAAAGCCGTGGTGGATCAGACTTGGTTGGAATGTCCGCACTGTCAGAGGGCCATCACTGAACGCCACAAGTCCGCCATGCTGGAAGCCGGGCACTGGATTCCAGCAAACCCAGACGCCCCGGCAGACCGCGTGAGCTACCATTTATCCGAACTTTACAGCCCGTGGACCACGTGGGGCAGCCTGGCCGCCAAGTTCATAAGGGCTACCAAGGAGGCCAAACAGGGCAACACCGGCAGCCTCCACAATTTCGTCAACAGCTCCTTGGCAGAGCCTTGGGAAGATCGCCAGCAGTCGGCAAAGGAGCCGGAAGCCATCTTGGCCCTGGAGGTGGAACTTCTTTCCGGCGTGGTCCCGGCTGACGCAGTGGCTCTTACCGCAGGGATTGACACCCAGGACACGGGCTTCTGGTTTTCCATCTGGTCCTGGGACCAGGATTTGACCGGCCACCTGGTCCGAGAAGGCTTTGCACCTGACCTGCTGTTTCTCGATTCCATTCTTTGGGCGGCCCACTACCAGGACCAGGAGGGACGAGCGCACCCTGTGCGCCTGGCCTTGATCGACAGCCAGGGGCACCGAACAGCCGAAGTTTACGACTGGTGCAGGCAACGCCCGCAAACCAGGCCTCTCAAGGGCGAACAGCGTTTGAGTGGTGCGCCCTGGGCTTCAACCGTCTTGGACAAGACTCCCGGACGTGACGGCAAACAACACTCAATTCCAGGAGGTCTACAGCTGATCAGAGTGGACACGAACCACTTCAAGACGCTGCTGTCCGGCAAGCTGGCCGTGGGTGCCGGAAACCCCGGCGGCATGACCCTGCATAAGGAACCAAGCGCTGACTTCATCAAGCACATGAGCTCGGAATACCAGGACGAACGCGGCATCTGGAGGCAGCCAGGGCACAAGCGCTGCGACCTTTGGGACTGTAGCGTCTACGCCCTGGCCGCCGCTGAAATTCTCGGGGTACGCTTCTGGCGACCCCCTCAAGATCAAACACCGCAACCCAACCCGAAGCCAACCGGCGCAACGAGGAGAACGAGTCTATGGTAGCAGTAAGTAACCGGCATAAGCCCCAGGCCGAAGTCATCAAGCCCAGCACAAACCTTTCCGGTCTGGATGAAATTGCTCAGTACGCCAGACGAAGCAAGGCCACCGTCCTGGACTGGATCAGAAACGAAGGATTCCCGGCTGCGAAGCTAGGGGCCGTCTGGGAGAGCGACAAGTCCATGATCGACGACTGGAAGCGAGATCGTATCGAAAAATCCAGAATCAGAGCCCTGGCCGATAAGGCCCCCATTCCGGCCCCGGCACCAAAAATGAAACAAGCGTCAAGCCCAAGAATAGACCGTCGCTGGTAAATCGCGGCTCGTTCTCGGCTATCGGCGCTAATTTAGCCTTTTTCCAAAAAAGAGGGCCGTAAGAGACTCCTATCAAAGGAGTCACTTATGGCCTTCACCACTTGGAGCGATCTGCTCGCACAACTCAAGAACGACCTGGCTTCCGGGAGCTGGATCACTCGAAGCTATTCCGTTGACGGTGTGACCCGTGAATTTCGCAACGCGTCCGAATTCATGGCCCTGCTGCAGGACGTAGAGCGCCGGGCAAGCATGGAAAACCTCTCCACCAGGCCCTTGGGCAGAACCTACGCCCGGAGCGCGTCATGATCGGCCACCTTGTTGACAACCTGGTGGGCGTCTTCAATCCACGGGCGCAGCTGACCCGCATGGCCGCCCGAGAACTGATCCAGGGCAAGCGCCAATACGCAGCCGCAAAGCCAGGGATCGGCGGATGGAACCCCATAGACTCCGACGCCAATACCGAGATCCGCACCAGCTCCCCCCAGGTTCGCCGCCGTGTCCGGCAACTGGTCCGAGACTTTCCCTATTTTGGACGGGCCATTGAAGTGCTTACGGCCCTTACCGTTGGCCAAGGCTATATCCTTCAGTCTCACGCCCTGCCCGGCGAAGAAGGGAACCGGAAGGCCCGGACGGACATTGAGGACGTCTTCAAGCGTTGGCAGGATCAGGCAGACATCGCGGGCAAGCTTTCCTTCCCCGAAATCTGCCAACTCGCCAAACGGCAGGAACTTGAAACCGGGGAATACTTCCTGATCAAGCGCCGATCTCAGGACACCAAACGCTTTCTGCCCTTCTGCCTGCAGGCCATCGAGGCGGACCGCCTGACGTCCAACGGAGCCCCCGTTGTCAGGTCCAACGAGATTGACCAGGGCGTGGAGTTCAACCCGGAGACAGGGGAGGTCCTGGCCTACTGGTTCGAGACAGAAACCCGCCCCATGCGCGTGGCAGCTGCAGACGTAATCCATGGCTACGTCATGCAGCGGCCCGGCCAGCTGAGAGGAATCAGCCCCTTTGCCCCTGGCGTTCTGGCAGCCTTGGAACTTGGGGAATATTTGGCGGCAGAAATCGAGGGTGCCAAGATGGCCGCCAAGTACCTGGCTTTCATCGAAACTCCCGATCTGCAAGGGTTCCAGGACTTGCGCGGCGTGCCCCAAGACACGACCTCCCGCAACGAATACTTGGAAAATGCCGTGCTGGAATACCTACGGCCCGGCGAAAAGATCAATCTGGCCTCCCATAATAGGCCCGGCAATAACTTTGATCCGTTTGTTCGCCTGGTCTTGCGCATGCTCTCGGTTACGACGGGAGTTCCTTACGAAATGCTCTCGGGCGATTACTCCGGCATCAACTATTCGACCATGAGGGTTTGCCGGAACGACCTGAATCAGATTCTGAAGATCCATCATGGCCGCATGATCGAGCACCTTTGCACGCCGGTCTTCCGCGAAGTTTTGCGCCAGGCTGTTCTGACTGGCCGTCTGACCCTTCCTGGCTACTGGGCAGACCCCTCCCTATACAGCAAGGCCAAGTGGGTGCCCCCAGGCATGGAATCCATTGACCCCCTGAAGGAATCCAAGGCCCACGTGGACCAACTGAAAAGCCTTTTGCGATCCCCCCAGGAAATCGCTGCGGCCCGTGGTCGGGACTACGAAGAGCTTTTGGATGAAATCCTGGAATCTGAGCGCATGATTGCCGACCGGGGTCTTTCCAGGAGCGAAGTTTCAACAGCATTGGCCGGGAACCCGGCAGCCATCGAGGATGAAGAATGAGATGCAAAGGACGAAAACTGACTGGCATGGAAGAAATCAGCGCCTACGCCAGGCGTTCAGAGGCCACTATCATGGACTGGATCCAGCGGGAAAATTTTCCAGCCGACTGCGTGAATGGCATCTGGGAAAGCTGCACCGGACGTATTGACTCATTTTATAGGGCAAAAGCCATGGAGGCTTTGGGATGAAACTCACAACCAGAAAAATGCCGCTGACCTCAGGCCCAACGACGATGAATTCCGAGGCCCGGCAGGTCCAGGCGGTAATGGCCACGGAAAACCCCGTGCGCGTCTACGATTGGGAACGAGGACTCGTTCAAGAGGTGCTGCTCATGAGCGGCGTTTCCTATCCCGACCAAGTCCCCCTGCTGGACTCTCACGACCGGGGCACCGTCGAAACGGTCCTGGGGAGCGTGACCGCTATCATGGTGCAAGGGATTGAGCTTGTTGGTCTGGTGGAATTTTCCTCCGTACCTAGGGCTCAGGACGCCATGACCAAGGTTCAGGAAGGCCACCTCACGGACTTTTCAGTTGGCTACGCGGTAGAGGAATCGGTCTGGATCCCGGAAGGGCAGTCACAGGCCGTTGACGGAAGAAATTTTCAAGGCCCGGTCAAGGTCGCGACCAAGTGGACCCTGCGGGAACTATCCATCACGCCCATCGGCGCGGACAGCCAGGCCAAAGCAAGATCATTGGAGACTCACATGGAAAAGA
>Ga0265295_1007045_pt1 | contig 13185 bp, 9 predicted proteins | sample Munlansysbiofilm_FD_192503 | JGI IMG/M metagenome (GOLD analysis project Ga0265295, IMG submission 192503) | Leachate microbial communities from a municipal landfill in Southern Ontario, Canada - Methane capture system biofilm | ecosystem: Engineered > Solid waste > Landfill > Unclassified ... | reverse complement strand
TAGAAATTGGTATTTTAGCTAGAATAAGTGTAAAGATTAAGTTGCCTAACGGTAATTATAAAATTAAATTCGAACCAGTAACTAGAGTTAGACTTAATGACTTAATCGCTAAAGAACCTTACTATCTAATCGATTTCACATCAGTTCTTTTGGAACAAGATGATTTGAACGAAGAACAAGTTCTTTTGAAAATGCTATCTAAAGAAATCGTCGAAAACGCAAAGTTTATCTTCCGTGATTCAAAGAAAGTCTTAGAGTCTTTAAATAAGGGAATAACTTCTGAACTTTTGTCAGACTTAGTTGCTTCGGAAATGAGAATTCCAGAAAACGAAAGAATAAAATATTTAAAAGAAATGTCTATTAATAAGAGACTTAAATACTTGCTCGAAGACATAGAAAAAGAAAAAACTTTACAATCAATTGAAAACAAGATTAATGAAAGCGTCAGAAAATCAACCGATCAAAACCAAAAAGAATACTATTTAAGAGAAAAAATGCGTGCTATTCAAGAAGAACTAGGTGATTCAAAACAAAGCGACGCTCAAAAATTCCTAGAACAAATAGAAGCATCAGATATGCCTATCAAGGTCAAAGATAAAGCTTTGAAAGAACTTAAAAGATATGAGTATCTATCTCCTAACTCATCTGAATCAAATGTGGTAAGGACCTATCTTGAAACACTAATATCAATCCCTTGGGCAAAAACTACAGAAGATGAAAAAGATATCAATGTAGCTATCCAAAAACTTGAAGATTCTCACTTTGGACTAGAAAAAGTCAAAGAGAGAATTATCGAATATCTTTCAGTAAAAATGTTGACCGGAAAGAATCCGCAAACAATCCTTTGCTTATCCGGACCTCCTGGAGTAGGTAAAACCTCACTTGCTAAATCAATTGCTAAAGCCTTAAACAGAGAGTTTGTCAAAACTAGTTTAGGTGGCGTGCACGACGAAGCGGAAATCAGAGGTCACAGAAGAACCTATGTCGGAGCTTTACCAGGAAGAATAATCAACGGTATGATTAAAGCTAAAGTGGTAAACCCAGTCTTTTTGATCGATGAAATCGACAAATTGGTGATGAACGAAAGAAATGATCCGTCTTCAGCGCTTTTAGAAGTATTAGATCCTGAACAAAATCAGTTCTTCAGTGACCACTATGTTGAAGAAGACTATGATTTAAGCCAAGTTTTATTCATCACTACCGCTAACTATTTACAAAATATTCCGGCACCTTTGAGAGACCGAATGGAAGTTATCGAGTTAAGTTCTTACACAGAAATTGAAAAGTTCTATATTGCAAAACAATTCCTAATTGACAAACAAGTGAATAATCACGGTTTGGATAGTAAAAAACTACAAATAACCGATGCTACAATCAAGACTATTATCCGCGATTACACTCGTGAAGCTGGAGTTAGACAACTAGAAAGATTAATCGGTTCAATCGTCAGAAAATCAATTAAGCAAATTTTGACAAAGAATCTAGATTCAATCACTATCAAACAAGACAATCTCAACAAATACTTAGGAAAACCATTATTCAAAAATAATCAAGTTCTTAAAAGCGACATGATTGGCGTAGTTACCGGTCTGGCATATACTATGGCTGGAGGAGATACTTTGGAAGTAGAAGCAACTTACTATCAAGGTAAGAACTCACTTGTTTTAACTGGTAATTTAGGCGATGTAATGAAAGAATCAGCGATGACAGCCCTTTCTTACGTTAAGAGTAATGCCGAAAAACTAAAAATTGATCATGATTTATTGGAAAAGAATGATTTTCATATTCATGTTCCTGAAGGTGCAATTCCTAAAGACGGTCCTTCGGCTGGTGTTACTATCGCTACAGCATTAATCTCAGTACTGACCAATAGAAAAGTCAATCGTTTCATTGGTATGACCGGTGAAATTACACTAAACGGCAGAGTCTTGCCAATCGGCGGTTTAAAAGAAAAAGCCATCGCCGCTTCAAGAACAGGCCTTAAAGAAATCATCATTCCTGAAGGCAACGAAAAAGATATCGAAGACATTCCGAAGGAAGTACAAGACGTATTAAAAATTCATCTTGCTAAAAGCATTGATGACGTTATAAAAATTGCTCTACTAGATTAAGCTGTCATTTTTGACAGCTTTTTCCTGTTGAATAAATAAAGAGGAAATATGGCAAAATACAAAAGACCAATAGTCTACTTACTAGGTTTATCAATATTAGGTATTAGTGTATCATTGTTCCAAAGCACTAATTTAGGAATGGGTTCTTGGGATGCATTAAACCGTAACTTTTATGAAGGAATTCCGTTAGATTACAAATTCATTACGCCAATAATTGCTCTAATTCTAATTAGTTTAGCATATTTAATAGAAAGGAAAAAACCGAATCTATTAATGCTTTTTCCGTTTCTAATCAGTTTTTACATCGGTTCTGTCATCGATTTATTCTTACTCTTTGTCCCAAACGTGCAAGAGTTAGGTTTAATCATTAACCTTGTCTATGTGTTCTCTGCACTAATATTGGTCGCAATTGGGTTGAATATGATTATACTCTGTAATTTTCCTTTACCAGCACTAGATCAGTTTTGTCTAGCAATCGCAAGAAAGTTTAAGATTAGTTTTGGAAAAGGTAAACTTATCGGTGAAGCCTTAGCTTTTATAGCTGCTATTTTGGTCGGATTACTTTTTGGTCATCAAGAATTTTTCTTCTTTTTAGGACCAAATACCTTTATAGCATTACTTTCAATCGGCTTCTTTGTCGATGTGTTTGCTAAACCAGTTAAAAAAATGATAGGAGAAATAAATGTTAATCGAAGTTTACGCTGATAATTTAAATAAAAAAGATATATCAAATAACTGGCACTTCGCTTCACGTGCCATTGTTATTCATGATAACAAGATTCTCTTGTTACATGCAAAGAAATATGATCTTTACATGCTCCCAGGTGGACGTATCGAAAAGGATGAAACTCCTGAAGATGCGTGCGTCAGAGAACTTTTAGAAGAAACGGGTTTTACCGGTAAAATTTCTAAGAAGACCGTCGTCATCAAAGAATATTTTCCGGAAGCCAGTTGGGAGTCACATTTTTTTCTAGTATATATTTTAAACGAAGAAAAAAGTTCAGTAAATTTTACTGAAGAAGAAGTAAGTTTAGAGATTGAAGAACAATGGTTTTCAATCGACGAAGCTCTAAATTTACTCGATACTCATGATTCAACCTTTCATATGGGAAGCAATATTATGCAAAGAGAGTTCATCGCTATTATCAATTCGCTTTAAATAGGAGAACATATGTTAATTAATGCCAGCGCTATATTAAATTACAATCGCTGTCGTCGCTTTGCGGCTTTAAATGATCCATACACAGCCTTTTACTTAAATAGTGACTTTTCACAAGAAAACTCGCTTTTTCGTGATATCTTTTTAAGCCATTTATATCATCCGAATAAAGAAATTAGAAAAGCTGTGAATCTAACCTATGTTTTCGAACATGAAGTGACTCTTTCTGAAAACTATGATTTTATTATTGATGACGCAGAAGCATACTGCTTATTAACAGCCACATCTAGTGATTTCTTGGATTTAAAATTTAAAGATGAAAATAAAAAATGCAATGTCTTTACAATCAATAATGGTATCTATTCTTTAAGAACAACCAACTTACAAAATAAACATTTTAAAGAGAAATTAGAGAAACTATATGCTCAATTTGACCCACTAGGAAGAATTGTATTTAGTTATGCACTTAAAAACTATATCTTAAAAAAAGTATACCCAAACAAAAGCATTAAACTTTACTTTGCGCTTTTAAATACTGATTATAAATATGATGGAATTTCCTATACAGAAAAGCTTTATCATCTGTTTGATTTTTCAACTTTAAAAGATTTAGATGAGATGGTTGAAATCGCACTTTTCAGAATGATTAACCATTTGGAACTAAATGACTTTACTCCATGTCAATTGGTGAAAAAAGCTTGTAATCTTAATCGCCCTGGTGAATGTAAATTTGTTAACTTCTGTTATTCCCATCTGCCTTTAAATACATCAATTCTAGATTATTTCAACTCTCATTACGGTTTTAGCGAACTTAAAGGAGAAGGTAATGTCCATCATGATACATACGACCTGCTTAATGAAGGATATGTATCTATGCAAGATGTGCCGATATCCTGGTTGAAAGACCAGAATCATCTGATGCAAAGATACTGTGTCGATAATCAAACGATTTACTTTCATAATGAGAAAATAAAAAAAGGTTTGGAACAACTTAAGTATCCAATCTATTATCTAGACTTTGAAGCAATTCCTTTGCCAATACCAAGGTATGCAGGAGAAAGTCCCTATACTCAATCGGTTTTTCAATACTCAGTCCATATCGAAACAGAAGAGAATGAACTAGAGTCAATTGATAAAAATCACTACGATTTTATTGCTAATCCCAATAAGGACGAAAGGGAGTTACTTCTAAAGTCCTTACTTGAAGTTTTAGGTAGTAAAGATTCATCCATTGTGGTTTATAATAAAACCTTTGAAAAAACCAGACTGGAAGAATTTAAAAAACTCTACCCTACATATAAAAGCAAGATTGACAAAGTAATAAAAAGATTATTTGATTTAATGGATATCGTAAAAATCAATAAAGCTTTCTATTCCGATTTAGGATTCTCCTCTAGCGATCTCGAGTCTTTCAACCTGTATCACCCAGATTTAGGCGGTTCATACTCATTGAAAAAAGTCATCAAAATTTTCGATTGCGACGCTTATGAAAATCTTGTAATAAAGAATGGAGTAAAAGCTTACGAAGCCTTTGAAAAGCTTCAGGATGTATCTAAGGCTGAAGCAGCTAATATAAGGAAAAATCTCCATGAATATTGTAGGCAGGATACCTATTCAATGTACCAAATAATCCAAGGTTTAAAAGAACTGATTGGACCTGAATATCTGATAAAAAATTCTTGATAAAAAAGAATTACTATGATATAATACTTCATGCGCCTAAATCTGGATTATTGCGAATCTCCAACGCAAATATTCGGACTTACGGTAAGTTTAAAAAAAGGAGGAATGAAACAATGGCATTAACAAAAGACAGAATCAAAGAAATCGTTACAGAGTACCAAACTAAAGAAGGAGACACGGGTTCTCCAGAAATTCAAGTTGCGTTACTTACTGAAGAAATTAACCTTCTAAACGAGCATCTTAAGGTTCATAAACATGATCATCATTCTCGTAGAGGCCTTTTAATGAAAGTTGGTAAACGTAGAAGTTTATTAAACTATTTAAAATCAGTCTCACTTGAAAGATATGCTAATTTGGTTAAAAAATTAGGATTAAGAAGATAAGTTATATGCACCCGATAATTCGGGTGCTATTTCTTTGATTTATGTAAAAAAAATAAAAATTATGATATAATAATTAATTAGAGTAAACATCTAAGTAGTGAAATGGGGTAAATAAATGAAAAGAGTATTTAAAAAAGATTTTTATGGAACTGAACTAATTGTAGAAGTGGGTCAATTAGCGAAACAAGCCACTGGAGCTTGTTTGGTTCGTTATGGCGAAACAGCTGTATTATCAGCTTCAGTCGTCAGCAAGGAAGCCACTAATCAAGATTTCTTTCCTTTAATGGTAATTTATCAAGAAAAATTATATTCTGCAGGAAAAATTCCTGGTGGATTTTTAAGAAGAGAAGGACGTCCAACAGAACACGAAACATTGATTTCAAGAGCAATTGACAGACCACTTAGACCATTGTTTGCGGAAGGTTTCAGAAATGAAGTTCAAGTAATCAATACTGTTTTGAGTGCTGATCCTAATAAGTCTCCAGAGATGACCGCAATGTTTGGTGCTTCACTTTCATTAGGTATCGGCGGAATTCCTTTCGATGGGCCAATCGCTGGGGTTATGGTTGGTTTAATCAACGGCGAATTTGTTTTAAACCCTAATCCTGAAGAATTATTGGAATCAGATTTGGATTTGATGGTTGCCGGAACTAAAACTGCGATTAATATGGTAGAAGCAGGCGCTAAAGAAGTGGACGAAGAAACAATGCTTGATGCATTAATGTTCGCTCATGAAAAAATCAAAGAGTTAGTTGCCTTCGAAGAAGAGATTATTGCTGAAGTTGGCAAAGAAAGAATCGTTGTTGAACTAAAAACTGTACCTAAGGAAATAGAAGAAAAAGTATATGATTTAGAAAAAGGCCGTATCACAAAAGCCGTTTCTATTCATGAAAAGTTAGAAAGACAAAATACTATCGAAGATATCGAAAATGAAATTCTTGATATCCTTGAAAAAGAATATAAAGCTTCTGGGCTTGAAAGAGAAGAAATTGAAAGCAACTTAAGTTTTGCAAAACAAGTTCTTGAAGACATTCAAGTCAATGAAGTAAGAAGACTTATTACCGTTGACAAAATCAGACCTGACGGACGTAAAACTGATGAAATCAGACCGTTAGATTCTGAAATTGACCTTTTAGCTCGTACTCATGGTTCAGCGCTATTTACAAGAGGACAAACTCAAGCATTAGCTACTGTAACCCTGGGAGCTTTAAGAGAAGCACAAATCATTGACGGCGTTAGCGTTGAAGATGGAAAAAGATTTATGTTACACTATAACTTCCCACAATTCTCAGTTGGTTCAACTGGAAGATATGGTTTTGTCGGACGTAGAGAAGTCGGACATGGAGCTTTAGGAGAAAGAGCTTTATATCAAGTTCTTCCAAACGAAGAGGAATTCCCTTATGCAATCAGAGTTGTTTCTGAAGTATTAGAATCAAACGGTTCTTCATCTCAAGCAACAATTTGTGCCGGATCTATGGCATTAATGGCTGCTGGAGTACCAATCAAAGCTCAAGTAGCCGGTATCGCAATGGGACTTGTTAAGGAAGAAAACAATTATACAATTTTAACTGATATTCAAGGTCTTGAAGACCATTTCGGCGATATGGACTTTAAAGTTGCCGGGACAAGAAAAGGGATCTGTTCGCTACAAATGGACATTAAAATCTCTGGTATCACAAAGGAAATTTTTAAAGAATCCCTATTACAAGCAAAACATGCTCGTATGGAAATTCTAGATAATATGGATTCAGTTATTTCCGAAGCGAAAAAAGAATTATCTAAATACGCTCCTAAGGTTAAAATTATGCGAGTGTCACCAGATAAAATTAGAGATATTATCGGTGGTGGCGGTAAAACAATTACAGCTATTATTGAACAATGCGGCAATGTAAAAATCGACATTGAACAAGATGGTAGAATTATTCTAATGCACGAAGAAACATATTTCATTGATAAAGCGATGAAATTAATTGAAGATATCATTCGTGAAGTTGAAGTCGGCGCAAAATATATGGGTAAAGTAGTTAGGATTGAAAAATTCGGTGCTTTCGTAGAATTATGGCCAGGTCAAGACGGACTAGTGCATATCTCTAAACTTGACACAAAACATATCAAGAACGTTGAAGATGTGGTAAAAATCGGTGACGTTATTGAAGTTAAAGTAATTGGCATTGACGACAAAGGTCGAGTTGACTTGTCAAGAAAAGCTATTTTAGAAGAAGTAAAACAATGATATAATATACTTGTCAAATTATCCGGGTAATCGAGCAGATGCATAATCTGTTAGGAAAGTCCATGCTAGCACAAGCTGAGATGCTTGTAGTGATTGTGCTAAACGAACAAATAAGTTTAGGCGTTTAAGCGATTAAATGACGGCGAAGAAATGGATTTAAAAGGCCAAAGTATTCAAAAAGTGCCACAGTGACGAATCATATAGAATATATATGAGTGAAACGGGTAAACCCCTCAAGCTAGAAACCCAAATTATGGTAGGGGCACGGTCAAAGAAGAATTGAATTCATTTGACTGACGGCTTTTAAGTCGGAGATAAATGATTACCGGTCTTTTTAACTAAAGACTACAGAACATGGCTTATAAGATAATTTGACTTTTAAAAGCATATAACCTAACATTTATATGCTTTTTTTAAAACTTATTAATGAAATTAGGTGAACCTTATGAGTGATGAACTCCTTAAAAAAAGACAATCGAGAATCAGAAATTTTTCGATTATTGCCCATATCGATCACGGTAAATCTACTTTAGCAGATAGAATATTGGAGATGACCCATAGTGTTGAGCAAAGAGACATGAAAGCTCAATACCTCGATTCAATGGATTTAGAAAGAGAAAGAGGAATTACAATTAAACTTAACTCAGTAGAGTTGAAATATGATGCTTTAGACGGTGAACAATATATATTCCATCTTATTGATACCCCTGGACATGTTGATTTTACTTACGAAGTTTCAAGATCTTTAGCTGCCTGTGAAGGAGCTCTACTTGTAGTAGACGCTACCCAAGGTATCGAAGCTCAAACTTTAGCAAATGTATATTTAGCTTTAGATAATAATTTGGAGATAATTCCCGTTATCAACAAAATCGATTTAGAAAGCGCTGATGTTGAAGGTGTAAAAAAAGAATTAGCGGACACCATTGGTTTAGACCCTGATGACTGTATCATGGTCTCTGCAAAAACAGGCCAAGGTGTTGATCAAGTACTTGAAGCAATCGTTAAAAGAATTCCTTCACCTACAGGAAGTATTGATAAACCACTAGAAGCTTTGATTTTTGATTCCTTCTATGATAGTTACCGTGGAGTTATTCCATTAGTTAGAGTTATGAACGGTAAACTTGAAATTGGCGACGAGATAAAAATGATGGCTACAGAAGCCAAATATGAAGTCATTGATCTTGGAGTCTATCTACCAAAAGAAGTTAGCAGAAACTACTTAACCACAGGTGATGTGGGCTGGGTAAGCGCCTCAATTAAAGATATTGAGAAAATTCATGTTGGTGATACAATCACTAACTCAAAACGCCCTACCCAAAAACCATTACCTGGATACAGGCTGTTAACACCAATGGTTTATTCCGGTGTTTATCCGGTTGATGCCGACGATTATCAAGACTTAAAAGACGCGATAGAAAAAATGAAACTATCTGATGCCGCTTTAATTTATGAACCTGAGACGTCAAATGCTTTAGGCTTCGGTTTCAGAGTTGGATTTCTAGGCATGTTACATATGGAAATCTTCCAAGAGCGCTTAGAAAGAGAGTTTAACCAAAACTTAATAACTACTGCACCTTCAGTTGATTATTTGGTTTATTTGGAAAATGGCAATGTAATTCATGTTGATAATCCAGCTTTAATGCCAAAGAATCAAATGATTAAAAAAATCGAAGAACCATATGTGTTGGCTACCATCATCACTCCAAGCGATTATGTTGGTAACGTCATGGAACTTTGTCAATATAAACGTGGTGTTTTCAAGGATATGAAATATATATCCGACTCAAGAGTAGAAATTATCTATGAACTACCACTATCAGAAATACTGTACGATTTCTTCAACAGGTTGAAATCAAGCACAAAAGGTTATGCTTCTTTAGATTATGAAGTAATCGATCACCGCGAATCTGATCTAGTAAAAATTGATATTCTCTTAAACTCAGAACCTGTGGATGCTTTAGCGTTTTTAGTTCATCAAGACTTCGCGAGACAAAGAGGTTTAAGAATCTGTCAAAAACTTAAGGATCTGATTCCAAGGCAGTTGTTTGAGATCCCGATTCAAGCCGCAATTGGTTCTAAAGTCATCGCCAGAACTAACATAAAAGCTTTAAGAAAAGACGTTTTAGCGAAATGTTATGGTGGTGACATCACCAGAAAGAAGAAATTGCTTGAAAAACAAAAACAAGGAAAGAAACGCATGAAAAATGTTGGTTCAGTTGAAATTCCACAAGAAGCTTTCATGTCAGTTTTATCTCTTGAAAGCGATGATTAAAGCACTCTTAAAAAAAGAGTGCTCTTTTTTTCCCCAGTATTAAAAAATAGGCTAAACACTTTTATTTTATCCTTTATTATGTTAACATAATAATGGTGATAATATGATAAAAGGCGTTTATATTCACATTCCATTTTGTGATAAAATCTGTACTTACTGCGATTTTGCGAAAATGGTCGCAAAGGATGACTTAAAAATTGAGTATATGCAAGCTCTAGTAAGAGAACTAGAGTATTTCAGTGACCTTACAGCCCGTAGTGAAACCATCTACATTGGCGGAGGAACTCCTACATCGATTCCTCTTGATATTCTAGAAGCCTTTCTTAAAGAACTATCAACTGTTGTTAATCTAGAAAAAATCGAAGAATTTACTATCGAAGGCAATCCTTGTGACATCACCAGTGATTTATTAAAAATATTGAAAAAATATCATATTACCCGCATTAGTATGGGTGTACAGTCCATGGATAAGAATTTACTCAAATTTCTTGGAAGAAATCATACGGAAGAAGATGTCATTAATGCAATCAAATTGATAAGAGAGTTCGGTTTTGATCTAAATCTAGATTTTCTATATGCCATTCCTGGGCAAACCCAAGAAGTGTTGCTGAAAGATCTTGAGTTTATCAAAGAATTTAACCCGGAACACATATCATATTATTCTCTAATCATTGAGGATCGAACCATCATCAATTATTGGATCAATTCGAGAAAAGTTTCAGATTTTCCAGATGATTTAGCCAGAGATTTCGCTGATGTAATTGATAACACCTTAAAAGAATACGGCTATATCAAATACGAAGTTTCCAATTATGCTAAACCTTCTCATGAATCAAAACATAATTTAATATATTGGAATGTCGAAGAGTACATTGGACTAGGCTTAAATGCCAGTTCCCAATATAACTACATTAGAATGAAAAATCCCAAAAATGTCAAAGAATATATTGAAGGCACCAAAAAACATGCACTTAACATGCATGAAATTGAAGAGTATAATCCAAAATTAGAAATCGTTCTCTTAGGTTTAAGAAAAGTTGAAGGTTTTAGTCTTGACGAATATAAAAAGCGAATTAAAAAAGATGTTTTTGAAGTTTATCCAGTTCTAAAGAAACATCTGAATAACGGCCTTTTAGAAATCTCATCAGGAAACCTAAAACTGACAGACAAGGGTATGTATTTAGCTAATCAAGTCTATCTGGATATAATCTAAAATGTTGGAAGCTTATTTAAAAGAATATCTCTACTATCTAAAAGTAACCAAAAACCTAGCTAAAAATACCATTCTCTCCTATGAAAGAGACCTTCAAGATTACCTTCAATTTATCAAGAAAAACTATGAGATAAAAGATTATAACAAAATTACCACTGAGCAGATAAAAAATTATCTAAAGAGCCTTTCTAAGAAAAATATAAAGGCTACTTCAGTAACCAGAAAAATCAGTTCCATTCATTCTTTTCATAAATACCTGACCAACGAGAATCTAGTTGATAAGGACGTTAGCGAAAAGTTAAAGAAACCTAAGACAAAGAAAACCTTACCTACAGTCTTGAATATTCAAGAAATAACTGCTATTATCAATCAAACCTATCTAGAAAACGAACCCTTAGACTTAAGGAATCGGGCTTTACTGGAACTAGCTTATGGCTCAGGATTGAGAGTTAGCGAACTTCTCACCCTATCAATCGCCGACTTGCATTTAAACAAAGGATTGGTCAGTGTGATAGGCAAAGGAAATAAAGAAAGAATCGTACCTTTAGGAGAAGAAGCAATTCAAGCCTTAAGAGATTATATTGTAAAAGGCAGAATGAAACTAAACCCAAAATCACAAAATATTTTATTTGTTAATAAATTCGGTGAAAGTTTAAGCAGAATCGGATTCTATAAAATCGTACAAACTCTAGCGGACAAAGCCATGATTAACAAAAAAATTTCACCACATACATTTAGACATACCTTCGCTACTCATATGTTAGAAAACGGAGCGAATCTAAAATCGGTTCAAGAACTATTAGGACATGAGGATATCATGACAACCGAAAACTATACTCATGTATCTAAAGCCCACTTAAAAAATATTTATAATGAAGCACATCCCCGTGCAGATGGAAAAGAGGAAAATAAATGAAATTCAAACGCGTATTTTTAATAGTAATCGACTCTGTTGGAGTCGGTGAAATGCCTGACGCTGAAAAATTTGGCGATAAAGGCGCAAATACAATCGGTAACCTAGCTAAAGCAACAGGTGGTATAAATCTACCTGTATTACAAAGTTTTGGTTATGGTAATCTAACAAAAATCCTAGGTGTAGACCCAGTCGAACAACCAAGAGCTAACACCACAAAAATGGCTGAATTATCGAACGGTAAAGATACTATGACCGGTCATTGGGAGTTAATGGGCATTAAAACCACAACACCATTCAAAACCTTTACAGATACAGGCTTTCCAGAAGATTTAATCCAAGAAATCGAAAAGTTATCAGGTCGTAAAGTTGTTGGTAACAAGTCAGCTTCAGGAACAGAAATCCTAGTTGAATTAGGACCGCATCAAGTTAAAACCGGCGATCTAATCGTCTATACAAGTGCTGATAGCGTATTGCAAATAGCTGCCCATGAAGAAATCATCCCATTAGATGAACTCTATGATATTTGTCATAAAGTAAGAGAACTTACCCTAGTTGATAAATGGCGTGTCGGCAGAATTATCGCAAGACCTTATCTAGGAAATGAAAAAGACGGTTTCAAAAGAACCACAAACCGTCATGACTATGCCCTTAGCCCAACTTCTAAGACCGTACTAAACACTTTAGAAGAATCTAAGTTCGACGTTATCTCCGTAGGTAAGATCCGTGATATCTTTAACGGTTCAGGAATCACAGAACACTATGGAATCAAATCTAATCATGATGGAATGAATAAAGTAATGGAGCTAACCCAAAAAGACTTCACCGGACTTTTGTTCGCTAATTTAGTTGATTTTGATGCATTATATGGCCATAGAAGAGACTCGCACGGTTACAAATTAGCAATGGAAGAATTCGACAAGGATTTAGGTGATTTGATAAAACTTCTAAATAACGACGACTTATTGATGGTTACAGCCGATCATGGAAATGATCCAACTTTCCAAGGTACTGACCACACTAGAGAATATGTACCTCTATTTATCTATGCTCATGACTATAACGGCAAATTCTTACCTGAAAGAGGAACGTTTGCGGATGTAGGAACTACCATCGCTGCCAACTTCAATTTAAAAGGTACCGATATCGGCTGCAGCTTGTTAAAAATGTTAGAATAAACTATAAAGGACTAGCAAATTCGCTAGTCCTTTTAAGTTA
>Ga0265295_1007041_pt1 | contig 13189 bp, 8 predicted proteins | sample Munlansysbiofilm_FD_192503 | JGI IMG/M metagenome (GOLD analysis project Ga0265295, IMG submission 192503) | Leachate microbial communities from a municipal landfill in Southern Ontario, Canada - Methane capture system biofilm | ecosystem: Engineered > Solid waste > Landfill > Unclassified ... | reverse complement strand
TTTCTCCCGGACGAGGACCAGGGCATGCTGTTCGTGCAGGTCCAGTTGCCCATCGGCGCGACCCAGGACCGCGCCCTGAATGTGCTGGAACGCATCGAAACCCACTTCCTGGAAGCCGAGAAGGACTCCGTGCAATCGCTCATGGCCGTGGCGGGCTTCAGTTTCGCCGGCAGCGGCCAGAACACGGCCATGTGCTTCGTACGCCTGAAGGACTGGAGCATGCGCAAGAGTCCGGGCATGCACGTCAAGGCCATTGCCGGACGGGCCATGGCCGCCTTCTCGCAGTACCGCGACGCGCAGGTCTTCGCCTTCGCCCCGCCGGCGGTGATGGAACTGGGCAACGCGGCCGGCTTCGACTTCGAGTTGCAGGACATGGCAGGCCTTGGCCACGAAAAGCTCACCGCCGCCCGCAACCAGCTTCTCGGCATGGCCAGCCAGCATCCGGATCTGGCCATGGTCCGGCCCAACGGCCTGGACGACACGCCGCAGTACCGCATCGACATCGACTGGGACAAGGCTGGCGCCCTGGGCCTGGCCGTGTCCGACGTGACCGGCGTCATCGCCACGGCCTGGGGCAGCTCCTATGTCAACGACTTCCTGGACAAGGGGCGCGTCAAGAAGGTCATCATGCAGGGCGAGGCTCCCTATCGCATGATGCCCGAAGATCTCGCCCGCTGGCACGTGCGCGGCAAGTCCGGACAGATGGTGCCCATGTCGAGCTTCGCCACGGCGCACTGGACTTCGGGCTCGCCCCGTCTGGAGCGCTACAACGGCGTCCCGGCCATGCAGATCCTCGGCGCGCCGGCGCCGGGCAAGAGCTCAGGCCAGGCCATGGAGACCATGGAGAACCTGGCCAGCCAGTTGCCTGAAGGCATCGGCTACTCCTGGACGGGCCTGTCCTTCCAGGAACGCCAGGCCGGTTCCCAGACCGCCCTGCTCTACGGCCTCTCCATCCTCGTGGTCTTCCTGTGCCTCGCGGCCCTGTACGAAAGCTGGAGCCTGCCGGCGTCGGTCATCCTGGTCGTGCCCATCGGCGTCGTCGGGGCCCTGGCCGCCGTCAGCCTGCGCGGCCTGACCAACGACGTCTACTTTCAGGTCGGTCTGCTCACAACCATGGGCCTGGCGGCCAAAAACGCCATCCTCATCGTCGAGTTCGCCAAGAGCCTGACCGAATCGGGCATGGACATCATGGCCGCCGTGGTCGAGGCGGCCAGGCAGCGCCTGCGCCCCATCCTCATGACCTCCCTGGCTTTCGGCCTGGGCGTCCTGCCGCTGGCCCTGAACTCCGGCGCGGGTTCCGGCGGACAGAACTCCATCGGCACGGGCGTCATCGGCGGCACCATCGCCTCCACTGTCATCGGCTCCCTGCTCATTCCGGTCTTCTTCGTCATCGTGGCCAAGAGGGGACTCTCCCGCAAGGAACCCAAGAACGCGACCTCTCGCGCCATAATTCCCGGAGGCCACCCATGCGAAGATTGATACTCATGATCGCGCTCGTCGCGCTTGGCGGCTGCGCAACGTTCGCCCCTGAACGGGAACGTCCGGCCCTGCCCGTACCCGAAACATGGAACGCGCCGGCCCAGTCCGGCCCCGGCCAGGCTGGAATCGACGCACTCGGCTGGCGGGACGCCTTTCCCGATCCGGCCCTGCAGGAGCTCATCGCCACCGCGCTGGGCCAGAACAGAAGCCTGCGCCAGGCCGTGCTGGCCATGGACAAGGCCCGGGCGCAGTTCGGCATCGCCCGCGCCGACCGTGTCCCGAACATCGACGCCTCGGGCGTCAACTCCAACACGCGCTCACCCGGCGATCTGCGCGCCGGGGTCGAAGGTATCGACCGGCAGTGGAACGTGGGCCTGGGCATCTCGTCCTTCGAGCTTGATTTCTTCGGCCGGGTCAAAAGCCTGGAGGACTCGGCCCTGGAAAGTTATCTGGCCACGGAGGAGGCCCGCCGGGCCGCGCACATCAGCCTCGTGTCCCAGGTCGCCAGGGGGTATCTGACCCTGGCCGGGGACCGGGAGCATCTGGCCCTGGCCCGGGAAACCCTGGAGAGCCGCCAGGCGACCCTGGATCTGACCCTGGCGCAGCTGGCCCACGGCATGAGCACGGAGCTGGCCCGCCATCAGGCCGAGGAAGTCGTGGCCGTGGCCCAGGCCGAGGTCGCGCGGCTCACGGCCCAGGTGGCCATGGATGAAAACGCCCTGGCCGTGCTGGCCGGGGTGCCGGTCTCGGATATGAACCTCCCGGCGCAGGCCATCAACGACGTGGTTCTGAACACGGCTGTCACGCCGGGTCTTCCTTCGGAACTCCTGACCCGCCGCCCCGACATCCTTGAAGCCGAGCACCGCCTCTGGGCCGCGGGCGCCGAAATCGGCGCGGCGCGGGCCGAGTTCTTCCCGCGCATCGGCCTGACCACCACGGCCGGCCTGGCCAGCCTGGAACTGACCGACCTGTTCGATGCCTCGCAGCGGGTCTGGACCTTCGTGCCCAGCATCAGCCTGCCCATTTTCGACGCGGGCCGGAACAAGGCCAACCTCGACGCCGCCAAGGCTGAACAGCAGATCCGCATCGCGCAGTACGAAGAGACCATCCAGAACGCCTTCCGCGAAGTGTCCGACGCCCTGGCCAAAAACCAGGGCTACGAGGGACAGGTGCGGGCCCAGACGCGCCGCGCGGCCAGCGCCGAACAAAGCCGCCTGCTGGTCGATCAGCGCTTTTCGGCAGGTCTTGAGAGCGCCTTTGCCGTGCACGACGCCGAACGCACCCTGTTCACGGCCAGACAGAACCTGCTCGATGCCCGCCTGGCCCGGAAACTGGCCACGGTCGAGCTTTTCACCGCTCTTGGCGGAGGCTGGCAGGAAAACGGATTGCAGGCCGCAGCGAAATAACAACAACCTGAAATCAAAGCAAAAAAGGCGGCCAATGGCCGCCTTTTTTGCTTTGACTAGAATGAAGTCACGAGTGGCGAAGAAAGCCGAGGTGGGCCTCGGCCAGGGCCAGCACGCGCCTGCGGCTGGCTACGGAGCAGTCATGATTGGACAGGTGAACGGCGGCGTACCCGCTCAGAGGGCGCAGCGCCGGTGACGTGCGGTTCCACTCGCGCACGGGCAGCTCCGGGTCGGAGGCGCTGCTGGCCATGCGGAAAAAACGCAAAGCCCCGGCGCTCATGACGCGCACCAGATCGGCATGGTCATCGTGCAGCTTTCCGGCCGCAGCCAGGCAGTCGTCCCGGGAGCCCCGGCCAAAGGCGTGCAGCCAGAACGCCTGCCAGTACGCGGACAGCCGCTGCCCGGCCTTGGCGTGGACGGAGAGCGGTATCAGGTCATAGAGGCCGTTCTTGCGGCCGGTGGCAAAAATCTCAAGTCCGGGAAGCCGCAAGCCTGTGAGGTTGTCCTTGCGGCCCAGCATGGCCTCAAGCACGCGCACAACCCGCGCGGGCTTGAATTTTTCATGACAGCGCGGAAGATCAAAACGGCAGCGCCAGCAACCAACGCAATCCCTTGAACTGCGCAGCACCACGTGTTCCGGCTGGTAAGGGCCGGTCTCGAAGGCATGCACCGGGCCCATGGACAGATTGAGCACTTTGAGCCCGGACCAGGCCGCCAGATGCATGGGTCCGGTGTCGGGGGTGATCATGGCGGCCAGAGTCTGTCCGTACACGGCGAACGCATCCAGCCCCAGTGACCCGCAGGCGCTGGCCACCGGTCGCGCGGCGAGACGAAGCACCTCGCGGCACAATTCCCGCTCGCCCGGTCCGCCCAGAAGCACCGGCACGAACCCTCGCCGCTCCAGCTCCGCGAGGAGTCCGACCCAAAATGTGGCCCCGGGCCTTTTGTCCGGCTCGCTTGCGCCAAGGAAGAGCCCGATATGGCGGACATCCGGCGGCATGTTGCGCGGAGCGGGCCAGCGGGTCTGGCCCATGATCCCGTGCGGGATCACGTCCAGGGCATTGAGATCGGCCCAGTGAAAACGGTTGTGCCGGTTGTTGTAGGTCAGCGAGGCCCGGTATTCCTGCCAGTCTCCCTCGATGCGGGTCACTCCGTCCCGAAGGTAGCCGCCGACCAGGGCGTCGCAGCGCAGGCCGCCGGCCAAGGCCATGCTTTCGGCCCGATGACTGAGGTTTATGACCAGGTGGAACGCTTCGCTGCGCACGTCTCCGCCCTGCCCATAACCGAAATAGCGCACCTGCGGACTCAGACGCGCGAGCGGCCCGGCAAACCCCGCCTCGGCCATGACCCAGACCGGATGGCCGGGAAATGCCCGCTCCAGCCACAAAAAAAGGGGGAAGGACAGGATCAGGTCCCCCATGCGCTGCATCTGGATGACAAGAATGGGCTTCTTCACCGGCTATCCGTAGATGGAACGCATGGTCCGCACCAGGGACTTTAAGCGCAGGTCGTAGGTGTGTTCGGCCAGAATACGGGAACGCGCGGCCCGGGTGATCTTGGCCCGCTCGCCCTCGTGACGGAGGTAATGGCGGACAAGCCCCGCGATCTCGCCCGGTTCCTGATAGCAGACGATCTCCCGGCCCGGCTCGAAAAGCGCCTCCATCTGCCGCCGGTGGTCCGTGAGCAGAAAACCGCCACAGACCGGCACGTCGAAGACGCGCTGATTGACCGCACCCTTCATCTGCTGGCTGGTGCAGTTAAAATTGATGCGCGTGGCAGGGTAAAATCCGGGCAGGTCCGCGTAGTAGTTGAGTTCGCGGTGATAGGTCCAGCCATCCTCGGGCAGAAGCTCCCGCCAGCCCGGATCGCCGACCAGCAGGGGCGTGTAGGGCAGGAGCTCGCGGACCCGCCGCAAGCGGTACAAAAGGGTCGCCTGCCAGGTGATCAGGGTCTCGAAGGCGAGCCGGGTATCCACATCGGGCAGCGCCAGAAAGGCCTTCAGGTGATCCGGCCGTTCCTCCTCCAGAAAACGCTTCACGGACAGGCTTCCGCTCTCCATGAAGGCCTGTCCGAGATCTTTGAAATCGCCAAGCAAGGCCGGGGGAAAGTCGTAATGCCGCAATTTGGCCTGGACCTTGTAGAGCATGGAGTTGCCCACAAAGGCGACATCGCGCTTCGCTGCCGTGTTCGGCGCGTAGGCGAAACGGTGCGGGTCCGTGGCCAGGGGCAGATAATGAACGCGCGAAAACCCCTGCGCCTTGAGGGACTCGATGTTGTCCACGTCCCAGGTGAAGAGCGTGACCCAGTCCGAGGCCAGATTCTCGTAGACGTAGAGAATGAGGTGCGGGTTGTCCACGAACCAGGAGGCCAGGGGCAGTTCCAACCGCGCCAGAAGCGCGGTCAGGATGCCCTCCTTGTCCACGCCGAGATGGTTGATGGTCAGCACGAAATCCGGACGGAACGCCAGGATTTCCGACAACATGGATTCGACGAACTCCTGGCTGCCCACCTCCTGGCTGGGCAGCTGCACCAGGCAGGTCGCGTAGCCGAGGCGGGAAAATGCGGCCTCCAGCTCGCCCATCAGAAAATAGGAGCTGGTCAGGAGCAGCACGCGCGGGACGCTGGAGCGGAACTTGGGATAACGCGCCCGGCTCCAGAAATCGACCTTGCGGGTGAGCTCCAGGCGGTCGGCCAGATCGCGGTACAGAGCGGGCCGCAAACGGGCGTAAAACGGATCGCGCACCGGCGCGAAAGGCAGGCCGCCATGCCGGATCTGCCAGCGGGTCAAATGCTCCAGGGCAACGGCCGGATCGGCCTCGGCTATCCAGAACACGCGGGGATCGCCCTTCCATTTCTGAAGCACTCCAGTCAACAGGCCGATGGATGGTTCGACATCGACCACGGCCACCGGGCCTGCGACCTTGGCCAGCACGGCGGCCAGGCCAACTCCCAGCCCGGAGCCCAGAAAGACGGGCAAAACGCCGTCGGCAGGAATATCCGCCGTCCGGCGCAATTCGTTCTCGGCTCCGCGCTTGCCGCCCAGGTGCTGGACGCGGCCCTCGCGCAGGACGCGCACGTCCATGGACCCGTCGGGCAACTGGACCTGTTCGGCGGAGTAGTCTGTTTCGGCGGTCATGGCTTCAGAGCGCACCACGGGCCGCGCCGCAGACTGCTTGTGGGAGGAAGAAAATCCGGGAGGCGTCATGCATGCTGTATCCTGTCAAAAAATGAACGTTCGCCAACATGCTAGCAACATGCCTGCCAAGACGAAACTAGAGTTCGTCGCTGTCCAGCCAGATGGTGACCGGACCCCAGTTGACCAGGGACACGTCCATGTCCGCGCCGAATTCGCCCTCGGCCACCAGCGGCCACTGCCGACGCAAATCGGCCACAAAGGACGTGTACAGGGTCAAGGCTGCCTCGGGCTGGGCGGCTTTGGAAAAAGACGGACGGCGGCCCTTTCTGACATCGGCGTACAGGGTGAATTGCGAGACCACCAGGATGGCGCCGCCGTGATCGGCCAGGCTCGCGCTGATGGGCCCGCCCGCGTCGGGAAAAAGCCGCAGGCCAAGGAGCTTCTGCATGAATTTGTTCCAGACAGGCCCGCCGACCATGCCCGGATCGTCACTCCCGCCGAAGCCGAGCAGCACGGCGATGCCCGGCCCGATCTCGCCCACCGTGCGGCCCTGAACGGAAACGGAAGCCGAACGCACCCGCTGCAGGACCGCCCGCATCAGCCCTGGCCTTCCGAGTAATAGGCTCTGGAACTCGCCTTTTCCGAAACCATGACCTCGGCCAGGCGGACCGGGTATGGGGCGAGCAGTCCCTGCAAACGCCGGAAGACATGCTGCGCCAGCAGTTCGGAAGACGGATTCCGTTCCGCGAAATCGGGCAGGTCGTTCAGATGCCTGTGGTCAAGCTCGTCGGTCACCACTTTCAAGAGGCGCTTCAATTCCTTGAAGTCCATGAGGATGCCCAGCTTCGGATCAAGCTGTTCGCCGACCACATCGACCTCCACCGTGAAATTGTGGCCGTGCATGTTCTCGCACTTGCCCTCGTAATGCCGCAGCTGATGCGACGAGCTGAAATCCGAGCTCACCCGCAGCCGCCACTTGCCCTGTGTCATGAATTCTCCCCATTTTTCTGGATCTGTCGCCACTGTTCAAAATCACGCCAGAACTCCGGGCACGGCGCGACCAGAAAATCCGGTCCGAACTGCAGGCGGCAGACATACTCGTCGCGGCCCAGATCGATCTGCACCGGAGCCTGCCCCGGATAGCGGCGCACGATCTCCCCCAGAGCCTCCCAATCGGGCTCATGTCCGTTGGCCCGCACCATGAGCACCACCGGCTCGGTGCCCGAGCCGACCACTTCCGAAAGGAGCTTGAAGGATTCGGCCAGGACCTTGGCCTTCTTGGGACCGTCCTCGCTCTCCTCGCCGTTCATCTCGCGCTTGCCCACCACGCCGACCATGAGCAGCGGCTCCTCGCAGGCCAGCAGCTCCCTGCTGGCGGCATAGGGTTCGGAAAAGACGATGGCCTCGCCCGAGCCGCTCAAATCCTCGATGCCGCAAAAGGCCATGCGGTCGCCCTTCTTGGTGTTGATGGTCTTGGTGGAGGTGACCAGCACCGGCACCTGGACGGGAGTCTTTTCCGGCAGATCCGCGCATTGGGCCAGGGATGTGAATCCAAGCCGCCTGATCTCCTGCCGGAAGGGCTGCAAGGGATGCCCGATGAGAAAAAAACCGAAGGCTTCCTTTTCCATGCGGCACTTTTCGTCGTCGCCGAACTCCGGCAGCAGGGCGTCCTCGTCTTCGATCCCAAGCCCCGCCAGATTGCAGGTGTTTTCCTCGACCATGCCCAAAAACGAAAGCTGCCCCGACGTCTTGCGCTTGGCCCGCTTCTGGGCCATGGCCTGGACCTTGTCGAGGCCTTCCAAAAGCGCCCGCCGAGAGCAGCCGAAACGGTCCATGGCACCGGACTTGATCAGTGATTCCAAAACCTTCTTGTTGACCTTGCGCAAATTCACGCGCTGGCAGAAATCAAGCAGGCTGGTGAAATCCCCACCTTTTTCCCTCTCCTCCACGATGGACTCCACCGCGCCCTCGCCCACGCCCTTGATGCCGGAGAGGCCGTAGCGGATGGATTCGCCCTCGACGGTGAACTCGTTGAAGCTCTTGTTCACGTCCGGAGGCAGGACCTCGATGTCCATGTCCCGGCAGGCGCTGACGTGGGCCAGGATCTTGTCGGTGTTGGAGACTTCCGAAGTGATGATGGCGGCCATGAACTCCGCCGGGTAATGAGCCTTCACGTAGGCCGTCTGGTAGGAGATGACGGCGTAGGCCGCGCTGTGCGACTTGTTGAAGCCGTAGCCCGCGAACTTTTCCATCAAATCGAAGATGTACTCGGCGGCCTCCTGGGAAATGTTGTTCTCGCGCGCGCCGTCCAGAAAGCGCACCCGCTGCTTGGCCATCTCCGCCGGATCCTTCTTGCCCATGGCCCGGCGCAAGTTGTCGCCCTCGCCCAGGGAATACTTGGCCAGGTCCGAGGCGATCTTCATGACCTGTTCCTGATACAGGATGACCCCGTAGGTGTCCTCCAGAATGGGGTGCACCACGGGGGCAAGCTCGGGAAATTCGTACTCGACCTTCCTGAGGCCGTGCTTGCGGCCTATGAAGTCGTCGACCATGCCGGATTCCAGCGGCCCCGGGCGGTACAGGGCAAGAAGCGCGATGATGTCCTCGAAGCAGGAGGGTTTGAGACCCCGCAGCACCCGGCGCATGCCGTCGGATTCCAGCTGGAACACGCCGTCGGTCTCGCCCCGGCACAGGAGTTCGAAGGTCTGCGGATCGTCGAGAGGCAGCTTCTCCAGGATCGGCACGGGCTTGTTGTTCTTGCGGATGAGCTTCAGGGCGTCGTCGATGACGGTCAGGGTTTTCAGGCCCAAAAAGTCGAACTTGATGAGGCCGATCAGCTCGACCTTCTTCATGTCCAGCTGGGTCACCACCTCCCCGTTCTTGCCCTTGTGCAGGGGCAGGTACTCGACCATGGGCTTCTGGGAAATGACGATGCCTGCGGCGTGGATGGACGAGTGGCGGGCCAGGCCCTCAAGACGGCGGGCCACGTCATAGAGTTTCCTGTACTGCGGATCGCTGTCGATGAGCCGTCTGAGTTCCGGCTCCTCGTCCAGGGCCTTGGTCAGGGTCATCTTCAGATCTTCGGGGATGAGCTTGGCGATGCGGTCCGCGTCCTTCAAACTGATGTCGAGCGCCCTGGCCACGTCGCGGATGGCGCCCTTGGCCTTCATGGTCCCGAAGGCCACGATCTGGGCCACGTGATCCGCGCCGTACTTCCGGGTGACGTACTTGATGACCTCGTCGCGCCGGTTGTAGCAGAAATCCACGTCGATATCAGGCAGGGAGGCGCGCTCCACGTTCAGGAAGCGCTCGAAAAAGAGTGCGTACCGGATGGGGTCCAGGTCGGTGATCCTGAGCGCGTACGAAACCAGGGATCCGGCGGCCGATCCGCGCCCGGGACCAACTGGGATGTTCTGCGACTTGGCCCAGTTGATGAAATCCTGCACGATCAGAAAATAGGCCGGAAAACCCTTCTCGATGATGACCCCGAGTTCGAATTCAAGACGCTCGCGGTAGAAAGCCTCGTCCACCTCGTAAGGCAGGGCAGCGATGCGCTCCCTGAGGCCCTCCTCGCACAGGCGCCGGAATTCCTGATCCAGGGTCACGCCCTCGGGCACATCGTAGACCGGGAAGAAATGCTGCTTGAGCTTGAGCTCCACCTCGCACATGTCAGCGATGCGGCCCGCGTTCTCCACGGCCTCGGGGCAGTGGGCGAAGGCGGCCTCCATCTCTTCCGGGGCCTTGTAATAAAATTCGTTGGTGTCGAACTTCAGGCGCTGCTTTTCCGAGGCGATCTTGCCCGTGCCCACGCACAAAAGGATGTCGTGGGCCTCGTAGTCGTCCTTGCCCAGATAGTGACAGTCGTTGGTGGCCACCAGGGGCAGCCCGGTCTCCTTGGCCAGTTCCATCAGGCGGTCGTTGACGACCTCCTGTTCCTTGAGGCCATTGGACTGCAACTCCAGATAGAAGCGGTCCGGAAAGATGTCCGTGTACTCCTTGGCCAGGAGCAGGGCCTTGTCGAACGTGCTGTGGCGCAGGGCGTAGGGCACCTCGCCCTGCAGGCAGGCCGACAGGCAGATGATGCCCTCGGAGTGGGCCCGCAAAAGCTTCTTGTCGACCCGGGGCTTGTAATAGAAGCCTTCGAGAAATCCGGCGGACACGATCTTGACCAGGTTGTGATAGCCGATGAGATTCTGGGCCAGCAGAACCAGATGAAAACGCTTCTTGTTCTCCCGGTCGGTCATGTCCTCGGCGATGTAGACCTCGCTGCCGATGATGGGCTTGATGCCGTGCTTCTTGGCCTCAAGGTAGAAGGGCACGGAACCGAAGAGATTGCCATGGTCGGTGATGGCGGCCGAGGAAAAGCCGAAATCAACGGCCCGGGCGCACAGGTCTTTGAGGCGAATGGCGCCGTCCAGAAGGCTGTACTCGGAATGGCAATGCAGATGGGTGAAACCGCTCATGGTGCTCTCGGAAAAAAGGGAATTTCGAAATCGGGGAAAGGAAGACTAGAAAAGGTTGGCTGGTTTCGCAAGCTGCAGAAAACGGCCCTGAAATAGGGAGCACACGGCGTCAATGGCTGCGTACTGGCAGTCAAGGGTCTGCTCCAAATGGAACTTCATAGCAATGAATTATCTTATTATTTCAACATGTTAAAAAAAAATATCCCTGAATTTCTAAGCTAAGCTTTGCTAAAACAACGAACCTTAGCTTAGCCATTCACACCTCGGAAGCCAAAACCCACAAAGAAGACTGCCTCCCACCAAGATTCTGAAGATGACCTTCTCGCCGCAATGCTTGAAGGAGATTCCTAATCTTATCGCGCTTTTGTTTGAACGTCAGGACATCAGACAGCTTAGGCAGCAACAATTCGTCCAATTCCTGCCGGGAAGCCTGTTTGTATTGTCGAAGATATTCAATAATCATCTTCCGATAATGTTCATCATCAAAAGCACGGTTATGGATGTACCGTGCCTTCTGGTCTGTCCACTCCGCCACTTTGGCCGAAATGAAATAATTCGGCGCTCGACCTTCAATAAATTTGCCTTCCCGTAAAGCGCGTGCTTCATTCGCTGAAATAGACAGTCCTTTTTGCACCTTATCCAAGAGAAAAACTTGTCTAAGTTTAAGATCTGCCCGACGCATCAGCAGTTGCGTATAGTTTGAGTCCAGAATCTTGCCGCTCAAAGAAAGCCTCACCCGAGGATACCCGTCGATTTCCTCCCCGAAATCATAGTCCGGCAAAGGGAAATACCTTTCGCGTTGTGTTTCGTACATGCGCCGAATCCCGCTTCCCGCCTGGTCAATCATGCGTAGTCGAATCATTCCATCAATAAGCCACTGATTCCGGTAACGCTCGGGAGGAGACTGATTTTCCAACATCCATTCCACGCTTTGCGGGATGAATGAACCCAAATTGGAAAAAACCAGTTTGTCAGGGTATTCGACCACATTGATCTTGCCGCCGAGTCGATAGTCCTGGTGCGCGATGCAATTATGCAGGGCTTCGCGAATAACCCAATTGTCATATTGAGGGATCGGAACGGGAAAGAGGCTGCCGTCCGGCATGTACTCGATGGGCACATTGCGGATACGGCGGAAAACGGCATCCGTAGCCAGCAACAAGGGCATGCCGAAATGCTGACTGCTGATCATCCTGTGCTGGTCATCGCGGAGAATCCACGAGATCTTGACATCCGCCGAAGACAGAAAATGCGCCGATTCGTCTCTACCCAACAAAAGAAGTGTGGAACGGGTTATCCGCCCCTGAATAGTCAGTCGGGCCTTGTTGAGCAGCGTAGCGATATCCCAACCATGGACATCCGTCCGGATTTTCTCCTGCCGTTCCGGATCACTTTCCCCTTTCATCAGATGATCAAGAAACCGTTGCCGGCAAAAAGACACGGCATCAGGATCAAGATCATCAAATGTGGCTCCTGGAATTATCTGACTGGACCAATCTTCTGGGCCCAGCAGTGCAACCCAGAGGCGTCCCTCTATGGCGGGATAATTCGCAAGCTTCGTCTTATGGCTGTCAACCCGAATAAACCGCTCTCCTTGAAAGGCCAGCGGCCCCATGCGCGGAGGGTGGATTTCCAGCATGATAACCGGACCATCCGCATGCTCCAGACGATGAAACTGAAAATCCGGCTTTGGACTGATCTTCTGCATCAGCCACATTATAAGAGATTGATTCCCCTCTCCCTTTGCCGAAAACGGATCAAACGCCGTCCCCGTAATGCGATGGGTCCCATTCTCCACACCCCAAAGCAACCAGGCCCGATCCTCATTGTCCAGGCGAGCGGTGTTGCCCAAGGCGCAAATGTATTCGCCGATGTCGTAAGGATTATCCCAATTCGACTTGAACTCGACGGTCCCCGTCTCTTCGGAAGCGGAGCACAGCCGGTCAAGAATTGCGGCCAAAGCGGCACGATCCATCTATCCCTCCACACGTCGTTCCCATGGCATCGTTCAACACTGTCCATAAGCGCATCGCCCGAAATATTTCCACCGAGAGACACCTCGGCGGCCCTCCGGTCCCACGAGGGCTGGCACAAGACATCTGAGCCGGGACCAAAGAATTGACATCGCGGGAGCCTGCGCGCGAAATGACAATGCAGTTGGAAGAAGCCGCCCATGACGCTCACGGACAAAAAACGGATTCACTGCCAAAAAAGACTAGAAAAGGCGGGGCCGAATTGCAAGCCGCGCTTCAAAGCAGAACGCCCGGACTGGCCGGGCGTTCTGCTTTTGCATCGGGATCATAAGGGACTACAAAGATGCTCCCACCGTCTTGATCAGACGCAGCAGCTGGTTGGTGAAACCGGCCTCGTTGTCGTACCAGACGATGATCTTGACCATGGTGCCGTTCATGACCGAGGTGCACAGGCCGTCGACCACGCCGCCGTAGATGCTGCCGACGTAGTCCATGGAAACCAGCGGCACTTCCGTGTAGCCCATGGCCCCGCCTTCGGGACCGCTGGCCGCGGCCTTCAGGACGGCGTTGACCTCGGCCGCGGTGGTCGGCTTTTCCACCTCCACCACGAGGTCCACCAGGGACACGTTGGGCGTGGGCACGCGCACGGCCATGCCGTCGAGCTTGCCCGCCAGGGCCGGGATGACCATGCTCACGGCCTTGGCCGCGCCCGTGGTCGTGGGCAGCATGTTC
>Ga0265295_1007037_pt1 | contig 13192 bp, 8 predicted proteins | sample Munlansysbiofilm_FD_192503 | JGI IMG/M metagenome (GOLD analysis project Ga0265295, IMG submission 192503) | Leachate microbial communities from a municipal landfill in Southern Ontario, Canada - Methane capture system biofilm | ecosystem: Engineered > Solid waste > Landfill > Unclassified ... | reverse complement strand
GCATACGCGCTACCGTGTTTTGGAGCGTTTTTCAGGGTATACGTTGATCGAAGCGCTTTTGATCACGGGGCGCACACATCAAATTCGCGTGCATATGACGGCCTTGGGGCATCCTTTGATTGGCGATCCCGTGTATGGATCATGTCGGCGTCCGGAAATAAAAAGACAAGCGCTGCATGCTGCGCTTGTCAGTTTCAAGCATCCTCGGAGCGGAGCGTTGATGCGGTTTACATCGCCATTGCCCGAAGACTTTAAGCTATTGTTGACGGCTTTAAAGAAGCACCGTGAGTCTTGATGTTCACATCAAACCGATCGGCATTCATAACTTTGACCCAAGCTTTGATAAAATCGTAGACGAATGTCTTCTGGTTGTCGTCTTGGGCGTAATATTCAGCGTAGGCCCGTAAGATTGAATTAGAACCAAAGATGAGATCGATGCGTGTCGCAGTAAAACGTTGCACCCCTGTTCGACGCTCTCGAATCGCATACAGACCGTTTTCTTGAGGCACCCATTCGAAGTTCATATCGACGAGATGAACGAAAAAGTCATTTGTCAAAACACCGACACGATCGGTAAACACACCGTATGGCGTGTTTTGATAGTTTGCCCCAAGAACACGTAATCCGCCAATAAGAACGGTCATTTCGGGCGCTGTAAGACCCAAAAGTTGTGCTTTATCGAGGAGCAAATCTTCAGGGGGAATGCTCAGTCCGTCGCGATAGTAATTGCGAAAGCCGTCGGCAAAAGGCTCTAACACGGCCATATTCTCGATGTCGGTCATCTCTTGTGTTGCATCGCCGCGCCCGGGTAGAAAGGGGACCGTCACATCATAGCCTGCTTTTCGGGCCGCCTCTTCGACGGCGGCGCTGCCGCCAAGTACGATGAGATCCGCGATACTGATCGGTTTTGGAAGGCTCTCGCGTAAAGATTCATAGGTATTAAGAACACGCTGTAGATCTTCCGGTTCGTTAACTTCCCAATCTTTTTGAGGGGCAAGGCGTATGCGGCCACCATTGGCGCCGCCGCGTTTGTCTGATTGTCTAAAGGTGCTAGCCGCTGCCCAGGCTGTTTTGATAAGCAAATGTCGCGGAACGTCCGTGGCTAAGATCATGTGTTTTAATTGCTTAATCTCCGCCTCATCCAACGTGTACGTGACGGTGGGAATGGGGTCTTGCCAAATAAAATCTTCTTTAGGCACTTCTGGACCGAGATAACGGCTTTTTGGTCCCATGTCGCGATGGATGAGTTTGAACCAAGCACGTGCAAAAGCATCATGAAAAGCTTTTGGATCTTCATGAAATTTACGAGCAATTTTTTCGAACTCTGGATCAAAACGCAGGGCGAGATCGGTGGTCATCATCATGGTGGGGACCCTTTTAGAAGGATCTTCTGCATCGGGAGCCAAATGCGCTTCTTGTGGATCAACAGCCATCCACTGCCAGGCACCGGCTGGACTTTTGGTCAACCACCAGTCATAGTGAAATAACATGTCAAGATAGGTCATATCCCACTGCGTAGGCGTCGGTGTCCATGCGCCTTCAATACCGCTACCAATCGTATCGCGACCTTTTCCTTTACCATACGTACTTTGCCATCCCAGACCTTGTTGTTCAATGGGGGCCGCTTCAGGGGGTGGTCCGACGTGGGTCGCTGGTCCTGCACCATGTGATTTTCCGAACGTATGCCCACCAGCGATGAGCGCCACGGTTTCTTCATCGGTCATGCCCATGCGATGAAAGGTGACGCGAATATCTTCAGCTGCTTTGAGCGGATCCGGTTTACCATCTGGACCCTCAGGGTTAACATAAATCAAGCCCATTTGTACAGCAGCCAGGGGATTTTCTAGCGCTTCGCGGTCATCTTTGCTTTGACCTTTGTAACGGTTACTTTCTAACCATGCTTTTTCTGAGCCCCAATAAACATCTTCTTCTGGATGCCAGACATCTTCACGCCCCCCGCCGAAGCCAATCGTTTCTACGCCCATTGCTTCTAAAGCGACGTTTCCTGCAAGGACGATCAGATCCGCCCAAGAGATGGCATTACCATATTTCTTTTTGATCGGCCAGAGAAGGCGTCGCGCTTTATCGAGATGAACGTTGTCTGGCCAACTGTTCAGTGGCGCAAAACGTTGCGTTCCGCTCGAAGCTCCACCCCTTCCATCACCGATACGATACGTTCCGGCTGAATGCCAAGCCATCCGAATAAAAAACGGTCCGTAGTGTCCGTAATCGGCCGGCCACCAGTCTTGCGATGTCGTCATAAGCTGTTTTAAATCTTCTTTTAACGCCCAGTAGTCGAGAGATTGAAAGGCTTCTTTATAATCGAAGCTTTCATCATAGGGGTTTGTTTTGCGATCATGCTGATGCAAAATGCTAAGGTTCAGTTGGTTGGGCCACCAGTCTTTGTTGGTTGTGCGGTCCGATTGATACCGTGTGATGCTGCCATGGTAAGCCTGATGATGAGAGTGTGTCATTGTCTGAGCTCCTTTCCCTGATCGTTTCCTTCATCGTTTCATGGCGCTATAAAAAACAGCGCTGGACGAAAGTGAATCAAACCTATATTTAGACTTGATATAAATATAGGGTATTTCCACTATATCAAGGTGGGCTTACGATGTCAATGCTTATCATGGATAAAAGCAGGGGCCCAGCAATGCAAACTTTGCCCTTGCGTACAGCCCTTCGTTTATGTATATTTACGTAGAAGTGCATACGCACCTTTAAGGGCAGTCCAGAGAGGCTGACAAGGTGGGCAGAAGTTTAATCATCAACGCGATACACAGATCGGCGTATGGTTTTTAGAGGATTGACGTGCCTCTAAGCGTGCGCTGTCTGCATCGCTGTGTGTTTAAACGTGCGGCTTACCCCTCTCTGAGGGGTATTTTTTATGCACAAAATCGATCAAGCCATCATGCCCGTCTCAAGCCTAAGGTATCCCAGTGATGAAAGGAGGCTTATCGCGATGAAGGATGATGGATACGATGATCAGAAGGATGCATCCGTGATTGGGGGGATCGATGTGAGCCGTGCTCTAGAGAAGGTGATTATGGATGAATTAGCGATGCGGCGGGCCATCATGCGCATCGCCCATCAAATCTTAGAGAAAAACAAAGGAACGGACGAACTCGTATTCATCGGAATTAAAACACGCGGTGAACCTCTGGCGCTGCGTCTTAAAGAAGCTATCTATGCTGTAGAAGGTCGCTATGTTCCCGTGGGCGCACTCGATATCAGTTTGTATCGCGATGATCTGAGTACGATCAACCCAGAGGGTGAACCGCGGGTTGGCCAACAATCGATTGATTTTGAAATCAGTAAAAAAACGGTCGTGCTTGTCGATGATGTGTTGTTTACCGGGCGTACGGTGCGCGCTGCATTGGATGCGCTCATCGATTTGGGTCGGCCAGCTTCCATTCAGTTGGCCGTACTCATCGATCGGGGGCATCGAGAGTTACCCATTCGTGCCGATTATGTAGGGAAAAATGTGCCGACGGCTCGTCATGAGCGTATTGATGTTTTGTTGAGAGAAACGGATGGTCTCGATGAGGTGCGGTTGATGGTCCATCACAGCTAAAAAAGGATTCAGCCATGTTCCATATGGATCGATCAAAAGATATGTGAAGGAGGATACACACATATGTCAGAGATGGGAAAACGAATGGCACCATCATTGAGCGCACCGATCTATGATATCGATGAGGTTCCGCCCCTTGTACGATGGATTCCACTCAGTTTACAGCATGCTTTTGCTATGTTTGGCGCAACCGTGCTCGTGCCGCTTTTGACTGGGCTCGATGTTCAGGCTGCCCTGTTATCGAGTGGGGTAGGAACGCTCCTTTTCTTGCTCATCACCCGCGGTGAATTGCCTAACTACCTTGGATCATCGTTTGCTTTCATTGGTCCGATCATTACTGTGTCCCAAGCGAAGGGTGTAGGGGTTGCGCTTCTCGGTGCGTTTTTATCTGGATTCGTATATGTGCTCGTCTCTTGGATCGTGGCCAGGGTAGGGATCGGTTGGCTTGATCGCCTCATGCCACCATTGGTGATCGGCTCGATCATCACTGTGATCGGACTTGCTTTATCCGGCGTTGCGGTCAATTGGGCCTTAACCGATCCTTTGACAGGAGACTATGGTTTGCAGGCAGTTGAGGTCGCTGCTGTGACGCTTTTGGTCGTTGTCTTTATGAGCATGTATGTGAGAGGTTTTCTATCCGTCATCCCTGTTTTATCAGGGATGGTGCTGGGAACTGTTTACGCTTATGTGCGCTATCGTGTTTGGTTTACAACGCCGCTGGGGGGCGGACCTGCAGCCGTTGAGGCGATCGGGGATGCACCTTGGTTCCTTTCACCCCAAGCATTTTACACCCAGCACATGCACACCGGTGCCGTCCTTCAAGCGATGAGCCAACCTGAAAACTGGATTTATGCGCTGGTCATTGTTCCGGTCGCTTTTGTGACACTCGCCGAACATATCGGGCATCTTCTCGTCACAGGTAATGTCATGGGCAAAAACCTTATGCCTAAACTGCATCGATCGCTTTTAGGAGACGGCGTTGCCGTATCGACAGCAGCGCTGATTGGCGGTCCACCGAGTACGACGTACGGAGAAAACATTGGCGTCTTAGCCATTACACGTGTTTTTAGCCGTTACGTGCTGGCCTTGGCTGCCATTTTTGCCATCCTCTTTGCCTTTGTAGAAAAAATTGGTGTTTTCTTGATGTATATTCCTAAGCCCGTTTTAGGTGGGGTCACGATTGTGCTTTTTGGAATTATAGCAGGTCAAGGGTTGCGCATGTTCGTGGAACATCGGATTGATTTCTCACATAAACGCAACATGCTCCTTGCTGCCATTATTCTCGTCACCGGCATTGGGGGTTTCAAATTAGAATTTCATGATCTATCGCTGCACCAGATCCTTATCAATCTGACCATCGATAACATTGCCATGGCGACGTTTTTAGGGATGATTGTTCACGCGATTTTACCGGGTAAGGCATATGCGTACGGACGTATCGATGAACAGCAGGAAAGGTGAACGCCGAACGTGCAATCGGATCTTTTCGGGAAAAGATGTGGAGACGGTTCATCTATGAAGGATAAAGAAAGGGTGCTGGGCCATGATGGATCATTCGATCGAAGTAAGAGACGGCTTGTGGTCGGTTGAGCAGTTAAAGACAGAGACTATTTTGGCGTTGATGGAACGTGCACGCACCTTTCGCGCTGAGTCCCATCAAGATCCTTCTTGGAACCAACCCCTGAAAGGTTGGCGTGCAGCTTTGGCGTTTTTTGAACCGAGTACGCGCACCCGGCTTTCCTTTCAAGCCGCTTTACTGCGGGGTGGCGCTGATATCCTCGATCTCGATGTGGGGCGCTCAAGTGTACAAAAAGGAGAAGATGTTGAAGAGACACTGGCTACGCTTGCAGCACTTGGTGTTCATCTTGTTATCGTCCGAACGAGGGATGAAGATGTGACTTCCTACCGTCGTGCCCTTGGGACAACCCCGCTGATCAATGCTGGATTTGGACGTCTGGAACATCCAACACAGGCGCTGGGTGATGTGCTGACGTTAAGTGATGCGTGGGGATCGCTGAAAGGAAAAGTGATCGGTATCTTAGGGGATATTCGCCACAGTCGGGTGGCGGGGTCCCATCTGCGCCTTTTGCCGCGCTTAGGAGCAAGCATCGTCATCGGCGGACCGGAAGATCTTTTGGAGCGGCCCCATGACCCGATCCCATCCCATATCGCGCGTCTTCCGGTTGATGCGTTGGTTCGGGAAGTGGATGCCTTAATTGTCCTTAGGCTCCAAAAAGAGCGTTTGTCATCGGAACTTTTGCAACGAACGGAGACAGGCGATCTTGCGACTAGGTCATATCTTTTGCATTACGGTCTGAATGAAGCGCGGTGGCAACAGATGAAACCAGAGCGACTGATCCTCCATCCAGGCCCTGTTTGGTCTGATGTTGAGATTGCTCGGACGCTATTAAAAGAACCTTCTGTACTGGTTCGTAAACAGGTTAACGACGGGATGTGGATGCGTCTGGCCTTACTGACGTGGCTTAAAGAACAGTGGTCCACATCTCACACCCAACATCACGCTTTCCCCATTGAAGTTGAACTGAGCGCACAGAGCGCTTCTCAGGATGATGCAGTCGGTATGGTGCCATCGTTCTTCTCCTGAGTCCATTTTTGAGTGTTGCAGGTGGTGCGTTCCAAAAAAAAAGAAGGAGTGCGTTTCGAAAGGGGTGGTAGAGATGTTTTGGATCTATGGGGCGAGACTGTTGTTACCAGAAGGTCAATGGATGGATGGTCATGTAGCGATCGAAGACGGTCGAATCGCTCAGATTGTACCGGCATCGTCTCAGCACGGTGCGTCATTTGATGGCTCTGGGCGCACTGTTCTTGATACATGGATCGATGGACGTGGTCGTTTACTCGTTCCTGGTTTTGTCGATATGCATGTGCATTTGCGTGAACCAGGTGGTACGCACAAAGAGACGCTGGAAGCAGGTACATTGGCGGCTGCTCGCGGAGGGTTTTCGGCCGTGGCGATGATGCCCAATACATCTCCGGTCTTGGATCATCCGGAAATCGTTCGTGCCCTGATGTCGCATGCCGAGCAGGTCGCACATGTAAAGACGTATGTCGTAGCGGCGATCACCCGCGGACTCGAGGGGCGTACGTTAACCGATATGGCGGCGCTTCATGCTCTGGGCGTCGTAGGGTTTACCGATGATGGGCGCGGTGTTCAAAATAGTGCGGTGATGCTTGAAGCGATGCGCACAGTACGCGCATTGGATAGTATCATCATGACGCACAATGAAGAGGAAGCGCTGAGTGCGGGTGGGGTATTGCGGCGGGGCGCCGTACAAGAAGCATTGGGTGTGCGCGGCATGGAAGAGATGTTCGAAGCCATTCCCTTGGCGCGCGATGTTTTGCTAGCGAAGATAAGTGGCGTCCGTTACCATGCCTTACATGTCTCTACGCGTGCTTCTCTTGACGTGCTTCACTTTGGACGCATGGTAGGTGCTGATCTATCAGCAGAAGTGACACCGCATCATCTTGTATTGAGTGAAGAAGCTTTGTTGAACATCGAGCCCAGCATGCTTGCCAATTGGAAGATGAATCCACCGCTCGCCCCGGAAGGTGAACGCCGTGCCTTGATCGATGCCTTACGCAGCGGTCTGATTGAGATGATCGCCACAGATCACGCACCACACAGTGAGGCTGAGAAATCTCAAGGGATGGCGCAGGCACCGTTTGGCATTGTCGGTTTGGAGACAGCTTTTCCGCTTCTGTACACCCATCTTGTGCTTCCTGGTCATGTTCCTTTAGAAACCGTCTTGTGGGCACTCAGCGTTTTTCCACGCCGTCGTTTCCGCCTTTCAGGCGGTACGCTTACGATCGGGGCACCAGCCGATCTCACCCTGATCGATCCACACCTCAAACAGACGGTCGATCCTCACACCTTTGCTTCTCGTGGTCGAAATACACCGTTTACGGGATGGGAACTTCAGGGATATCCGGTTTTAACCATGGTCAATGGTAAGATCGTTTATGAGCATACATCTTTAAGGTGAATTCGAATGATGGTCAGTGGATCGCTGGTTAGCAAAGGAGGGCGATGATGGTTCAACCTGATTTAAAAAAAGTGATGCTTATCGGTTCCGGTCCCATCGTCATCGGTCAAGGGGCAGAATTCGATTATGCTGGAAATGAAGCGCGCCGGGCGCTTATGGAAGAAGGGCTGGATATTGTGCTCATCAACAGTAATCCAGCGACGATGATGACGGAACCTGCACCGGGTGTAAAAGTCTATTTAGAAGCGCTAACGGAAGACAATGTTATACGCATATTGCAAAAAGAGCGTCCCCAAGGGCTTCTTGCCGCTTTTGGCGGGCAGACGGGGCTTAATCTCGCCCGTTCACTGCACGAACAAGGCGTGTTAGAAGCGCTCGGTGTGCGCATTTTAGGGACACAACCGGAAGATATTGCACGCGGGGAGGACCACGCGCGTTTTCGCGCCCTTATGCAGGCCATCGGCGAACCAATCCCGGCCAGCACGGTGGTGGGGAGTGTCGAAGAAGCGCGCACTTATCTTAAAGAAAATCCGTTACCACTGGTGATCCGCCCAGCTTATACCCTTGGCGGAAGCGGTGGCGGCATCGCCTACAGTGAACAGCAGTATATAGAACTCGTACAAAAAGCATTAACCACCAGTCCCATTGGACAATGCCTGATTGAAACGAGTCTCATTGGCCAAGTCGAAATAGAAGCTGAAGTCATTCGCGATGCATCCGGAACTGCCATGGTTGTTGCTGTGATGGAAAATATCGATCCTGTCGGTGTGCATACTGGTGATTCCATCGTTGTCACGCCTGCTTTATCCTTACATCCTGAGGTGGAAGCACGTTTTCGTCAAGCGGCTTTAAAGATCGCTCATGCCTTATCCCTTGTCGGCGGAGCGAACGTACAGTTTGCGTATGATAAAAAACGTGATACGTATGCTGTCATCGAAGTGAATCCGCGTCTATCTCGATCGAGTGCACTTGCTTCCAAAGCGACAGGGTACCCGATCGCCTACGTCTCGGCAAAGCTGGCACTGGGTAAACGTCTAGAGACGATCACGATTGGAAAAACGGGAAGACGTGCCGATGAGCCGCCAGTTTTAAAGGATGTTGTCGTCAAAATGCCCCGTTTTCCTTTTGATGCTTTTCCAGAAAGCGATCGTACGCTTGGTACAGAGATGCGCGCGACGGGAGAAGTGATGGCCATCGGTGCAACGTGGCAAGAAGCATTTTTTAAAGCCTGGCGATCACTGGATCTTAAAGGCGCACATCTAGAAATCGATCATATGATAAGCCTACCTGTAGAAGAACTGGGTCGCATGCTATCATGTCCTGATGATCTCAGGATCATACGGATCTGGGCGGCACTGCATCAAGGGATGTCAGTCGAGGAGATTCACCAAAAAACGCATTACGATCCTTTTTATCTAACGGGTCTTTTAGACATCGTGCGTGTGGAAAAAGCGCTAAAAACAAAGGGCTTGGAACAACATCTTCTTTCACAAGCGAAACAGTTGGGGATGGATGATCGTCATATTGCGCGTCTACTTGATGTGGACGAGCAAACCGTTTTAAAGTCGCGCCGCACCTGGGGAATTCAACCGACATGGACAGATGGTGGGCGCATGGCTGATAGCGGAGAAAAACCCCCGCTTTTGTATTGGACATACACAGACTCGGTATCGGGGGCGATCTCGCATCAAGCTCCCATCAAAGACGCACGCGATCAGAGCCGCCCGCGTGTTGCGGTCATCGGTTCCGGTCCCATTCGTATTGGACAAGGCATCGAATTCGACTATGCTTCGGTTCAAGCTGTGCAAGCGGCACGGGACCTCGGCTATGAGGTCATCATGCTCAATAATAATCCTTCCACTGTCTCAACAGATATGACCATCGCGGATAAACTTTATCTCATCCCGCTGGATTTAGAATCCGTCTTAGATGTGCTGGCTTTAGAAAAGCCTCACGCTGTTATTGTGCAAATGGGTGGACAGACAGCGCTGAATCTTGCTTCCGGTATCGAACGTCATGGCTACCGTCTTGCCGGAACGCCTCTTTCCTCGATCGAACGTGCAGAGGATCGCGGTGCTTTTGATGCACTTTTAGAACAATTAGCGTTAAAACGTCCACGTGCGGAAAATGTCTACAGCGCTCACGAAGCGCGTGCTGCTGCCCGGCGTCTAGGGTATCCGCTCATTGTGCGACCTTCCTTTGTCTTGGGTGGTCGGGAGATGGCGATTATTGCAGATGAAAAAAGTCTTAATGATTATATCGAACGTTTCTTTGAGCGCTATCCAGGAGAGATGTTACTTGTCGATTCTTACATTGAAGGACGCGAGATGGAAGTCGATGCGATCGCCGATGGGGAACATGTCTGGATTCCAGGGATCATCGAGCATATTGAGCGCTCCGGTATCCATTCGGGAGATTCTATCGCTGTTTTTCCAGCGTTTAACGTTCGTCCAGCAATTCGCCAAAAAATAGAAGAAGCAACAACAAAGCTAGCACAGAGTCTTCGGGTTCAAGGCTTGATCAACATTCAATTTATTGTGAGTGGAGAAGACGTCTATGTTTTAGAAGCCAATCCACGTGCTTCACGGACGCTTCCGATGATCAAAAAATTAACCGGTATGCCGATCGTTGCTTGGGCCACGAAGCTGATGCTCGGCAAACGTCTCGATGAAGTCGGCATGGCCAACAGGGAAATGGCCAACAGGGAAATGGCCAACAGGGAAAAAGAGAACAAGGAAAGCGACACCATTTTTTCATCTTCTGTGGCCGTCAAAGTTCCTGTTTTCTCCTTTGCTAAACTAGCCGCTGTTGATGTGACGCTGGGACCCGTTATGAAATCGACCGGTGAAGTATTAGGGATCGATGAAACACTTGAAAAGGCAATGATGAAAGCATTGCTTGCTGCAGGTCAATTCAAACATCACACCGGCGCCTTTTTGCTTACACTTGCTGATAAAGATAAAAAAGAAGCGCTTCCTTATATCCGTATGCTTGCTGATCTCGGTTATCGCTTATATGCCACACCGGGTACCGCACAATTTATAGAAGATGCAGGGATGAAGTGTGATGTTGTCGCCAAACTCAGCGGCGCCAGCCCGACGGTGCGCGACCTTATTCGCGAAAGACGGATTGATGCCGTCCTCAATACTTGGACCGTGGGGACGTCACCAGCGCGCGATGGTTTCCGATTGCGTCGGGAAGCGGTTGAACATGGCGTCCCGACGTTTACCACACTGGACACAATCGGTGCATTTGTCCGTGCTTTGTATGCTCTTTCTCTAAGCTTCAAGCCCTTGACCTGAAGCGTAGACGATGGCGTGTAGACGATCGATCATCTTGCGGCTTTAGTAGGACTTTTATGAGGAGAAGGAGGTCATAAGCATGACAAAAGCGAACAGGCGGGCACTTTCGGAGATGGATGCGTCATTCCTTTCACATCGCCGTCAAGGTTTGTTTCAGGTGCTAGAGAAAGAAATCTATCATGAACACCTGTTTGCCTTGACACTTATTTATCCGCCGTCGATGGATACGGTCATGGCGAGCCTTCAGCCCGGAGCATTTTTGCATATTATGCCACCTAACGTCGGCGGTCGTCATCTATTTTTGCGAAGGCCACTATCGATTGCCGGGATCGATCGTGATCAACGCACTGTTTTGTTGATCGTCAAAATCATCGGAGACGGTACAGAACAATTGTCTAGGGTCAAACCAGGCGATGAACTCGATGTTTATGTGCCTTATACAAACGGTTTTCCCACGCAACATCTGGAACATGGCGCGCGGGCACTCCTTGTGGGGGGTGGGGTTGGCGTGGCACCTTTGCTTTGGTTGGCTGAAGTGCTTCATGCTCAAGGTGTACAAATAACGGCCTTGATGGGTTTTCGTGAAAGTCGAGATGTGATCGGTCTCCATACGCTTAAACAGTTGGGAGCGGTGCAGATCGTCACGGAAGATGGCTCCAGCGGAGCACAAGGTCGTGTGACTGATTATATGCCCCGTTTTTCCTATGATGCTTTATTTGGTTGCGGACCCGAACCAATGTTAAAAACGCTCGCGCATCTTACGGCGGGAGATCCTCGGCCTCATTATGTTTCGCTAGAAGCACGTATGGCTTGTGCGACTGGTGTTTGCCGGGCTTGTGTGGTTGCTGTGCAGTCGAAAGGTAAAATCGATGAAACGATAAACGTCAAGGGAATGCATGAACACGTATCGATCGAGCATCGTCGCGTATGCCATGACGGACCAGTGTTTCAGCTTTCTGAACTCGTTTTCGCTTGAGAAGATGATACATGAACCGATCGTTGATCTTTCCAGTCCTTTACACCAAATTGTAGCGTATGCCTCTTATGCGTGTGAAAAGCGGGGAGTGTAGAGAGCGATGTTAGAAAGTGAATTTTTCAATGTTCTTTTTCGCACACCGTTGATGCCAGCTTCAGGGACGTATGGATATGGCGAAGAATTTGCCCGTCTTTATGATTTGAGTTTGTTGGGCGCACTTGTGAGCAAGGCGACCACAGATGCGCCGCGTCTAGGCAATACGGTTCCCCGTGTCGCTGAAACGCCGCTGGGCATGCTCAATGCCATCGGTCTGGAAAACCCTGGCGTGGCGTGGGTCATCCAGCATGAATTGCCTCGCATGGCGACTTATGGTGTACCGATTATTGTCAATGTGGCGGGTTCCGATGAAGAAGAGTATGTAAAAGTAGCACATCGCTTAAACGATTCACCTCATGTGGCAGCGATAGAACTTAATATTAGCTGTCCCAATGTCAAAGAAGGCGGTATGCTCTTCGGAAACGATGTGCACATGGCCGAAGCGCTCGTCCGTCGGGTCAAAAATGTGACACGCTATCCGCTCATCGTCAAACTTTCTCCCAATGTGACCGATATTGTAACGATCGCACGCGCGGTGGAAGCAGCCGGTGCGGATGCGTTGACGATGATCAATACAGTGGTCGGCATGCGTATCGACGTTCATCGCAGAAAACCGATTTTATCCAATGGGACCGGAGGGTTATCAGGGCCAGCGATCAAGCCCATCGCCGTTAGACAGATTTATGAAGTTTACCCCCATGTACGCATACCCATCATCGGTGTGGGGGGGATCATGAATGTCGATGATATCCTAGAATTTTTGCTCGCAGGCGCTTCGCTCGTTCAAATTGGCACGGCAAACTTTATTGATCCATACATCTTACCGCGTCTTACAGAAGCCTTACCGCAGCGGCTTAAACAATTAGGTATCAAACATTATCGGGAATTAATCGGCGGCGCGCATACGGGTCATTCTTCTCATCTTGTTTTTAAATGAAGTTCAAAGCGTCCTGTTATTAAGGTTAGAGGAGACAATCATATGGACAAATCGGTACAAAGCAATCGGGATGTTTGGGAAAAGTGTCTTTCTGAGGCGAAAGAGCGGTTGATCGTCGCCCTTGATGCTAAGACGTTGGAAGAGGTATATCAATTGATCGCCATGCTCGGGCCCGATGTACGGTGGTTTAAGGTGGGTATGTCCGCTTTTTATGCCGGTCATCGTCCACTGCTTCAGACGATCCAACGCTATGGGGCGCGCATTTTTTTAGATCTGAAATTGCATGATATTCCTTCTACGGTT
>Ga0265295_1007036_pt1 | contig 13193 bp, 12 predicted proteins | sample Munlansysbiofilm_FD_192503 | JGI IMG/M metagenome (GOLD analysis project Ga0265295, IMG submission 192503) | Leachate microbial communities from a municipal landfill in Southern Ontario, Canada - Methane capture system biofilm | ecosystem: Engineered > Solid waste > Landfill > Unclassified ... | reverse complement strand
TTGCGTGGAAGGATGGAGACAAAATCCGCAAGGTCATCGCCGAAGAGATACCTGCCAAGGTAGGTGCCGATGTGGCCTACCAGAACGCCATGAAAAACAACGACAAGAAAACCGCCCGAATCGAACATGACGCCGCGCTTCAGCGGGTCATGATCGAGCTGTTGGCCGACCACACCGAGTTATTCAAACAGTTCAGCGATAACCCGTCGTTCAAGAAGTGGCTGGGTGACACCATCTTCGGAGCCACCTATCAAACTTCAGATCAAGTTGGAACGGGGGCAAGATAGCGATGAACGGAAATTTGCCTAAGCCAATCAAAAAGCAGCGGGAGGTATTGTACATGCCTGCTACCGGCCATTCCGCCGTTTTGGGAACTGCTGGCAGCGGTAAAACAACCCTCGCATTATACCGGGCAGCGTATTTGTCAGAACCATCAATGCCCCATACCGGAGAAACTCTGCTCCTGACATTCAATAAAGCACTGGTAACTCACCTGAAGTACCTCAAGCCAGCTGAGTTGAGGAATACACCATCAAGGCCTACGTGATGGATGATGAACGCATAAAAAGCGGATGCTCTATTCTGACTGAGCAATACTTTGAAAAGCAGCTGCAGCGCATCCGGGAAATACGCCTTAGCGAGCACAAGTTCTACCAGAAGATCACAGATATTTATGCCACGTCCATTGATTATGACGTGACAGTTCAAGCCACTAAGCGTTTTTTTGCAACAGTCCAAAATAAGTTGCATTGGGCTATTCATGGCCAGACGGCTGCCGAAGTGATCGTCGACCGGGTAGACCATCAAAAACAAAATGAGAGGCAATAATGTCTGTTACAAACGGAGACACTGAAAAAGTCAAACCTGAAGAGACAAAGACCAACAGCCGACTGGCGCAACTGTCCCTGGCCGCCCTGGGTGTGGTTTTCGGGGATATCGGCACCAGCCCGATATACGCCATCCGGGAATGTTTCCATGGTGAATACGGGATCGCGGTCAGCCAAGTCAACGTGATGGGCATCCTCTCTTTGATGTTCTGGGCTCTGGTCATGATCGTGGGTTTGAAATACATGGTATTCGTTTTCCGGGCGGACAACCGGGGGGAAGGCGGGGTCATGGCCCTGACCGCCCTGATCCGTGGACATGGCGGCCCCTCTGGAAGCCAGCGGGGTCTGGGCGTCATCGGCCTGGGTCTCTTTGCGGCCTGCCTGTTGTATGGGGACGGTATGATCACTCCGGCCATTTCCGTTTTAAGCGCCGTGGAGGGCATCGGCATCATCACGCCTGTATTTGATCCCTATGTGATTCCCCTGACCATTGCCATTCTCATTGGCCTGTTTCTGATCCAGCGCCACGGCACGGCGCGGGTGGGGGGCTTGTTCGGGCCGGTGATTCTGATTTGGCTGGGCTTTCTGGCCGTCACCGGCGTGGCCCAGATTGTCCGTGAACCCCAGGTGTTGGCAGCGGTTTTCCCGTGGTACGCCATCCAGTTTTTTATTCTCAACAAGTTGCATGGGTTTGTGGTGTTGGGTGCGGTCTTTCTGGTGGTCACCGGAACCGAGGCCTTGTACGCGGATATGGGGCACTTCGGCACTCGGCCGATTCGCTTGACATGGTTCGCTCTGGTCTTTCCAGCCTTGGTGTTGAATTATTTCGGGCAAGGGGCGCTGCTGCTGGGCCGACCCGAAGCGGCAAGCCACCCCTTTTACGCCATGGTGCCCTCATGGGCCATGATTCCGACCGTGATATTGGCTACTTTAGCCACTATAATCGCTTCCCAGGCCGTGATCAGCGGCGCCTTTTCCATGACCCGGCAGGCGATCCAACTGGGCTATCTGCCACGTTTGAAGATCCGGCACACCGCGGCCACGCAGATCGGCCAGATATACGTGGCCCCGGTCAATTGGATGCTCATGATCTGCACCATCGCCCTGGTGGTGGGGTTTCAATCCTCCAGCAAGCTGGCTGCCGCTTACGGGGTGGCCGTCACCTCCACGATGCTGATCACCACAACGCTTTTTTTTATTGTGGCCCACAGGCGATGGCAATGGCCCCTGGTATGGGCCGCGCCGCTGGCCGGTCTATTCTTCCTCGTGGATGTGCCGTTTTTTATGGCCAACATCAGCAAGGTCCTGCATGGTGCCTGGTTCCCTCTGGTCATCGGCGCGGCATTTTTTACCCTGATGATCACCTGGGCCAAGGGTCGCCAGATTCTGGCCGATCAATTGCGCAAGGTCATGCCGCCGGTGCATCAATTTATCGTGGATCTGGCCAGCCGACCCCCGAATAAAATCGAGGGGGACGCCGTCTTTTTGACGGGCAGCCCCCACGTCGTGCCCGTTGCCCTTGCAAAGAACGTCAAGCACAACCAGGTTGTGCACAGCAGGACGGTGTTGCTGAATTTTCGGGTGGAAGACGTCCCCCGGGTGCCCAATCTGGAAAAAATAAAAACCGAAAAATTGGGCGGCGGGTTTTATCGCCTTACGGCCCGCTATGGATTCATGGAAGATCCCAAGCTGGATACCGTGCTGGCGTTGGCGCGCGGGCAGGGCATGGATCTGAATCCGGAAACTACGAGTTTTTACATCGGCCGTGAAAACCTGGTTATAGCGGAAAACAGCGCCATGGCGCGCTGGCGTGCGGGCCTTTTCATTTTTATGTCCCGCAACGCCGCCGATGCCGCTTTGTTTTTCGATCTTCCCCCGGACCGGGTGATCGAGGTCGGTGTTCGGATGACGATCTGACACGCCGATGTATTGCCTATTCATTGTGATTTAGAACACGGTTAAAATGAGGTCTTTTATGAAAAAATTCAAAAACAAGATTAGTTTGAAATTCCTGATCACCATTCTCTCCCTTTTCCTGCTGATCGCGGGCATCATGGTGTTCAGCACAATTCGATCGGTGGGCTTCGACCGTATGGCCGGAACAAAGCTGTTGCACCAAATTCAAGCAAATACCCAGGCGTATCGTCTGGCGGAAATGGAATATGCCCTGTCTCTGGAAAAGGAGGCGAAGGACACGTACATAAACAGGATGGAATCGGCTTTGCGGCAATTGGAGCGAGACCAAAGAGAATTTGAGCCGCTGCTTACCACGGGCCAGGAACAAGCGGCGTATGCAGCGTTCAATTCGGACTGGAACGTCTACTTGAAAGAAAGCAAGCCTATGCGGGCTGGGTCCGAGAAAAAGATTGATCAGCAGGCCATTGCGGTATTGACTGAAAAATCCAGAGAGTTGTACGAAAAATCAAGTCAAGCGCTCGACACGCTGGTCGAGGTTAATTCGAAAGCCCCCGAATCCTGGTCCGATTTGATCAATGTATTTTTCAAAGCGAACCGACTTGGCCTCATCTTTCTTTACATATGCGGGCTATCAGCCTTTCTGATTTTTATATTTAATCTGTACGATAAGTTTAAAAGAAGAAAAACACTATGATACATACTGAAGATGAAAACTGTATTTTGAACATCCTCATCGTGGACGACGAGGCCAATATCCGCAAGACGCTCTCCTATTGTCTGGCGGCGGAGGGACATACGGTGATTGCGGTCAGCAATCCCACAGATGCAATTGAAGAGGCCAGAAGACGGTCTTTTGATATGGCTTTCGTGGATTTGAAGCTTGGGGAAGAAGACGGCATGGAGCTGATCCCTGTCTTATTGGCGGATTCACCCTGGACTAAAATCGTCGTCATAACCGCGCACGCGTCCATAGAGACTGCTGTTAAAACGATGAAGAAAGGGGCTACGGACTACATCGCCAAGCCATTCACTCCGGACCAGGTGAAGCAGATCACCCGCAGGATTGGGAAAATCCGTGAGCTGGAAACAGAAATAGCCGTTCTGAAAGAGGACATACAGCGTATCGGACCGGAGGACAGCCTTCAAAGCAAAAACCCAGGCATGCAGCGGGTAATTGAGACAGCAAGAAAGGCGGCGGCCTCTGAAGCGATTGTTTTGCTGCAGGGGGAAAGTGGAACGGGCAAATCGGTATTTGCCAGGGCGATTCATCATTGGAGCCCCCGGTCGGGGAAACCCATGGCGGTCGTCTCTTGCCCGGCGGTGCCGTCCGAGCTGCTTGAAAGCGAATTGTTCGGGCACGCCAGAGGGGCTTTCACCGGAGCTGTGCGGGATAATCCGGGGAGGATCGCCGCTTGTGAGGGAGGCACCTTATTCTTAGATGAAATCGGGGATATGGCGCTTCCAGTCCAGGCAAAGCTTCTTCGATTTATCCAGGACAAGGACTACGAGCGTCTTGGAGACTCTGTATCCCGCAAGGCCGATGTGCGGATTATAGCCGCCACCAACGCAGACCTCGAAAAACGGGTGTCCGAAGGACGATTCAGGGAGGATTTGTATTACAGGCTCAATGTAATCAGCCTGACTGTTCCACCTCTTCGGGATCGAAAGGAAGACATTATGCCGATGGCGACTGACTTTCTCGCCTACTTCTGTAAAGCCAATCACAAACATTCACTGGGCTTTACAAGTGAGGTCGAAGAATCATTTTCAGCCCATGCATGGCCCGGCAATGTGAGGGAATTGCGCAATACCATAGAACGAGCCGTGATTCTTGGAAGCACGGAAAAAATTGATGCCAACGATCTGCCTGTAAGCATAACACCGGTCTTCAGCTCTCCCGCAATCGGAGACAAGGTCTCTCTGGCTACCATAGAGGAGTTGCATATCAGGAGAATCCTGGCTTCGACCACCTCGTTACAGGAAGCGGCGGATGTTCTGGGCATCGATCAGGCCACGCTATGGCGGAGGAGAAAAACCTACGGAATATAGGCTCGATTTCCCGTCTCTCGTACCTTGCAAAATGCAAGGCTCCAATCCCTCATTTCTTTCAGATTTCAACGCCACACCCCTCAATCAACCTTCCAAGTGGCTGATAATCAAGGTATTTTGTGGTGGCATGTTTGTTGCTATGTATGTTGTGAATGCTTTGCTGTATTGAAAAGGATGATTGATATGACATTGAAAAAGAAAATTTTGATCGGTTACGGCGTGGCCTTTGTCCTCATGGGGCTTGTGGTCGCGTGGTCGGTCACCAATCTTGTCTCGCTTGGCAAAGCGTCAGAGGCAATCCTGAGCGAAAACTACAGAAGCATCCTTGCCGCCGAAAACATGGTGGACGCGCTGGAACGTCAGGATAGCGGGATTCTCCTGATCTACCTTGGGGAGCTTGAGACAGGAATCGCCCAGTTCCGCGAGAATGAAGCCGTGTTTTTGGAGTGGTTGGCTCGGGCCAAGGATAACATCACCATTAAAGGTGACGCGGACTTGGTTAAGGCCATTGATGCGGATTACACGGTTTATCGGCAATACTTTTCCAAATGGACCGATTTCCAAAACAACGATAAACACCTCACCTCATCTTCTTCATACCAGGAATCCGTTTATCCCCTCTTCACAAAGGTAAGGGATGCGTGCATTGGCTTGCGCCGACTCAATGAGGAAACCATGTACGCCGCCAGTGTGAAAGCCGGAATTGTGGCCAAACGGGCTATTTGGTCAACCTCGCTTGTGGCGGGCTCAGCGTTGATCGTGGCTCTGATTTTCAGCCTTTTTCTGGCGGAAAGACTTGTACGGCCAATCCGACGCTTCATGGAGGCCTCGAGAAAAATATCGGCAGGTGATTACGCCGTACAGGTACCCGTGGAAACCGGTGACGAGCTGGGAAGATTGGCTCAAGAGTTCAATGAAATGGCGACAAAGCTGCTCCGGTATCACGAAATAAATATCGAGCAGATCATATCCGAAAAAAACAAGGGAGAAGCCATCCTTTCAAGCATTGAAGACGGGCTGGTGGTGTTTGATACCAATCTCAAGGTAACCGGCATCAATCCTGCCGCACGTGAAATACTTGGGGTTACGCTGGCGGAAACAGTCTCATTGCGGTGCTCCGATATCATACCCGATTCAACCGTCTGTGACCTGATCCGTGAAACCGTTGAGAGCGGAATTCACCCTGATATCCCGGACGAGCAACGAATTGTTGTCCTGTCCACGGGCAAACGAACTCGGCATTACCTCTTTTCGGTTACCGCTATTCGCGGCAGGGATCGAAATCTTTCAGGTATCGTGCTTCTGCTCCGGGATGTCACCCGGTTGAAGGAGGTCGAGCAACTTAAAAGTGAATTCGTTATGGCCGCGTCCCATGAGTTGCGCACCCCCCTTACCAGCCTGGGGATGAGTGTCGACCTACTGCTGGAGCACGCTTCCGGGGCTCTTACGGAAAAAGATCAAGAGCTCCTCAAAGCGGCCCATGAGGAGGTTCATCGAATGAAGGCCCTCGTCAATGACTTATTGGATCTTTCCAAGATTGAGGCTGGCCGGATCGAGATGGAATATGACAGCGTTCAAGTTATAACCCTTTTCGATCATGTTCGAACTGTTTTTAAAAGCCAGCTTGATATGAAACACGTTGAACTGACCTCAGAGATTCCCAAAGAACTGCCGCGTGTTCGGGCGGACGCGAATAAAATCACATGGGTACTGACGAATCTGGTCTCCAACGCGCTTCGATATGTGGGCAGCGGTGGGCGCATTCAACTCAAGGCGCATAGAATCGGCCCAAACGTTCACCTGTCCGTCCAGGACAACGGGCCGGGAATCCCTCAAGAGTATCAATCGAAGATATTTCAAAAATTTGTGCAGGTTAAAGGCCAGGAAATGGGAGGCACGGGCCTCGGTCTCGCCATCTGCAAAGAAATCGTACGGGCTCATGGTGGAGCGATTTGGGTGGAGTCTTCTCAAGGAAAAGGCAGCACCTTCACTTTTACTCTACCGGTAAACGCTTAGGAGGACTAAATGGAAAAATCACCCATACTGATCGTTGATGACGAAAAAAATATCCGGCTCACCATGTCTCAATCATTGGAGCCACTTGAAATTCCAGTTCAGACGGCCGTTAATGGCGAAGAGGCTCTTCAAAAGTTAAAGGACTGCCAATTCGGGATGGTGTTTCTGGACTTGAGAATGCCAGGCATCGACGGGATGGAGGTTCTGCGTCGGATTAAAGAGGATTGGCCGAAAATCAGGGTGGTCATCATTACCGCCCATGGAACTATCGAATCAGCCGTGGAAGCGATGAAGCTGGGCGCGGTCGATTTCATTCAAAAACCCTTCAGTCCTGTCGAAATCCGGGATCTGGCGAGCCGTGTCCTGGAGCGTGAGGCGTTAGACGCGGAAAGCGCGGTTGATTACTCATCCCTCATTGAGCTCACAAAACGTTACATTTCGGATCGCGAGTTCGCCACCGCACGTGAAACAGCCAGGAAGGCCATAGCAGCCGACCCGGCCCATCCGGAAAGCTACAATCTCCTTGGGGCACTCCTCGAAATCAAAGGTGACTGGCTGGAAGCTCAAAAGTTTTATAGAGCGGCACTGGATATAGACCCCACATTCAAAGCGGCCTGGGCGAATCTTGAAAGGACCACGTCCTGGAACAAATTCGGCAAGATCGATCTGGGGCCGGACAAGCAAGAGGCGGAACCGGACCAAGCAGGCGCAAGTGAGGAGTCAGATGAAAAGTAGCCGATACATAGTGGTCGTGGGCTGCGGACGGCTCGGCTCCCATCTCGCCAACTGCCTTAGCCGGGATGGAAATTCGGTTGTGGTGATTGATCGGGTTGAGACGACATTGAACGATTTGTCACCGGATTTCAGCGGGTTTCGAATCAATGGCGACGCCACTCACATGGCGGTGCTCAAAGAAGCCAAACTGAAAAACGCCGATGTGCTGATTGCCACGACACATGAAGACAACGTCAACCTGATGGTGGCTCAGGTCGCCAAAAAGATCTTCCATGTCCCTCATGTGTTGGCCCGGGTTTTTGATCCCAAACGGGAGGAAGTCTATGCCCAATTGGGGATTGACACGATCTGCCCGACTTCGGTGGCCGCCGACATGTTCTTAAAGGCTGTCACCAACGGTGGAAAGCGTCAGAACGGAGCTGCATCATGAAAGTAATCATCGTCGGAGGGGGGAAAACCCTGTTTTTCCTTTGCCGCAACTTCACGGCCAAGGGATATCAAGTAGTCATTATCAACCGGGATAAAGATGAATGTGTTCAGTTGAGTCGTCAGCTCTCCGCCATGGTCGTGTGTGGGGACGGAAGTGACGCAGGGATTCTCAAGGAAGCAGGAGCAATGGGGGCCGACGCTATATTGGCGATCACCCCCAATGATCAGGATAATCTGGTAATTTGCCAGTTGGCTTCTCTTAAATTCGACGTGCCAAGAGCCATAGCGTTGGCTAACGACCCCGACAATACAGAGATATTTGAAAAACTCGGTGTTTCCGCCTTCTCCACAACACAAATCGTTGGCAGCCTGATTGAGCAACGAGCGTCTCTGGAACAGATTCTCAATTTGTTGCCGGTGGGAGAAGGCAGGGTAAATGTGACCGAAATTGTTTTGGGATCTGACTCTCCTGTGGTTGGCAAGATGCTCAAGGATATCGATCTCCCTGAAAACGCCCTAATAGCGGTCGTCATACGTGACAACCAGCCCATGGTCCCCCGAGGAGGGAACGACCTACAGACTGGTGACCGTGTGGTGCTGATCACTCTACCGGAAAACCATGGCCCTGTTTTAAAGGCGCTGACCGGGGAACAACGGTAGGCGGGAGGATCTGTTTTGCGAGAAAAAGAATATCTAAAAAAACACTATGCCGCCATCCTCTCTTCGACAGGCGTGATTCTTCTCTTGTCCAGCGTGGTTATGTTGACCCCGCTTCTTATTCTGATACCGAACCCGGAAGAGTCGGCCAATGTTCTATCGTTCTGCCTTCCTGCTGGATGCCTCGCCCTTCTGGGAGGAATCTTGTGGCGACTGTTCAAATCAGATTTGAACATAACCCTATCGGTGCAAGAGGGCGGCATCATTGTCCTCGTAAGCTGGCTTACGGTCATTGTCTTCTCTGCCTGGCCTTTTACCGATGTTCTGGGGATTCCGTTTTCCAGAGCGATTTTCGAATCTGTCAGCGGTTGGACGACTACCGGATTGTCGGTTGTGGATGTCACCGCCGCAGGTCCAATGATCCTGTTTTGGCGCAGCGTTATCCAACTGGCTGGTGGAGCGGGATTGGCCATCATCATGATGTCGGCCATCGTTGGCCCCACGGGAGTTGGTATTTCAAGTGCCGAAGGTCGGAGTGACCAGCTTGTGCCACATGTCAGGCAATCGGCTCGTCTGGTTTTAATCATTTATTCCGCTTATGCCATGGTTGGTTCCCTTGCCTATTGGGTAGCGGGAATGTCACTTTTCGATGCCGTGAACCATTCTTTCGCCGCCGTATCCACAGGTGGCTTCTCAACCAGGCCTGAGAGTATTGGGTATTGGAACTCAATCTCTGTCGAAGCTGTCACCTTGCCGCTCATGCTGCTGGGCAACCTGAGCTTTGTAACCGCTTGGTTCCTTTGGCGTGGCAAATTACGCTTTGTGTTTAAAAATGGTGAAGTCCGCCTTCAGTCCGTCCTCATGCCATTATCCGCCGCAGTTGTATTTATTTTTACATGCCAAACCCTTTACCCCCACATTGGTAAAGCGATGCGGGTCGCAGTATTTGAAACCGTATCGGCGCTAACGACCACGGGTTTTTCTACGGTCAGCTATGGCAACTGGAACTCTTTTGGAGTGATCCTTCTGATCAGCCTGATGTTAATTGGTGGTGGCACATGCTCCACGGCTGGCGGGATCAAGCAGTTCCGTATCTATCTCCTATTTAAATTATTGTTTTGGGATATCAAACGCCACCTTATCCCACGAACCGCTGTCACGGAACTCCCGATATGGGAAGGAAACAGGCGTGTTTTTTTGGACGACGCCAGGTTTCGGCAAGTAGCGATGTTTGTTTTCCTTTATATGGCCGTTTACGGATTGGGCGTCATGATTCTGTGTTCTTACGGCTACAGCCTGAACGATTCTCTTTTCGAATTTGCTTCCGCCCTGGGAACCGTTGGACTTTCTGTTGGGGTGACTTCAGCGCAAATGCCTGACGGTGCGCTCTGGGCCGAGATATTTGCCATGTTTCTCGGAAGACTCGAGTTCATCGTCGTAATAATTAGCTTGGTTAAGATCGGCAAAGATATTGGTCTTATGGTTAAAAGGAGGTCGAAGTGACAAGCGCACAGGAATATCGAGGAAAAGGATCGAAAAAATGAAATTCTTGGTATGTGATATATCAGGTGAAATGCAAAGGATGATTCAAAGTTCTGATGCGATACTCGTCAATAGTCCTGTGCGATGTTTGAATCAGGCCATTATCGAGCGCCCTGATGCGGTTGTTATTCGGTTTGGTGATATCGCGCTTCGGGAACGTGATGCTCTTATCGAGCTGTGCGGCGCACTAAAACAGAATCAGCACACCAAGGGCATTGGCGTTATTGCGCTGCTTTGTTCAAAACACAGATCAGTCGTGGAACGGCTCAGGGACGCGGGTGTTGAATATGTTCGGTTTCTTGCAAAAAGTAAGCAGCCTCAAACTGCAATTGACGTCACGACCATTAAACCTGAACCCAAAGATCAGGTGGATGTACAGCTCGAAATACTATGTCCTTATTTGCATTACAGCAAGATTGATTCGCGGCACGAGATGACGGTTTGTGGGGCCTATCTCGACCGGATGGTATTGGGGGGGCACAGGCTTCATGAAATATGTGAAACTCAAGGACACCTCCAGTGTGAGTATTACTTGAACCCGAGGCGTAAATCATGACGATTCGGGCAAGAATACTCAAGATGCATCCAGCCGTCATCGTGCTTTTGAGCTTTCTATTGGCAATAATTACTGGCTCCACAATTCTCAAGTTGCCGGTCTCGACGATTAATGCCGAAATTTCCTGGGTGGATTCCCTTTTCACAGCGACTTCAGCCGTATGTGTCACGGGGCTTGTCGTGGTTGATACAGGCAGCTATTTCACGCTTTTTGGGCAGTGCGTCATCCTGGCACTTATTCAGATCGGAGGGCTTGGGGTGATGACCATTTCTGTGGCGCTGTTCCGATGGATCGGCAGGAACATTTCCTTCCGGCACAGAATGGTTATCCAAGACCTATTCGCCCATACACCGCGAGAAGATATATTCGGTCTCATCAAGAGCATAATGCTGTTCACTTTCGGAGCTGAACTACTGGGTGCGGTCTTTCTGACAGTTCACTGGAGCCATGAATACTCTTTTTCTGAGGCTGTATATAAAGCCATTTTCCACTCTGTCTCTGCGTTCTGCAACGCTGGCTTTGCCTTGTTCCCTGATAGCATGGTCCGTTACAGCGATAACGTTCTCTTGAATGTGACTATCTGCTCCCTGATTGTAATCGGAGGCATTGGGTTTCCTGTCCTCTATGATATCCAGATGTGGCTGAAAAAAAGGAAGAATCAGAGAGCCCGCCTTTCGATCCAGACAAAAGCAGTGTTGTTGACGACCTTGGTATTGATCTTTTCCGGAGCCTTGATGTTCGGACTGCTCGAGAGATCATCAGCCGCAGGAGAGATGCAGACATTTGGGCACCGATTCTTGACTTCTATTTTCCAGTCCATCACATGCCGCACAGCGGGGTTTAACACCGTTGACATCGGTTCCTTGAAAGATGCCACAATCGCAATGATGATTTTTCTTATGTTCGTTGGTGCATCCCCTGGCTCGTGCGGAGGCGGGGTCAAAACTACGACCCTGGCTCTTTTGGCTGCATTCACTGCGAGCAGAATTAGAAAAAAGCGCCGTGTTAACCTATTCAAAAAGAGCGTACCCAATGAGACCGTGACCCGTAGCGTCTCCCTTATTTTGGTTTCTTTCGGGATTATCGGCTTAGTGTTGTTTATGCTTCTCGTTGGAGATTCAGCGAGCGGGCATGTGGTGACAAATGCCCATGGATCTTTTCTTGCCTATTTGTTCGAAACAGTCTCGGCTTTTGGCACGGTTGGCCTCTCAATGGGCGTGACGCCGGATCTGACCGCATGGGGCAAATGTTGGATAATTTTGATGATGATAATCGGCCGCGTGGGTGTGCTCGCATTTGCCTATATCATCGTGGGAGCAGGAACACTAAACGGCGCGGAATATTCAGAAGAAAACCTTATGATTGGGTAGAATTGTGGAGAACATATTATGAAGCATTTTGCGGTTATTGGCCTTGGCAATTTCGGTTTTCACGCCGCCAAGGCATTATTTGAAGATGGAAACGAGGTGCTCGCCATTGACGCGGACAAGGCCAGAGTTCAGGCTATAGACCCATTTTCGACAGAAGCAATGGTCTTGGATGCAACCGATAAGGAAGCAATCAAGTCACTTGGGTTTGAGAATATGGATGCGGTTATCGTCTCCACCGGCACCAAAATCAGTATCAGCATTTTGATTTGTCTGTATCTTCAGGAAATCGGAGTAAAGAAAATATTGGCCAAGGCGTTGGATGATGATCACGCAAAAATATTAAAACGGGTTGGAGCGACAGAAATTATTCATCCGGAACGTGATATGGCGCTGCGTGTATCCAAGGGATTGTCGCGCCCCAATATTCTTGACTTTATTCCCTTAGCTGAAGAGTTTGATCTTATTCAGGTTGGCCCACCAAGTGAATTCATCGGGAAAAGTTTAATGGATCTGAACCTGAGAGCTAAATACAATGTCCATGTAATTGCTATAAAAGAACTGGTTCCAGAAAACTTCATCCTGGTACCCCCTGCTAATTTTTTGATAAAAGACAGTGATGTTTTAATCATGATCGGCAAAGCTGCCGATATCCGGAAAATTAAGGCTTTAAAATGATGTTCAAGGTGTAACGTTACATGCTGATTGCAATTATTTCCATTATCCTTGGCCTTACGCTCCTCGTCTGGAGCGCCGACCGTTTTGTGGAAGGGTCAGCCTCCACCGCCCGTCATTTCGGCATGCCGCCGCTGCTGATCGGCATGGTGATTGTCGGGTTCGGTACCTCCGCGCCGGAGATGGTGGTTTCGGCGCTGGCTGCCTCGCAGGGGAACCCTGGTATTGCCTTGGGGAACGCCTACGGCTCGAACATCACCAACATCGCCCTGATCCTTGGCGTAACGGCGTTGATTAGTCCTATCGCTGTCCATTCTCAGGTATTACGCAAGGAACTGCCCATTCTCACCGCCATTACGGCTATAGCGGCCTGGCAGATCTGGGACGGTGAAATCTCCCGCCTCGACGCTTTTGTGCTACTCG
>Ga0265295_1007035_pt1 | contig 13194 bp, 14 predicted proteins | sample Munlansysbiofilm_FD_192503 | JGI IMG/M metagenome (GOLD analysis project Ga0265295, IMG submission 192503) | Leachate microbial communities from a municipal landfill in Southern Ontario, Canada - Methane capture system biofilm | ecosystem: Engineered > Solid waste > Landfill > Unclassified ... | reverse complement strand
TGCCGGAGTAACGCGCCCAGAGGCGGTAGGGCTTGATCCTCCCGTTCCAGTTATAACTGGTGAGATCGCTCATCCCAATGTTCCCGTAGAGGTTGGCCGACGCTTCAAAGTCGATCAGCCTGTTGTTCCCGGCGGGGATATTCACATTCAGCTGGGGGATGTAACGCACTCCGTTCCACCAGGGGTAGTCGTTGTTTGTGTTGAGGTGGGTGTATGCCGAGAGCTGCCCCTTATACCGCAGCAGCTCCTGTGCTCCGGCATAGAGAGAGGCGATAAGCAACAGCCACGACAGCAGGATGTAACGTGCAAGCTTCACATTGTTATCTTTTAGATATTCCGTAAGTGATGAAACGGGTGAACTCAAGGATGAACTCCTGCGTGGAGTCATACATCGCAGCCAGCTCCTCATCCTTGAGCAGCTCCTGTATTTTCATCGCCACGCTAAACAGGAACTCAGGCTTGAAGTCATTTCTGAAGACACCCTTATCCTGTGCCTTCCTCCATCCGTGCATCAGCCCGGTCCAGGCCTCCTTCGTTTTCTCCTCAACGAAGATCTTCAATTCCGGCTCGTTGTCCAGGTAGAAGTCCTCCATAAACTCGTGACTGATATCATTGGTACCCTCTGCCTTGAGCCGGATCATCTCTTTCAGCATCTCCTCGCCGCTGATATTCTCCTCCAACAGCTGAGAGAATCTGTTCGTACCCTTCTCCACCTCACACGTAAAGACGGTCTTCGCCAGTTCAATCTTGTTAGGGAAATATTTGTAGAAGGTCATCTTGCTCACTCCTGCCTTCTCGCATATCTCCTGTATGGTGACTCTTCTGAAGCCATGTTTCCAGAACAGCTCACGTGCGGCGGTGAGGGTGTCCCGATATTTTTTGCTTTTCACTGTTGCGCTCATAACGTACTTATATCAAATAATTGTACAAATAAAGTCATTTCTTACGTTTTATGCAAATTTTTATCACTTTCGTATAGTTAAAAATTAAATTATTCAAGTTCCGTATGTAGTATGTTTGCAACTAAACCGTTCGACTACCGATGTTTTACGACCCGTTTCGGCACGCATTCGCTAAAAGAGGAGAACTTGCTTCGCTTCAAACAGCTCCTCTTTTTACGCTCTGTACGTGCCACGGATACCCCGCAAAACATCGAAATGTCTCCTCTTTAGTTGCAAACAAATTAAATGAACATGCGAAACATAAATAAATTACTGATCCTGTGCTGCTAACATTTCAATTCATTTTCCCATCTTTGCAGGCAATAGAAATCAATTCAATGAATATGAACATACTCCGCTATTTCATGATCGTCGTTTTTGCGGCAACTATTTCCCTCATCACTCCGCTGAAAAGTGCACCAGGGTATGAGATGGATGATGATCCGGAGAACCCGGAAAGGGGCACGATCAACGCACTGACTTGTTATCCGGCAGAAATCGCCGATTTAATTTTTTCTCAAACGAAAGATCTGCCAAATCAGACACAGTTATCCATCGCCATCATTCAGCACGATCTGACCACCTACTATGGGGTTATTAAGGAGAACGACTCCATCAAACCTGCAGACAATCAGGAAAAGGTGTTCGAGGCAGGCTCCATCACGAATGTATTCACCTCCACCCTGCTGGCATCGCTGGTCACCGAAGGGAAGATCGGGCTGGAGGATTCCATCAACCCCTATTACCCCTTCCCCTTCAAAGAGCAGAGGGAGATCACATTCTTAACGCTGGCCAACCACACCTCCGGCCTGCCCCGCCTGCCGGTCAACCTGGATCTGACAGATGCATCCAACCCCTATAAGAGGTACACTGAAAAAGAGCTTGAGGATTATCTGAAGAGGCTTATGACGTTTGAGAATAAACCGGCAACAACCTACACCTATTCAAACCTGGGAGCAGGCCTGCTGGGTTATACCCTTGGGTTGTCGCAGGGCAGATCATTTGAGGAGCTGCTGCAGGAGAGGGTGTTCGATCGGTACGGGATGCACAGCAGTTACACCCGCTCAGCAGATGCAGGCGACAGGCTGGTGAGAGGACTGAACGCTGATGGTGACACCACCTCCAACTGGGACTTCGATGTGCTGGCCGGCGGTGGCGGCGTGCTCTCCACCACGGCCGATCTGGGCCGGTTTGCGATGGCTCAGTTCAATCCGGAAAACAGAGAGCTCGCATTGACAAGAGTCCCCACCTTTGTCGTGCACGACAGTATGAAAACAGGGCTGGGCTGGCACATCCTGCAATCTGAAGCAGGGCAGAAGCTCTTCTGGCATAACGGAGGTACAGGTGGCTACTCCTCCTCCATGACCATCAACACGGCTGATCAGGTTGCCGTGATCATCCTCTCCAATGTCTCTGCCTTTCATCCCGCCTCGGGGAACATCGACCGGCTATGTTTTGATTTGATCCGTCATGCCGGAGAGTGATCTTTTTCAGGGTCATCTTTGTTATAACCTGAAGTGATGGAACTGCTATCAGTTTTAGCAGATCAATTTAAAATATGAATACTCAATTCAGATGAAAAACAAAACAACAATAATATGAGCAACTATTCCATTCCTCCACAGGTACGTATCGGTCACATCCACCTCAAGGTGTCCGACCTGGAGCGCGCCCTCACTTTTTATCACGATCTGCTGGGGTTCGAGGTCACCATGATGTACGGCAAGCAGGCAGCGTTCCTTTCTGCCGGCGGCTATCACCACCATATAGGACTGAACACCTGGCACAGCGAGGGATTGCCCAATGCACCCGTCAACAGTGTGGGCCTCTACCACACTGCCATTGCCTACCCCACCCGCAGGGACCTCGCTCTCATCCTGAAGCGGCTGCTGGTAGCGCGATATCCGCTTACGGGAGCGAGCGACCATGGTGTCTCTGAAGCGATCTACATGAACGACCCCGATGGTAACGGCGTAGAGCTCTACTGGGACAAGCCCAAGGCGCAGTGGCCCGTGGAGGCCGACGGCTCCCTCAACATGTTCACCCGGGCACTGGATGTGGAAGATCTGCTACGTGAGGTGGACAAAGTTACGGAGGCCTGACACTGATTAATGCTTATTCTCAACAATCAGCGCGAGCAGTTTCCCGGGTGACATATCATTCCGTCTTGCGAGCGATGCTATTGTCTCCTGTTCTCCCACAACCAGATCATCAGCACCGATCAGGCTCTTCAACTGAGAGATATCGATCCCCAGCACGACACAGGTTTCGGCAATGGGAGCTGTCACTATCTGCTCAATCAGCATTTGATTGCGGTCTTTGTGGGTAGTATCCACCACCACCAGGAATACCGACAGGACCAGGACCACTGCTGCGGAGATGAGGAATATCTTTTTCGGGAAATAGCTTTTCGTGCTTCTCCAGTTGATGACTAGATGCAGAATGGAGAACAGCACGAATGCGAGTCCCATGATCTCATGAATGGCCGTGGTATATCCATCGAGCAGGTGGAAGAACATCAACAGGCCGGAGAGCGCCACAACCAGGAATATCAGCGTCAGCACAGGTGTTACAAATCCTCTTTTTAGTTTCATTTCAAATGCTGTTTATGTTTGTTTTCCTGTTAATTCTGAATATCGTCTTGTGGTTACATGCATGAAAGCATTTCAGACAGCCTGTACAGGCATCACTGTTTCCGATGAGGATATGTTTATGAAATAGGAAGCCGGTTCTCACCAGCACATTTTCCGGGCAGACATCCACACATTCCCAGCAAGCTGTACAACGGGAAGGTATAATGATGATCTTACCGGTACTGACCCTCATCTTTCTGATCAGTGCCAGGAAATTTTCCGCGTCGGAGATCTTCTCTAACTCAACAACTCTCTCGCCGGCCAATGCATCATCAACGATCTGCAAGAGCGATTTATTACGTTTCATACTTTTTTCATACAAATGTATGCCGCAATGGAGTGATGAGCAATAACAAATGTTATTAAATCAGTTCTCCCCTCTCGCAATTTTGTTTCTCAGCCGGCTAAGATGCACGGAGCTGATGCCCAGGTAGGATGCGATATAATGCTGGGGTACCCGTTCAATGATCTTCGGGTTCTCTTTCATCAGAGCCAGATAGCGTACTTTGGGTGAATCTTTCAGAAAGGAGAGATTGCTTTTAATAAGGGTAAAGGAGCGTTCAAAGATCGCATCCAGGATCATCTCCCTGAGGTGAGGGTCCTCACTCATCTCATGAAGGATCCGGTTGGCATCGTTCTTCTCAATAACCCATAGCCGGCTTGGTTCGAGTGTCTCAAGCGTGAACAGGCTTGGTTCATCTTTCCTGAAGCTCATGATGGAAGCGACCATGTTCTTTTCAAAGAAAAACTAACAGGTGATATCCTTGCCATCATGGTTGTACCATCCTCTTATGCATCCCGACTCAATAATATAGACATGTTGAGATATCTCACCTTCACGCAACAGCACTCTCTTCGCCGGCACCTCTGACAAGCGGAAGAGGGCGGAATACTTTTTTCTTTTCTGCCGGTCCCTGATGATCTCACTCCAGATACTGTTATTCATCGCTATCTTTCACTCCTTCATTTTTTTATTTTGATACTGACTACAAATATAGGAATAGTGATGGAATCAAAATTTAATAATTTGAAATTCATTCCACTGAATATCTTTTATTATCTTTGAATCCAATAAGAATCAAAAGAGGGAAACAGGATAATTATTTCAAATTCGGGTTTCGCATTGTACATATACAGTTAAATCTACCACCATATTATGAACATGCGTAAGTTCAATTTACGACCTGTTTCCGCAAAATAAAAAGCGTATGTGCATCATCATCGGAGCATCGGGACAGGTTGGTTCCCAGCTGATTCACCATCTGACCAAAAGCGGAATAACCGCAATAGCGGTCGCCCGCGACCCGGACAGGATCGCTGATAAAAATATTCAGGTACGCAAGGCAGACCTGCTCGATACCGGACAGGTTATCGAAACATGCAGGGGTGCCACCACAGCCTTTCTCATCACGCCGGAAAATCCGGTAACTGAAGATATCATGGGTGACACCCGGATCATCCTGAATAATTACCGGGAAGCAGTCGAAGCGAACCATATCAGAAGAGTCGTGCTGCTATCGTGCGTTGGTGCCCATGTGGAAGGCAACACCGGGAACATCCTGCTATCGCGGTTACTGGAAGATACTTTCAGTGATGCGGATATCGAAAAGGTGATCATCAGGCCCTCCTATTACTACAGCAACTGGCTGGGATACATGGAGACAGCTGAACAACAGGGTGTTTTACCCACCTTCTTCCCTGAAAAGCTGAAGATTGAGATGCACTCCCCGCATGATCTGGCTGCATTTGTGGCCGGGGTGATGAACAGTCCCTCAAATCAGGAGAAAAAACAGCTCTACGAACTGGCCGGTCCTGTGAAACTGAGTCCGGCCGATGTGGCAACAGCCTTCTCCTCTCTGCTGAAGAAAGAGGTCACCGCGCAGTCCATTCCGCCGGATCAATGGAAAGAGACGCTGTTATCGGTTGGGTTTACAGAAAATACAGCTGTCAACCTGATCGATATGACACAGGCCGTGATCGACGGGCTGGCGGCCCCTGAGTTCCCCGAAAAGGTGATCCGGCTAACAACAACCATCGGAGATTATCTGAAAGAGGTATAACACCCCTGACGCTCTTCCTTATCGTTTGTATTTCCATTCACTAAAATAAAGAGCAATGAAAAACAGACTGAGCAAAACAGCGCAAAGGAGCATTGGTTTACTGCTCCTGTCCAGGCTATTTGAAAGAGTGGCCTTCTACCTGGTGCTCTCCATCCTGGTGAACTACCTGATGGACAAAGTGCAATCCGGGGTGAAGAATGTCAGCCTCTATTACGGCTTTTTTATTGTTGCGATGATGATCACCACCTTTTTCTCGGGATTACTGGGTGATCTGCGCAATAGAAACAAAGTTGTGATCACCGGTTTTGTGCTCCTGACTGCGATGTACCTGGCGGTCCCCTTCGTGACGGGCGTAAGCTTCCTGCTGATAGCCGCCTTCGTGGTGCTGGGTGTTGGCATCGGGCTGACCAACCCCAATATGGTGGTGTTGCTCGGGGACATCTACAATGAGAAAGAAAACCAGTTCCGGGGACTCTCCGGATTCATCCTCTTTACTTTTGTGGCCGAACTGGGAGGATTGCTGGGACCGCTGAGCACCAGCTTTCTGAAACCACGATGGGGCTTCACCCCCATCTTCCTGCTGGCGGGGGCCTGCGGCCTGGCCGCATTGCTTCTTTTCCTGCAGTTCTCCCGGACATACCGCATACCTGACCCGGCAGCAGCACAACAGCACAACCAGCCCTCCATTTCCATGAGAAAACAGCACAGGGTTATCCTGTTGTCTGTTCTTATCACGGCACTGATGGTCCATTTCTCACTGCAACTCAGGGGAACCATGCTGGCATCTGCACTAAAAGATCTTACAGGGATGGGCACTGAGCTGTCCTCCATGGTGGTTCCGATGGAAATGTATCTCCTACCGCTCCTTATGCTGCTGTTTTTTGGTTGGGTCACGCGTATCAGATCGATGCACTGGGGCAGGATCTTTCAGATGATGCTTCTCGGGCTGGCATTTGCCATCACCGGTTATCTGACCTTTGCCGGTTTCACATCGCTGAAGGAGGTCATCAGTGAAAAGTTCATCATTTATCCATCCTACTCCTCCCTGCTCATTGCTGAGTCAATACTTGCATCCACTTTTCTCTATGCCGTATACAGAAGCTCCCCCATGAAGTACAAAGGGCTCTTCCAGGGAATTTACTACACCGTGCTGGCTGTAGCCGGCAGTCTGTTGTTCACGGGAAAATCGCTCAATGAGAAAATGGGACCGATGGTGTTCGTGATCGTTGCAGGGTTGTTACTGATCAGCGCCATGGTGTTGTTGTGGGTGAAGAGAAGCATAACGAAAAAAGAAGCAATCAATCAATCTGTATAATTGTATTATAATGAAAACATCGTTAAAAATTGAAGAACTGGGTATCTTCCTTTTGAGTCTCTTCCTGTTCACCCGGCTGGAGCTGGCCTGGTGGTGGTTCCCCCTGTTGCTGTTCGCGCCCGACATCGGGATGATCGGCTATGCCGTCAACCCAAAGGTGGGGGCGATCACCTACAACCTGTTCCATCACCGTTTTGTAGCGACGCTTGTTGCCCTCTACGGGCTCACCCTGGGCTGCGTCTACTGGCAACTGGCAGCCATCATCCTGTTCGCGCACAGCTCCCTCGACCGTGTGCTGGGTTATGGTCTGAAATATGATGACAGCTTTGGCAATACCCATCTCGGGAGAATCGGCAAGGAGGGAAACGATTAAAATTCAGGAGTAAACTGGTATTAAAACAATTGAGCACGATATAACAACAACTGATCAAATCAAAAAAATGGGAATCAATGAACTGAGAAAGAGAAAGGGTATCGGTGAGAATAAACAGTTAATCGATGCCTACATACAATTCGAAAAGCTTCTGACGCAATTGAGGAAACGGAAACTCCCCGATGAGGTAGTTCAGGCCATCAACACCAACATTGACCTGATAGACCCGGATCCGGGAACAGAAGAGGACCTGAGAAAACAGCTCAGGAAAACGCAATCTGATATCCTTAGACTGATAGAGAAAGAGCTGAAGCTGGTGCCGAAGAATCACTATCGCAATGTCTGGCTGGCCCTGGGAATAGCCGCCTTTGGAGTACCTCTTGGTGTTGTCTTCGGAGCCAGCCTAGGCAACATGGGATATTTAGCCATTGGTATTCCTTTCGGATTATCCATCGGGTTGGCGATTGGTACCGGACTGGACAAAAAAGCAGCGGATGAAGGAAGGCAGTTAGATGTGGAGATTAACTTCTGAGGAAATCAACAGAGATAAAAGTTGAATTTTAATACTCATCCGGAAACAGGCATTCAGAAAAAAAAATGAAAAACACTGTTTTTTCTGAATATTTGTTATATTTGCAAACTGAGTCATTGATAATGAATGGGAAATAACAGATTACACCGTTACTTTTGGATTAGATAACGAATTACCATAAACACAATTATTCCAATTCTCGTTTTTACACACAATTAATTTCAAAGAGTCATGAAAAAGAATTTTCTGTTGATTTTGGCATTGGGTTTATTGTTCTCATGCTCCTCATCCGGTCCTAAGAAAACAGCACAGGCATTCGTGGATAACCTGGCACAGGGAAAGGTGGATGAAGCAAAGAAGTACGCCACCGAAGCTACCGGACAAATGCTTGATATGGCAAGTGCTTTCGGCGGGATAGATGTGAATCCCGAATTTGAATTCACCTTCCTCAGGGATTCGGTGGTGGATAACAGTGCCTGGGTCTATTTTGTTGATCAGGATGGCAAGGAAGATGTAATTGAACTGGTTAAGATTGATGGAAAGTGGCTGGTTCATACCGATGCCGAGAAGTAGCAAAACCGTTTTCAATTATCTGATTATTATCTTACTGGCAGCCATAAGCTGCACAGGTAAGGATCCTATGCGTGAGCAACAGGTATTGCCTGTTGAACTGAATGACAGCGCCTACCTGATCGTCCGGCTCGGGGATGGCTATTTTTCCAATATCTTCCGGAAAGTTTCCTCTGAAGAGAAACGCTATTCTCATTCAGGCATCATTTATCGTGGCGATGAGAGTTACAAGGTTTATCACATCGAGGCGAACGAGCTCACCGGCAAAGGTATCGTGAAAGATGAACCCCTGGAATCGTTCATCAGCCATTCCAGGGAGTGGGCTCTCTTTGCGATCAACGCTCCCAATCCGATAAAGTTGGAGATCGTGCGACAAGCACGTATCTTCTACGAGAGCGAGATCCCTTTCGACCTCGATTTCGACCTGTCAAGTGACGACAAGCTCTACTGCTCCGAGCTGGTGGCGAAATCGATCAACAACGCCTTTGGAGAGGAGCTGATCACACCGGGCCTGCACATTGCCGGCCATCCTTTTTACGGTCTCGACGACATCTATATGCACGACCTGTTCCACTGCCTCTACGACAGCAGTGAATGACACTGTTTATACCGGGTAATCAAAACTTTAAAAATTTAAACACCTAAAACAAACCGACCAATCATGAACAAGTTTCTTTCTCTGCTTGCAGCTATCTTATTAATCTCCTTTACAGGCTGTTCCGGGAATGAGGATCTGGTCTTCCATCCAGAGAGGATCAGGGAAACGATGAATAAGGTTGCGGAGTGGCAGATCAACCATCCGCGCCATGCGCCGAACGACTGGACCAACGGTGCTTTTTATGCCGGACTGTTCGCCGCCTGGGAGACCACACAATCGCCTATGATCTACGACGCGATGATGGCGATGGGAAATGACTCCACACAATGGCGTCCTCACAAGCGCTGGTACCATGCCGATGACATTGCGATCAGCCAGACCTACATCGATCTCTACCGGATTGAGCAGCGGCAGGAGATGATTCAGCCCACCATCGACACACTCCGTATCCTGTTCACTAACCCCTACCCCCACCGGGGCATCGAGATGATCAAGTGGTGGTGGTGCGACGCCCTCTTCATGGCTCCGCCGGTGCTAGTGAAACTGGGAAAGACCCTTAACGGTCCGCAATATTACGCCTATAACGATCGTTATTTCAGAGAGTGCTACGACCTGCTCTACAACCGGGAAGAGAAGCTTTTCGCCCGCGACCTGAATTACGTGATCAAGGGGGATGAAAACGACCGGTACGAAGCCAACGGGGAACGGATCTTCTGGTCGCGTGGCAACGGCTGGGTCATGGGAGGCCTGGTGCGGATCCTGAAGGAGCTGCCGGCCGATTATCCGGAGCGTCCCTTCTACCAACAGCTTTTCAAAGAGATGGCTGAACGCATCCTCTCACTCCAGCAGGACGACGGCCTCTGGAGGGCCAGCCTGCTCGACCCCGACTCCTACCCCGGCGGGGAGGTGAGCGGCTCAGGGTTCTTCTGCTATGCCCTGGCATGGGGAGTGAACAACGGCCTGCTTGACCGCGCCGCCTACACACCGGCAATCGAGAGTTGCTGGGTAGCCCTGAACAACTGCGTGAACGAAGAGGGTCGCGTGGGATGGGTGCAACCCATCGGCGCCGATCCCCGTAAGAACTTCAATGAGGATAGCTGGGAGGTGTACGGCACCGGTGCTTTCCTACTGGCCGGCAGTGAGGTGATTAAGATGACACAGCCCCGGGATTAGAGGCGAATGTTTCAATCACTGCATCCGGATTCAATGATTAGTTATTCAGTGTGTTGTGGACCATGTTAACCCCATTTTGTCACTGTAAGGAACTTTTAAATGTAAGGCAATATATTATTGGAGCCATTGCACCCGCAATTTTGCTGGGCATTGTTCCTTCTATTGTTGCAATTATGATTGGGAATCCAGGTCTTCTCCTTTTTGGAATGTTCTTTACGATAGCCGCCGCAGGAGATATATTGATCATCAACTTACTTAGAAAGGAGAACAGCTCTGATTTGGTGCAAGACCATCCATCAGAAGCGGGGTGTTATATTTATAGAAAGATTGAAGAATAGTATACACCCATAAAAAATGAATTTAATGCCTGGTCTGGTAAGGTAGCAAGATTTCACTAAAGATCAGTTCATAATTGGACACCCCTTAATTGCTTTGAATTACCCATCGTTTTTGAATTTTGAGTTATTAATAAGAAATGAAAAAGAGTATTCTCATTCTCCTGGCGCTGGTTTGGATTGCCGCTCTTATTATACTGATTATCGCATTGACAAATCAGCATCCGGATCATCCGTTTGTTGAATACCGCACGATTATTGGTGTCACTTTCATCGCACTAACGGGATTCATCAGAATCGCGTACACAAGACATAAAATGAATAAGTGAAGTTTGACATTTGCATTGTGAATCCCTCCTAGGCAACCGAATGGTGGATGATCTTCAGGGGTACCAACAATACAAGTAATCTGCAAACAACAGTACTATGCAGCGTTCAGCTCCCCTCCTTCACAGGTTATCAGAGTGTACCGTCTCCGAGAAATACCCCTGTCGGCAACTCCATCGCAGTTAAGTGTGAGGAAAAGGAGGGCGAGCTGATCCTCTCGTTCGAGGAGAGCGGACCCGGTTTCTCCGAAAAGACTTTCAACACCCTGTTTCAGCCCTTCACGACAAGCGAGGAGCACATCGACAACCACAGGGGCCTGGGGCTCTCCATCGTGAAGCTCATCGCCGATTTCCATGAGGCCGGCATCCAGATCTCCAACATACCGAAAGGGGGTGCAAGGGTTGAATTGCGACTTCCAAAATACGGAGGCACCGGCATTGTGAGTTGAAGCAAACCTCAATATTCAGGAGCGCTCAATTTTCGGTGAGAGGGTCTGAAAATATCGGGGAAAGATGTACTTTTGTAGATGATCCAGCTCAACGAACAGCAACGCATGGCAGCCGAATTTGAGGGGAAGCACCTGCTGGTGCTCGCTGGCGCCGGTACGGGCAAGACCGGCACCATCATCGCGCGGGCGGACTACCTCCTCCGCAAGGGAGTGCAACCCAACCGTATCGCTATCCTCTCCTTCACCCGCAAGTCGGCCAGGGAGATCGCTGAGCGACTCAAGCTGTCGGCTCCCGGCAACATCAACAAGAAAGAGATCACCGGCAGGACCTTCCACTCCTGGTGCAACGAGATCATGCACCTCTACCCCGACCACTTCCCGCACCACGGCTACACACCCCTCGACGAAGATGACCGGCTCAGTGCGATGGCGCTGGCACTGGGGAAGAACTTCCGCGACAGCAAGAAGGAGAAGGTGAAGAAGGAGGTGGTGACCGCCATCTACTCCTACGCCGTCAACACGCTCTGCAGCCTGTCGGAGGCCATCCTCCACGTCCGCTACGGCAACATGGAGAAGGAGGATGAGCAGGTGAAGCAATATGTGGAAGAGGACCGGAAGCTGATTGCTCCGGTCATCAAAAAGTATATCGACTACAAAAAGGAGCGGCGCTACATCGACTACGACGACATGCTGAGCGTGGTGGCCACACAGCTGGAGCGTGACGAAGCACTGCGCGATGCGGTGACGAAGCGATACCAGCATGTGCTGGTGGATGAGATGCAGGACACCAATCCTCTGCAATACAAGCTGCTGAAATCGTTCGTCAAGGGGTCACACCTCTTCTGCGTGGGCGACGACGCGCAGAGCATCTACGCCTTCCGCGGAGCCGACTTCCGGACCATCCACTCCTTCACAGAGATCATCCCCCACTCCGAGAAGCTGAAGCTGCTGCTGAACTACCGATCCACGCAGGAGATACTGGATCTTTCCAACTGGGCGCTTGGACAGTCACCGCTCCGCTACGACAAGAAGCTGGAGGCACACAGGGGCAAGGGGGAGATGCCCTCGCTGATCCACGTGGAGGACGACTGGGAGGAGGCGGACCTGATCACCGACGGGATCCTGGACCATGTGGCCGAGGGGGGTCGCTATGCCGACACCATGGTGCTGGGCCGCTCGGTATGGTCGCTCTCGAAGGTGGAGGGGGCCTGCCTCAGTAAGAAGATTCCCTACGTGAAGTATGGCGGCACCTCGCTGATGCAGAGCGCCCACGTGCGCGATGTGGCCTCGGCCATGCGGATCGTGGCCAACAGCTACGACGAGATCGCCTGGATACGTTTCCTGCAACTCTGGGACGGTATCGGTGAGATAAAGGCCAGTCGCATCATCTCACGGGTGATCTCCCTCGCGACCTTAGCCGAGATGATCGCCAGCCTGCAGCAGTTCGACGGGATGGAGGTTAACGCTGCCATCCCGGCCACGCTGGCTGCCGTGAGGGAGTATAACGACCGGCCAGCACAGGCCATGGAGGCTGCCGTGAAGGCGATGCAACCGATGCTGGAAAAGAAGTACCGCGAGGAGTGGACTTCCCGTGCCTCCGACTTTGAGGTGCTGCGTGAGGTGGCACGCTCCTCCGGCAGCATCACCGAATTCATCACCGAGTATGTGCTGGATCCCAAGGCGGAGACTACCTTCAAGATCGGTGCGAAGGAGACCGAAGATGCCGTGGTGCTCTCCACCATCCACTCGGCGAAGGGTCTGGAGGCGGAGATCGTGCACATCCTCAACATCAACCCGGCCAGCTACCCCTCCTCGCGCACCATCCTCCAGGGGGAGGAGGCCATCGAGGAGGAGCGGCGCTGCCTCTACGTGGCGCTGACACGGGCGAA